>Ga0185299_10005318_pt1 | contig 14692 bp, 11 predicted proteins | sample PaiPotPPA55metaG_FD_128002 | JGI IMG/M metagenome (GOLD analysis project Ga0185299, IMG submission 128002) | Iron sulfur acid spring bacterial and archeal communities from Banff, Canada, to study Microbial Dark Matter (Phase II) - Paint Pots PPA... ...
AAAGTGTCATTAAATCGTTTTTGGCCTACATTTCCATCTGGAAAAGCTGGAGGATTGTGTGTTACATTCCTTGGCGTCCTTGGCAGGGCATCACTCGTCCGTCGTATCTAAGGAGGGTCAGATGCGCAGATCAGGCTCGATTCTCTCCCACTCCCGGCAAGCTGCACTCCAAACACTGCTGCTCGCCTTCGCACTCTCACCTGTCGTCCTTTTTGCCCAGGCATACTTCGGCACTGTCAGCGGCGAACTGACCGATGCTACCGGCGCCGTGGTGCCAGGCGCGAGGGTTGTACTCACGGATCAAGAGAAGGGATTCGCGTTCAATGCGACTTCCGACAGCAACGGGCGATATCTGTTCCGTTCCATTCCGCCCGGAGTCTACGCGGTGTCGGCGGAGGGCAAGGGCTTCGCCAAGGCCACAAGTGCGAAGTTCAAAGTGGACGTCAACGAGAACGCGACCACGAAACTGACTTTCAGAGTGGCGAGCGCCAGCCAGACTGTCGAGGTAGCGGCGCAGGCGCAGGCCATTCAGATCGAAGATGCGGAAACTGGCCAGGTGGTCAATCGGCGGTTCATCAATGATCTGCCTTTGATTGACCGCAATATCGAATCCCTGACCTCTTTGGCGCCGGGCGTCACCGAGATGGACGATCAATGCCCGGAGCCCTGTCTGGGCACCAACTTTGTTTCCAACGGTAGCCGTGGTGCTTCGGCTGACATTCTGCTGGATGGCGCATCCGTCACGAACTCCGAGCCCAACGGGGGAATCACGTCAGTAACTTATCTCCCCTCACCGGAGGCGGTGGAAGAATTCAAAGTTCAGCAGACGAATTTCAGCGCGGAGTACGGGTTTTCGGGTGCCTCGGTGGTCAATGTGATCGGGCGCTCCGGTACGAATAAATTTCACGGAAGCGGCTACGAGTTCTTCCGCGACGCCAGCCTCGATGCGAACGACTGGTTCTCCAATCGGGCTGGAAATCCCCTTCCGCCGCTGCGCCGCCACAATTACGGTTTCACTGTCGGCGGCCCCATCATCAAGAACAAAACCTTCTTCTTTTTCGATTATGACGGCTTGCGTCAAACAGGCTTGAGCACAGCTACTGGAGCCGTTCCCAGCGATACCATGCGCACCGGCGATTTTGGCGAGGTGTGTGTGGCGCAGGGAGGGACATTCGGTAACAATGGGCAGTGTAGCGTGCCTGCCGGTCAAATCTGGGATCCATATTCCGGAACCTTCAATGGAACTATAGTGCGCAGCACGTTCATTCCCTTCAACAACCTCGCTACTTATAACAGCCCGGGCGCTCCCATTAGCGGTCCCGGTAATCTGATTGACCCCGTCGCGCAAAAGATGATGACCTACTTTCCAGAGCCCAACTTTGCCAGCGGAGGCATCTACCAGAACTGGGTTGGGTCTGGCTCAAGCCACAGCTCCAATAAGCAGTTCGATATCAGAATTGACCATCGCTTCGCACAGAACGACCTAATGACCGGAAAGTTCTCGTATCAATACAGCCCCTCTTCCACGGGCCTCGATTGTTTCAAGAACTTCACCGATCCTTGCCAGGGCGGGCCCGGTTGGGCCAACGCCCACGCTTTTGCGATCAACGAGACCCATACTTTCAGCCCGACTTTCTTGCTGAATACGACTTTGGGGTTCACGCGCGGAGTTTGGCACTATGATGCCTACAACCCGCATGGCATGAATGATCCTCTCGGGACGCTGGGATTCCCCTCCTATTTACAGGCCAACGGGTTCAAGGGAGTGCCCGCGATCTTTATCGACCTGTATGCCCCGGCCGGCTACCCCAATATCGGGACCGATCCCTATGGCAATTACCGCCTGGGCCAGGACACAGGTCAACTTTCCGCAACGCTGGACAAGGTGCACGGCCAGCACGATATCAAGTTCGGCTTTGACGGCCGGATCCATCAGATAAACTACATCCAAACCAACGCCCCCGTTGGGTTCTTCACCTTCAGCACCGACGCCTCCGATGCTTGCCAATCCGGGCAAGGCGCCTGCGGCGGCGATTCCATGGCGAGCTTTATGATGGGCCAGATGACGCAGGGCTGTGCAAACGGGTACGCCTGTGGCTCGTACGAGGAAATCCAGATCCGGCCGGCCACCACGAACTACCAATACGGATTCTTTGCGCAAGACAACTGGAAGGTCACGCCCAAACTGACATTAAATCTGGGACTGCGCTACGACTTTACGTTGCCGCGCACGGACCGCTTTAACCACCAGGATTGGTTTGATCCGAATGCCACCAGTCCATTGAATAGTGGAAGCCTGACCTACACCAACCCCGTTACCGGCCAGCCCGTGAACATTGCTTTGAAGGGGGGTGAGGTTTTCGCCTCTTCGAAACAACGCACGAACTACGTAACCGACTGGCACGACTTCCAGCCGCGCTTTGGCTTCGCGTACCAGTTTGCTCCGAAGATGGTGGTACGCGGAGGCTATGGCATCTACTACGGGCAATCGCGTTCAGGAGTTACTGGTGTCGTTCCCTACGGCAGCGCAGGTTTCAATCAGTACACAAATGTGATCACAGTCAATCCAGCCGACCTTGCGACTCCTTTCGTGAATCTTAGTAATCCTTTCCCCAACGGACTGATTCAGCCCGCAGGAAATTCGCTCGGGTTGTTGAACGATGTTGGTTTCGGCGCGAACGGTCCGCTGCGCACCCCGAGTGCGAACCAGACCCCTTATGAGCAGAGCTGGAGCTTCGGGATTGAGCGCGAATTGCCGAGCCACATCTTGATCAACGCTGAATATATCGGCAAGAAGGGCACCCACCTGCCTTTCGACAACTCGGTGGAGCGGAACTATCTGGGCCCCTGGGTGGAGAGTCTGCCAATTGGAGATCCCACCGCAGCCAACCCATGCCAAACACTGACAATAGCATGCCTCAATTCCCCCGTCCCGAATCCCTTCGTTGGGCTCATCAACGACCCGAACAGCACTATAGGCAGCAGCTTTTCGCAGATTCCGTATTACCAGTTGCTGCTTCCTTATCCGCAATTCACGCATGTTTCGGCAGAACCGCAGTTGATCGCGAATTCCATTTACCACGGACTGCAGTTGCTCGCCGAGAAGAAGTACTCCAATGGCTTGCAATTACTGGCAACGTTCACCTGGTCGAAGTCGATCGACGACTCTTCCCAAGCCGACACCAATGTGTCCTGGCTAGGCAGCTTCGACAGCTTGCAGGATCCCAACAAGCCGTGGCTGGAGAGGAGTTTGTCGACCTTCGACATTCCGTACGTGATTCAGTTCAGCTACAGCTACGATCTGCCGTTTGGGCACGGACGGGCATTCCTGGGGAACATGCCGCGCTGGGCGGACTTGATCATCGGTGGATGGAAGACGAGCGGCATCTGGCGCATCGCTGATGGACGTCCGCTGGCCTTCACTGTTGGGGACGGCACGCCGCTGCCCACCTATGGCGGTGGGAGCGGTACACTGCGGCCCAATATCGTGGGGACGCCCAAGCGCAACCACGGCTCGGATTGGGTGGACAATTACTTTGTGGATAACACCGTCTTCCAGCGTCCTGCCGATTACACTCTGGGTGACGCCCCGCGAACGCTGGGCAGCGTACGCAGCCCTTCGCACTTCACGACCGATCTGTCGGTGGGGAAACAATTCCCGATACGCGAGGAGATGAACTTCGAGTTCCGGCTCGAGGCCAGGAACGCTTTCAACCATCCGGTATTCGGCACACCGGACACGTCAGTCGTCAGTGGACAATCCGACTTCGGGAAGATCACCTCCACGTCAGTTGGACCGCGCGAGGTGCAACTGGGGTTCAAGTTCAACTTCTAGGGACCCTCTTGTTCGTGGAGTGGCGATCACACAGAATCGTCACTTTGAGGTTCTCGCAGACAAGTGTCGGAAAGGAAGGCTCTACCTTATTATCTGCACTACCCAGGAAGTCTCTTGCCGGGTCTCACTCGAGGTTATGCGTACAGGGCGGGAGCGCGATTTCAATCTGCTGGTTTGAAGACCGATTTCCTGCTCGAACCCCTGCGTTCTGACCCACGGTTTGCTGAGTTGGTGCGCAAAGTCGGGCTGCCGGAGTAGCGAGTCGATCCGATTTTCGCGTCTTCGGGAAAGGTTGTCGACCCCGACATCCCCATCCGAAGCAAGCTAAAGCGCAGTACGCAAAGCGGCAGTAGCGGGAAAGAGTCCTGCCTAGTTCCTTATAATACTGTTCCCGATAGAGGATGCTATCAGGCGTTTATCACTCATTGACGTCGTCCCAGTAGGGCGCGATGGCAGCGCAAACTAGTGAAGGAATTTCAGTATCGGAAGCATTCCGTAGCAGCCAAAATGACGTGCCGAGACTGACGACAAAAGTTGCGGTAATCGGTTGCGCTCACCCCGAATCATCGCTAATAAAAAAGAGCAAGAGTCGCAAGCCCGCCAGATCGCACACAGGAGTAGTGCACCAACAGAGATAACCTCCCTCTTGTGCTGAATCAGCCTATCATCGTAATACCATCAGGTCCTGCCGTACTTCTCGACTGCGGTGCTGCATCGGGTGCAACGATTGCGGATCGACACGTCCCAATCGCGCCAACTTGTTGGCATCGATCCGATCATTCTTCCGTTTGCGCCGTTTCGATCCTTCCATTAATCGCGGGTTGGCCACCAGCACTTCGTGTCCGCAACCGCAGATGACTTCCTGCACCCAAGGAGAGTGTGTCCCCACTTCGAAAACCACTCGCGCCGCATTCAATGCCTGAAAGAATTCGGCAATGTCCTCCTGCGTCGTACGCAACTGTCCCTCCGCCAGCGTTTCCCCCTCCAGACCCAGAATGCAGTAGTGGCTCCATTGGTCCCCCAGATCCACGCCCACCGTCAGACGATCGAGATTGGGGCGAAACTTACCTCGCCCATCCTCTTCTCTTGTGCTCCCTGCTTCCACCTTCGGATCCAGTTTTTTCCTCAGTGTCTCCACCAGTTCCGCCAGCACTTCCTTCGTATCCCGCTGCACTGGGCCCCGCGACTTCGTCCGCTTCGATCTCGGTTCCCTCTTCTTTCGAGAATTGTTATGCTTCTTCAAGGTCGATCTCCTTATCCATTGTGATTGCACCGTAGAGTGCGTCGATCACCGGTAGCTTAACGCCATCCGTGATCGGGGGTCGACCTTCTCATCCTATCTATCGGGTGAAGCGATCCAGTTCCCGGGCGGGTTTATCTCCCGCTGTGGTTCAGCGCCTTTTCACGGCGCACTGTTAACGCCTGGTTACATCAACCGAGCGTATGCCCTCGCGCCATTCTACGGCACGGGTCTATCGCTCTTTCCTTAGTAATCACATCCTTCCGAAGTGGGGCGAGACTCACATCTCCGAGATGCAACCCCGCCCGGTAGAACTTTGGCTTCGCAGTTTGTCGTTATCGCCGAAGTCAAAGACGCACGTCCGCAGTCTGCTGCATTCGATAGTGGAATTCGCGATGTGGTCCGGCCTACTGGATATCACCCGCAATCCCATTTCGCTTGTCCAAAACAAGGGAACGATGCGGCGAACTCGGAAGGCACGTAGCCTCACAGCAGAGCAATTCTACGCGCTGCTGAAAGAGCTGCATGAGCCTTTCGCAACGATGGCTCTACTTTGCATCTGCCTTGGTCTGCGTATCAGTGAGGCCCTTGCGCTTAGATGGGAGGACGTAGATTGGCTCAGGTCCAGTCTCAGCGTCAAGCGAGGCATCGTTGAGCAGATTGTGGATGATTGCAAGACTGAAAGCTCTGCGAAGACCTTCACTCTGGCCGGCGATCTACTCGCCCGGCTGAAAACCTGGAAGCAACTCGCGCAATTCTCCGAAGCTGACGACTGGATCTTTGCCAGCCCAGTCAAGATTGGCCGTCTCCCATATTCGTACACGGGAGTATGGCGGGAACTGGAACGGGCGGCGAAAGTGGCAGGCGTCGGACATCTCGGGACTCATTCTTTCCGACACAGCTATCGGTCATGGCTGGACGCCGTGGGGACTTCGATAGCCGTGCAACAGAAAATGATGAGGCACACTGACATCCGGACGACCATGAACATTTATGGAGATGTGGTCACGGATGAGATGACTACCGCAAGTGGCAAGGTCGCTCGGATTGCTTTCCGTTCAAATGGAGCGCAAACAGAGCGCAGTGAGGGGTAAGCCGTTGAAAGAATGGCTCCTCAGGTAGGACTCGAACCTACAACCCTCCGGTTAACAGCCGGATGCTCTGCCATTGAGCTACTGAGGAGTGTGGCGTGCAGGTAACTTTTCAATAATAACATCGGTCTGGCGGGGTGAAAACCGGATAACGCAGCAAGTCCTTACCTTATCCAGCCGCCGCCGACGACTACATCGCCGTCATAGAACACTGCCGCTTGCCCGGGAGTGATGGCGCGCTGCGGCTGCTCGAACGAAACCAGAATTTCGTCGGCGCGGGACTTCTCGATGATTGCCGCTGCCGCCTCGTGGCGATGCCGGATCTTGACCGTCACTGGCATTGGGTCCTGCAGATCCTCCACCGAAATTAGGTTGATGCGGTGGACGCGTAGAGTATTGGAATAAAGATTTTCTCCGCTGCCTACCACCACCTGGCGACTGTCCCCTTTGATCTGCAACACGTAGAGCGGCGAACCGGTTGCCACGCCCAGACGCTTGCGCTGTCCGACAGTGAAGTTATGAATACCGCTGTGCTCGCCGATCACTCGGCCATCGGCGGTCACCAGTTCTCCGGCAGTATCGGGAAGCGACTCGCCCTGCTCGGCGAGATAGGCGTCGATAAAATTCTTGTAGTCACCGCCGGGGACAAAGCAGATCTCCTGCGAGTCAGGCTTCTCGGCCGAGGCCAGGCCATGCTTGCGGGCAAGGTCACGAACCTCAGGCTTAGTCATGTTTCCCAGGGGGAACATCGTCCGGCAGAGCTGCTCCTGTGTCAGTCCGAAGAGAAAATACGTCTGGTCCTTGGAATGATCCGCAGGACGCTTGAGCAGCCAACGGCCGCTACTGTTTTCCACGCGGGCATAGTGCCCAGTCGCGACCGCTTCCGCGCCGATTTGCTGCGCCACAGTGAGCAGTTGATCAAACTTCAAATGATTGTTGCAGAGGGTGCACGGAATCGGAGTGCGTCCGGACAAATACTCCTGCACAAACGGACGAACCACGTCGCGCTCGAAGCGGTCTTCATGATTGACTACGTAGTAAGGAATGCCAATGGTCTCGGCGACGCGGCGCGCGTCGTGCACGTCGTCGATCGAACAACAGCGGCCCTGCACGGACTCGGGCATGCCCTCATGTCCAGCCAGGCGGCGCTGGTTCCAGAGCTGCATGGTCAAGCCGACGATGTTATGACCCTCCGCGCGAAGCATGGCCGCAACGGTCGAAGAGTCAACTCCTCCCGACATGGCAACGGCGATGGTCTTCGAATTCGGCATTCAGCAACTCAACTCGTGATTGTTGGAGCGACGGCGTCCTCGCCCGTCCACATGCGGGCGGGGACGCCCGCATCTCCAGAATCAATCCTGAACCCAAAGTGGCCGAGCGGCTTGGGCGCATTCTTCTAGGAGCTTCTGATCTTCCTGTGAGAATGCGTTGGCCAGATCGCTCTCTACATCAATTGTACCTACTACTTTGCCGCTTTTCCCATCGAGAACGGGGATAATGATTTCAGAAAGCGTGTTGCCGAAGGCAGTCAAATATCGAGAGTCATCCCGGACATCACCGACTACAATCGTCTTCCGCTCGCCAATAGCAGATCCACTCAGCCCTTTTGTCGTAGGAAACTGCGGGTACGCGGGAGTGCCCGGTCCGCTAAACGCAATTAAAGAGACCAACTCCGGACCAACGTCATACATTCCCGCCCACCGATAGTTACCGGACTGCCGAATCATCTCAGCAATCTTCATCGCCCTTTCAACTCGGGACCCAGAGTGGCTGAGCACAGCCAAAATGATCGTCGCTGAAATATTTGTGCTCATTTGGCGCGAATGGAAAACAACGGCTCAGGAATGCACCGGTACGCTTTTCTTGTAGAGCGGGGAAAGCTCACGTAGCCGTTCTACTGCTGCGGGAACGAGTTGGATGGCGAAGTCGATATCGTCTGCTGTGTTCTGTTTTCCCAGGCTGAAGCGGATGCTGGCACGGGCGCGGTCAGGAGGAAGGCCCATGGCAGTCAGCACATGCGAAGGCTCAATGGCGCCTGAGGAACACGCGGCTCCGGTGGAAACCGCCAGGCCCTTCAGGTCGAGAGCAATGATCAGCGCCTCACCTTCGATGTAATCGAAGTAAAGGTTGGATGTGTTCGATACGCGCGGCGCTCCCCCGCCGTTCACGCCGGCCGCTTCGACATTTTGCAAAACGGAGTTTTCCAGCCGGTCGCGTAGAGCGGCCACACGGATGAGTTCACCGTTCTCGAATCCTCTGATTGCCAGCTCCGCAGCCTTGCCCAGCCCCACAATCCCTGAAACGTTCTCCGTGCCCGCGCGGCGCGAGCGCTCGTGGCTGCCGCCGTAAAGCATGGGTTCGAGAGTCGTTCCCTTGTGGACATAAAGGGCGCCGACGCCCTGCGGAGCGTGGATCTTGTGGCCGGAGATGGAAAGCAAATCGCAGCCAATCTCCTTCACCCGGATGGGAACCTTCGCCGCAGCCTGCACCGCGTCGGTATGGAAATAAACCTCTGCTTCCGCGCAAATCTTTCCCAACTCTTCCACCGGCTGAATCACGCCCGTTTCGTTGTTGGCGAACATTATCGTCACCAGCTTCGTGTTCGCACGCAAGGCGCGGCGAAGATCATCGGGTTCGACCAGCCCGCGGCCATCTGCCGGCAGAGAAGTGACTTCAATTCCCTTCTCCGCAAGATGCCTGCACGAATTGAACACCGCATGATGCTCGATGGTCGAAGTGATGACGTGATCGCCGGATCTTGCCAATCCGAAAATCGCTAGATTGTCAGCCTCGGTGCCGCCGCTGGTGAAGACCACCTCGGCAGGCCGGCATCCTAGAAGATCAGCCACCGACTCGCGTGCGCGCTCGACCGCGGCCCGCGTCTCTTGCCCATGATGGTGGATGGAAGACGCATTCCCGAAACGCTCTCCGAAGTACGGCCGCATTGCCTCAAGAACCTCAGGCAATACGGGCGTAGTGGCGTTGTTGTCGAGATAAACCCGGCGCATATGGATATTCTACGCCGCGGACGCAGGTATCGACCGGCGTTTAGATTGCTCCGTACACTGCCGTGATACTTCCCCGACGAATTGTTTACAAAATTCCGATTCACAAATTACAAATCCCCGATTTCCTGCAGACATCTTCGCGCCAAGCCTCAACTAGCCTCCGAACAGACGCGTATTGTTCCGCGTTCAAATTCACCATTTCTGAAGAAGCGGAGTGTAGAACATGGCACGAGAAAATTTCCCAGCTACTCTGTCGTCCTCGACGGACGTCGCATCAACCGCAAAAGACACTGACTCTCAATTGCAACACGGCTTCGACCGGCGTTCGCTGCTGAAGGGACTTGGAGTCGTGGGCGTGGCCGTATCGGCGGGTTCGCTGCTGGCGCCCGAGGCGGCGCACGCCAGCGGCGGTCTTACGCACGGCGACGCCGCCATCCTGCGCTTTCTGGCTGCGGCTGAAATCCTCGAGAGCGATCTCTGGCTACAGTACACCGAACTCGCAGGGACTCAGGACGACGAGGTCGCAAAAATCGCAAGTCAACAGATTCCCGGGTATCCGGCAACCGCAACCGGTGGAAACAACCCCTACACGCAGGCCGTCCTGCGGCTCGATGGCGACATGGATCAGTACATTCATGACAACACCGAGGATGAGCTGACGCACGAGACCTTCATCAACGCTTATTTGGTTTCAAAAGGCGCTGCCCCGGTCAACCTCGATCAATTTCGAACCCTTCCCAGCAGCAAGGCTACCGGCGCGAACCAGGTCGGACGCCTCACTAACCTAATGCAGCTCACTGTAGATACCTCTTGGTGGACTCGCTACCGCAGCCGTACCGGAAACCCTGACTTGGGCGACACGTTCCCGAACGCTGTTCCAACCCTGGGAGTCAAGCAGCACACGGCAATTCCGCGTACCGATGATGACTTGACTGATTCCAATTTCCTTCAGGCAATCGCCAACACTGCCGGCTTTCACTTTGCCTTCATCGAGCAAGGCGGGACTAGCCTTTACCCGAAGCTGGCCCAACGAGTAACCAGTGTGGATGTTTTGCGCATCGTGCTCGCCATCGGCGGGACCGAGATTGCCCATTTCCAGACTTGGCACGACAAGGCCGGCAATGCGATTCCTTCCCCGAACGGTGTGCCCATTATTGATCCGGTTACTAAGGTCCCTGTGCTCTTCCCGGATCTGACAAATGCGGCAGTCCCACCGGTTGGCCAGGACTTGCAGTCGAATCTGATCATGCCCGAGCCCACTGTGTTTATCAAGGGCCTGCCGGCATGTTCGATCATCAGACCTACGGCCACGAAGGGCGCGGCGGCGGGAGCGGTCGCGAGCCTCGCGGCTGACGGGCTCTTCATCGGTCAATCGTCGGCGTTCTTTGAATTCATGAACGGTCTTGCGGCGGATGCGGACAACGCGAAACGCGGAATTATGTAATTCAGCGCTGTTCGCTCGTGGTCGCTCCCCCGGGGCGCTGTGGTTCACCTGGATCGCAGCGCCTTCCTCTTCATAATCGCCAGGGTCGAAATTTGCGTTTCAACTAGACCACAGGAGCTCATATGTTCGAAGGACTTTTTCAACCCACCCACTTGCTCTTGATTTTTGGGATTGCTCTGCTGGTGTTTGGACCTAAGAAACTGCCGGAGCTGGGCAAAGGAATTGGAGAAGGCATACGCGGCTTTAAGTCGGCAATGAAGGAATCCGATCCGTCCAAGAAAACCTCGCCCCCACACGGATAAGAAAGACGGTATTACGAACGGTCTGCCTGGATTTTTGCTACCCTAACGTTTGCTCCCGCGAACGAATTAACACTGAGGTGATCAATGTCAGGAGGTCTGCGTTTGCTTTTCCTTTCATTTCTGGTCGGTATCGCCACCACGGCAGTGCTTGCAGATGACGCTTCTGTCAAGTTCTCCCCGGAGAAGGTTCCCCTGGCGCCGCAGAAGCCAGTTGTGGATGAAGTACAGGGCCACAGGATTACCGACGACTACCGCTGGCTGGAAGATGCGGCCAGCCCTGAGACGCAGCAGTGGGTGAGCGACGAGATGGCCTACACCCGCAGCGTTCTCGATCCGTTGCCAGCACGCGACCAGCTTCATAAGCGACTGACAGGCCTGATGTCGATCGGCACGATTTCTGCGCCGCAGATTGGCGGCAAGTATTACTTCTATACCAAGCGCGAAGGTTCGCAGAACCAGCCAGTGCTCTTCGTACGTGAAGGTGTGAACGGAAAAGACCGCGTACTGGTGGATGTGAATCAGCTTGCGGCTGACGGAACGGTGGCTCTCGACTGGTGGGTACCTTCGGACGACGGCAAGTGTGTGGCGTATGGCACTTCACCGAGCGGCTCCGAAATGAGCACGCTACATGTGATCGAGACCGCCACCGGCAAACTGCTTCCTGATTCTATCGAGCGCACGCGGGCGGTTAGTCTGGCCTGGATGCTCGACGACTCCGGCTTCTACTACACGCGTTATCCCAAGAAAGGCGAAGTTGCTGAAGGCCAGGAAGTTTACTACCGCCACGTTTTCTACCACACGCTCGGCTCAGATCCGGCAAAAGACCCGCTAGTCTTCGGCAAAGATCTCGGGGCCGAGGATTGGCCGCAAGTTGATCTCTCCAATCACGGTGACTGGCTTCTTATCACCGTCGCGCAAGGCTGGACTAAGACTGATCTTTACGTGCAGGACCTCCGGCCTGGCGTCGAGCGCAAGCCTCCGGTGCGGATTACCGAAGGCAAGAACTTTCTGTACGGCGGAGAGATTTTCAACGGCAAGATCTATATCACCACCAATGAAGATGCGCCTCGGTACCGGACGTTTGTAGTTGATTCGGGGTCGCCTGCACGCACGAATTGGAAGGAGATCATTCCGCAGAATGACGCTGTGCTGCAGGGAGCCGCTATCGTAAACGGTTTGCTGCTGGCCCAATACGAGCAAAACGCCAGCTCGCAACTCAAGTTGCTGAACACGGACGGCAAGCCGCTCGGCGAAGTGCAACTTCCCGCTATTGGCAGCATTTTCGGGCTCGGCGGCAAGTGGGACCGCAAAGAGGTGTTTTTCGCCTTCCATTCCTTCACCGTTCCGGATTCGATCTATCAGGTTGACTTGGCCACACGCGGGACGACGCTTTGGAGCAAAGTAGAAGCGCCCGGAATTGATCCGGACAAATACGAAGTCAAGCAGCTCTGGTTTGACTCCAAAGACGGAACCCACGTGCCTATGTTCGTGTTCCACAAAGAGGGCCTGGTGTTGAACGGCAAGAATCCCACCCTGCTCACCGGCTACGGCGGATTCAATATCAGCCTGACTCCGAATTTCGTTGGCGATCGCTATCTCTGGCTGGAGCACGGTGGCGTATTTGCCGTCGCCAATCTACGTGGCGGAGCCGAATTTGGCGAAGACTGGCACCGTGCGGGCATGCTCGGTAAGAAGCAGAACGTTTTTGACGACTTCGCTGCCGCGGCGGAATTCCTGATCTCGCAGAAATATACCGACAAAGACCATCTCGCGATCCGTGGCGGTTCCAATGGCGGCCTGTTGATGGGCGCCGCTCTAACTCAGCGCCCTGACTTGTACCGCGCCGTAGTGTGCCAGGTTCCGCTGCTCGATATGCTGCGCTATCAGAACTTTCAGATCGCAAAGCTGTGGGTGGCGGAGTACGGGTCATCAGAAGATCCTAAGCAGTTCGACTGGATCTACGCGTACTCGCCTTACCACCACGTGAAACAAGGTACGGAATATCCGGCAATTCTGTTTATGACAGCAGATACCGACACCCGAGTGGACCCTATGCACGCCAAGAAGATGGCAGCATTGATGCAGGCGGAAGCCGCCAACGGCCAGAGCCGCGAGCGGCCGATTCTGTTGCGCATTGACACCAAAGCCGGCCACGGCGCGGGAAAACCGATCGCCAAACAAGTCGAGGATATGACGGACATTTATTCATTCTTGTTTTGGCAGTTGGGAGTGAAATAGATTTCAGGTTGCAGGCTTGAGCATCCTATTTTGTGAAACCGGGAAGCATCAGGAGCATGTCGATGGGATTGGCCATGGCATTGATAGCAATCCTGCTGAGTGGTGGTCTATCTGATGGAGCATGCTTAGATTCTTCCGCCAGCGCATCTAGTCCTTGGCATGTAGCGGGAACTCCTGCGGTTATTTTGCAGGAAATTCAATTCACCAACGCTGGCGCGAATCTAGTTGGGACAGTATACCTGCCAGGCATTGGGAATCACCTGCCTGCAGTGATGGTTTTGCACCACGCAGGAGCAGCAACGCGAGAAGCGGGGCTTTACCGACATCTCCATGAAGGATTGCCGGCGTTGGGTTTTGCGGTTTATGATCGCCGCGGGAGTGGGCAGTCTTCCGGGAGCCTTCAGAGTGTTGACTATGAGACGTTGGCGGACGATGCCGTCGGTCACCAAGGCGCAAACCGAGCCTTGGTTTGACCTTACTTACATGCCCAAGGTATCTGATCTTGCTAATGATCCGGCGTTACAGACGAAAATGGATGATGACCCGGTCGCGGCTGTTCTGAAAACTAAGATCCCGCAGCTCTTTCTCTATGGAGACTCCGATCCATGGGTTCCAGTCGCCAAGTCCATACAACGGTTAAACTCGTTGAGCGACCAGCTACACATTATAGAGAGTGGGGTGGTTGCGAACGCAAACCACGAAATGATGTTTCCACTGAACGAGACGATGCTAGTCGACGCTGATACCGCCGCAACGACGCTCCGCAATCGCCGGCGTACTTCAGCCTTTTGGGATCTTGGCTTTCCCGGCACGTCCTGAACCACTGAACCGTTGGGAACCTTACTTTCATGCCGGAACTTCCCGAAGTAGAAACCATCGCGCGCAGTCTAGCGAAACGAATATCAGGCGATGTGATCGAGTCAGTCTGGCTGGGTTCGAAGCCGGAGCCCCTTAAGTCGCCTGCCGCCGAAATCGCCGCAACTCTGCAAGCCAAGCGTATTTCCACGGTTCGCCGGGCGGGAAAGCATATTGTCTTCGATCTCGAATCTGCCCGTGGAGTATCCTCGCCGGCGCAATGGATTGTTCACCTGGGCATGACCGGCAGCCTGCTGGTCTGCGGGCCTGGGGTGGAACCAGCGACGCACACTCATGCGGTTCTGCAACTCGCCTCTGGCCGCGAACTTCGGTTTGTAGATCCCCGCCGCTTCGGACGGCTCAGCGTGATCGAGAACTTCAAAGCGCCGGGCTCCGAACCGCTGCAAATCGCGTTCGACGGTTTCCTCGCGCTTTTCCGCAAACGCAAGACGCCCATCAAAAGCGCGCTCCTCAACCAAAGCCTGCTCAGCGGAGTGGGAAACATATACGCCGACGAAGCCCTGTTCCGCGCGCGTATTCGCCCCCGCCGCCGCGCTTCATCGCTCGCTCGTGACGAACTCCGGCGCCTGCACAACGCGCTGAAAAGAGTTTTGAGAGAGGCCATCCGGCTGGGCGGCTCGAGCGTTTCCGACTATGTGGATGCAGACGGCGCAGAAGG
>Ga0185299_10005319_pt1 | contig 14690 bp, 15 predicted proteins | sample PaiPotPPA55metaG_FD_128002 | JGI IMG/M metagenome (GOLD analysis project Ga0185299, IMG submission 128002) | Iron sulfur acid spring bacterial and archeal communities from Banff, Canada, to study Microbial Dark Matter (Phase II) - Paint Pots PPA... ...
TCGGAGACGATCGTTAAGGATGGTTCTGCGCTTAGCGGCCATTCTTACAATAGTCGGCTTTGGACTTCCTTCGCTGGCTCAGGAGACCATCCGCGATTCAATATCGATCAACGGAGTTACGCGAACTTATTTCATTTCCACTCTACGACAAGCTACGCCGCGGCCGACAATGATCGTGCTGCACGGCGGATCGATGTCTGCCGAGCAAGCACGCCGAAATGTCGGGGTAGAGCGGCTGGTTGGCCAGGAGGGCATTGTTGCGGTCTATCCCGAAGGCATAGGCCATCAATGGAACGATGGCCGCCGCTGGCAAATGGGAAGATTTCAGAAGCAACCGAGCAGCGCCGACGACGTTGCCTTCATTCGAGCGATCATCAAGCGATTGATTGAGCAACGAGTTGCAGACTCACGGCGCATTTACGTCATCGGCACCTCCAATGGCGGGATGATGACACTACGCCTGTTGTGCGAAGCCGCCGACATCATAGCAGGCGTCGCCGCGATCGCGGCCAATATGCCGGTCGATCTCGTTACGGCCTGCAAGCCAGTCCGCCCGGTTGCCACTCTGCTCATGAATGGCACCGCCGATACCTGGGTGCCTTATGAGGGCGGGGGGATCGCCCCTGGCGGAAAAGGCCAAGTACTTTCGACAGACGATACTATCCGTCTGCTTCGGAGTTTCAATGGTTGCTCCCCCGATGCAAAGACCGAGCTGATCCCAAAACGTGATCCGGCGGGAACGTCGCGGGCGATACGGGTGAGTTGGACCAACTGCTCCTCGAAGGTGCCTGTCGTGCTGTATCGCATTGAGGGAGGAGGCCACCGCATCCCTCATCCGGCTGACCCATCCCGCCCAATAGTTGATGTTTTGCTCGGCGTGCAAAACCGTGATTTCGATGGAGTGGATGCGATCTGGACATTCCTGCAGGAGATCCCGCGATAAACAGGGCTGGCAAATCGCCGCAGAATGGAACAGGGTACAGCCGAATATGCCCTGCCCCCCATTCTTCCCTTATCCTCTATTTCAAATGGAAATACGCGATAGACTTCGTTGTTGCGGGGTTTGTGCTGGTTCTTTATGCGCCAATTCTGGCCATTGCAGGAGCGCTTGCAGGCGTAGACGTAGGATGGCCAATCGTGTTCTGGCAGCAGCGCCTGGGCGTAGGAGGCCGAAGCTTCACGATCTGGAAAATTCGCACCCTGCGACCGCCCTTCGATCAATTCGGTCAACCAATTCCTGAAAACAAGCGAGGCTCCTGGGTCGGTTCCTTCCTCAGGAGAACACGTCTTGATGAGCTCCCGCAACTGGCGATTGTGCTGGTGGGAGATATGTCCTTGATTGGACCTCGGCCGCTTCTGCCGCGCGATCAGCCGATGAACCCTACCGTCCGTCTGACGGTCCGCCCCGGCATAACCGGATGGGCACAGGTAAACGGGGGGACGCTACTGAGTCCGAGCGAAAGGGATGCTCTGGATGAAGGGTACGTCCGGAACGCCTCTTTCTGGCTCGATCTGCGGATCGTCATGATGACTCTCCGAGTCATGATCTGGGGGCAGCGGCGACCCGATTAGGTCGCGGCTAGCGCGCCCGTTATTCGGGCCCCAAGGCTAACGTACCTGCATGCAAACGAACTGGCAGTCGCCCCGGTACCGCAACTGGTCAAACGGGCGCGCGGTTGATTGAATGAAGGAGCGCCTTGGCGTTCTGCTGACCTGGGCCTGACCGCCAATCAGCCCGTAACTCTGGCGTGCATAGCGTCGTAGCCGCATAAGGGCGTCATTCTGGGGGCCTTCTCCGCAGACGCTTTCGCATTCGCACGCCTGGCCCTCCACCATTCTCGTCGATGAATTCGATGCCAGCTCTTTCTAACGCGAACCGAATCTTGCTGCCGGTTTCGCTGCGGCCCCCCACGGGGCCGTCCTGAGCCTCCAGCCGCTTAACGGTCGGAACGGAAATATTGGCAGCGGTCGCCAATTGTTCTTGCGACCAATCCAATAAAGCGCGAGCGGCCTTAATCTGCCTTATCGATACTTTTAGTATTGACTTAACTGGCCTATTCATGAGATACTTTTAGTATCGATACAAAAGAGGGGATCACAGATTGGAGTAGTGCAATGCCTCAAGCTTCTTCACAGCTCTTACACCGGCGGACATTCATCGGCGGCTCCGACGCCCGAATAATCATGGGGGACGACGAAGCCGCCCTCATCCGCCTCTGGCACGAAAAGCGCGGCGAAATCGGCCCGGAGGACCTTTCCGGCAACCTCATCGTGCAGCTCGGCAAAGCAACCGAGAACCTCAACCGGGCCTGGTACGAGCGCAACACTGGGCGAAGCGTGGGAGAGGTCCAACGCCTGGTGAAGCACTCGGCAATCCCATGGATGGCCGCAACCCTCGACGGCATCGTGACCGGAACCGGGGCGGTTTTCGAAGCCAAGTTCATGCTGCCGTGGTCGTTCTCCGAGGAGGCTGCGGTCGAAAAGCACATAGCCCAGCTGCAGCATAACATGTGGGTGACCCACCTGAAGAGCGCCGTGCTGTCGATCATAACCGGCGGTGGCAAATGGGTGGAGATCGCGGTCCCTATGGACCCGCTTTATCTCAGCGTCCTGGTCTCCGCCGAAAAGAAATTCTGGCGCTGTGTCCAGTCCGGTGAGGTCCCGCACCTGATCAATGCCGAGGCGCCGCGTCCGCGGATTGAGGCCATCAGGATCGTTGACATGAGCCCCTCGAACTCCTGGGCGGAGTTCTCGGCCCTCTTCCGCAACACGCGCGGTGCATTCCTCGACCATGAGCGCGCCAAGACCGAGCTCAAAAGCCTCATTCCCGAAGACGCCAAGGAGGCCATCGGGCACGGGGTACGGGCAAAGCGCTCGAAATCCGGCGCCATCAGCTTTGATGTGCTCGACCAGGAGGCGGCCCGTGCAACAGTCCAGTGAATCCGTCGCCGCCCTGGCTGCGGCTCTTGCCAAGGCGCAGGCACAGCTCGTCAACCCAGAAAAATCGCTCACCGCAACGATCGCGACGGGCAGGGCAGGGGAGACGCAGCGCACCTTCCGTTACGCGCCCCTTTCGAGCGGGCTCGAGATCGTGCGCAAGACGCTGAGCGAGCATGAGATTGCCGTCATTCAGACCACCGCCCTCGATCCGGCCTCGCGGATTCTGAACTTGACCACCATGCTGGCCCACGCCTCAGGCCAATGGATAGCCTCGCAGTGGCCGGTCTGCCCGCTGGCGGATATCGCCAGCCCGCACCGGATGGGGGCTGCTCTCACCTACGCCCGCCGCTATGCGCTGTTCACGCTCGTTGGCATTGCCGGCGAGGATGATCTTGATGCGCCGGACCTCTGCGCGCCGGCACCAGATGCGAACCCCTCGGTAACTGGGGTCCAGGTCCCGTCGAAGACGTCAGGGAACGGCAGAATCAGTGGATCGGCAAGACCGGCGAACTCAGCCGTTCTGCCAGTTGAGCAATCGGCTGCCCTGCGCGATCGTTTGATACGCGAGATTGCCGGGCTCCAATCGCAGGACAGCGCGGCCGTCTGGGCCAGGGAGGCCCTTCCTCTCAAGAACACGCTCACCGCAGCAGATGCAAGGCTGGTAGAAACCGCGTTTGCGCTGAAGCAATCTGCGTTCTCGCTGTCCCATGATGCCGAACCGTCGACGGCGGATCTGTTCGAGGCAACTGCACCGGCTGTCACGCCTGCGGCAGCGGATGCCCCTCCAGCGGCCGATGCGCTTTCGCCCACCGATACACCAGCGGGATCGGATCCAGCTCCTGCGGGCGGACGCCCTGGAGGCAGCGGTGCCGCCGACGGGCAACAGCCCGGCCGGATCGACAAAAGCATGCTCACGATCAGCACGCCCAAGCGCCACCGCGATAAGGAGCACCTGCGCTTCGTGGCTCAGCAAACCTGCGTGCTGTGCGGCCGCAAGCCCGCGGAGGCCCATCACATCCGATTCGTTCAGCCGCGAGCGCTTGCCCGCAAATCGAGCGATGAATTCGCCGTCCCCCTCTGCCGGGCGCATCACCGCGCCGTTCACCGCGTCGGAGACGAGAAAGCCTGGTGGCAGCAGGCCGGCGTCGATCCCATCAAAGTCGCCCGCAAGCTTTGGAAGCTTACCCGTTTGGGCGGGCCGCGCATTCGGCCAGCGACCCCGACACAAGACGCACCTGCGGACACCGCTGCAGAAGCGGGCGGACAAATCCCGGCCGCATCAGCGATAGTGTGACGGCAGCTTGCCCCCGACGAACATGCTCAGCGCAATTGGGCTGTGTGGAGAGCTATTTCACACGCCGACCGGCACGGCCTTCGCCGACATCCCGGTGAATGACCACCGGGAAACTTGGCCCATCCGCAGCCAACGGTTCCGCAACTGGTTGCGGTGCTGCTATTATGAGGCGACGGGGGAGGCCGCGAGCGCAGCGGCTATTCGCTCAGCGCTCGATCTCTGCGAAGCGAGGGCACAATTCGACGGGCGCCAACGCGCCGTTCACATCCGCGTTGCCGAGCACGCCGGCCGGATCTATCTCGATCTCGCCGATGAGCACTGGCGCGCCGTCGAGATTGGTCCCGACGGATGGCAGGTGATCGCGTCTCCACCCGTTCGCTTCCGCCGGCCGCCGGGCATGGGGGCTTTGCCCGAGCCGGAGCGGGGAGGCTCAATTGAAGCCCTCAATGCGTTTCTGAACCTGTCGACCGGCAATGACTTTGTCCTCATCGTTACCTGGTTATTGGCCGCGTTGCGATCGGGCGGCCCCTACCCGCTGCTGGCCATATCGGGCGAGCAGGGCTCAGCCAAGACCGTCCTCTCCAAGGTGCTCAAGGCGTTGATCGACCCCCAATGCCGCGCCGGTGCGCGCGCCCTCGCGCGAGGAGCGCGAGCTGATGATCGCGGCCAACAACGGCCATCTGCTCGCATTCGACAATCTCTCCGGCTTGTCGCACTCCTTCTCTGGCGCCCTCTGCCGCCTCGCGACCGGCGGCAGCATTGCATTCGGCAGCTCTACACGAACGATTAGGAGGTGTTATTTGAAGCAGCGCGGCCGATCCTGTTGAACGGCATTGAGGACGGTGATCAGCCGGCCGGACCTCGGAGATTGGGCAATTTTTCTCACTTTGCCTGTCATCGTAGAGGTGGACCGGCGTTTGGAGCCGAGCTGTGGCGCGAATTAAAAGCTGCGCACCCTGGCATTTTGGGTGCGCTGCTTGATGCCGTTCCGAGAAGCAGAAGTATGCGCAGCGCCGAGTGATGGGTGAATTCTAGCGAGCAGGCAAACAGGAAGCCCGCAACGCCGTCAAGAAGGTCGCAAAAGCCGCTCATTTGCTGACGATCGGCCCATGCAAAGCGATAATTGAGACCTGCCCGATAAAGGTTGTTGCTGATGGGAACCCCGGTCCTTGCATTGATAGCGGGCAGCGGCACGTCCAAATAGCTCGCATTCTGGTAAAAGGCGATTTCCCCCTGGACTTAAGACCCATAAGGCCCACATAGGCTATCGGCTGTGTAATTCGTTTTGCCGCTCATGCTTGGGCGAAGTTGTAGATTCATGCGAAGACACGTACGGACTACTCATTTTGCGCGTTTGCGGCTGACTGATCTCGCACGCGCGATAGCTCATGCGCCTCATTCGAAACTGCCGTGTCATTTGCAGCTCGCCTGCGCGATTTTGGAAGACGAGCTCGCTATTCCTAGAGTGATGGCTCGCCGCATTCTTGGCGAGAGCGTGGAGCACGCATCAACGTGTGCTCAAGCGATAAATGAGCGCGTTCTTATCCTAAGTAGGTCCAATAATAGAGCAAAAGTACGTGCTTCTTTTTCTCGGATGGCAAAATGTATGGAGAGGGCGCCCGCAGCCCTTCGGGCCGAATTGGACAATCAAATTCGCGAAATTATTGCGGGAACCATGGATTCTGAGGCGATTGAGGCGATCATTCACGCGAGCTACGCAGTTTTTGCACACTCTCAATCAGAGCCTGCACAAACGGCACTTCGTGCTCTCTCCGTCTCAGATGGCATTTCAGGTCAGGATAAGAAGATTATCGGTCTCAAGCTGAACTATGAGGCTCTTGACCCCGCCATTCATGAGAAATGCGAGGCCGCACTGGGTGCGCTTGCACACGCCCCAGCTTCCGTAACCACGGCCACCGTTTTCAAGGCGCTAACGGCGGCGATCGAGGAGAGCCGGAATCCGGGAGCGGCGATTTTAGCAGAAGCTCATGATTTGATCACCGACTACGTTGCTAAGGTCGCGGCGCTTTGGCTAAGGGACAAACTCCCCGCTTCTCGCGCGACCCACCCTGAAAATCCTCAGTACAAAAGTAGGTTGCATAGATTCGTTGAGCTAGCACTCACGGCAGTGACCGAACCAGGCAGCAATCGGCATACCGCCAACATGGAGAAGGTGGCCCGGCAGATCGCGGCCAATCACGCTCAGCTGCCGTCGGATGAACGAACCAAAGTCGGTAAAGGCCTCCGCCGCATAGATCGGGAATGGCTCGTCAGTGACGACCACGTTCGCAAGGCCCTTGGCTGCTGACTCTAAAAACGGGTCAAGATACTCCATAAGCGTTTTACCTGTTCCATCACTATTAAAGACCTCGGCGCAGCCGCGCATACGTGGCTGGACGCTCGCGTAACAACTTTGCGTACGAGGTCAACATGTTGCAGATTCGCCCTGAAGGGAACACCCGTTCCGCATCTCTTAGCTTCGGCTCGGCGTGGTGCGACGCGCTCAAATCTGAGCGTCTCGCCCCGCGGCGGCGGCGCATCAGGCGCCTGCGTGTCACCACTCGGCCCGACGCGACCAGGAAATCGAATTGGCCACTCTACCGGCTCGTCAAGCTCGGCTTGTTGAAGCTGTTGGAATGGGAGATGCGGCTGCAGAAGGTCGCCGCCGGCAAGCGCTTCGCCATCAATGCGCACATCAGACGAACGAAGGGGGCGTGAGCCGGCATGGCTAGTGAGAACGAGAGCGCCCCAAGCTGCCGGCCAGTCAACTACACGCGGGAGATTGGACACAAGATTTGTGACGAGCTCTACGAGGGCAAGACGCTGCGTGAAATCTGCGGCGCCGACCCTGCCATGCCCAAGGCGGTCACCGTGCTGCGCTGGCTCCTCGAGCATGGGGAATTCCGCGAGGAATATGAGTGGGCGCGTGAGGCGCAGATCGAAGATCTGCGCCACCAGGCCATCGCCATCGCGGACCATAGCGCCGGCGACTGGGTCGAGAAGGTGCGCCGTAACGGCAACATCGTCACCGTCCTCGACCGCGCCAACATCGAACGCTGCAGGCTGCGCAGCGCGATCCGCCGCTGGGTAGCCGATCGCCTGGCGCCGCAAAAGCCCACCGTGCCCTAGTAGATAAAGGAAAGTCAGTACCATGCGTGATGAAACCAAGTTGAAGTTCATTGAAGCCCGAATGGCAGAGCTAAAGGAGGTGTTCGGCAAGCCGCCGGTCTTGCCAGGCTCCGAAGACATCGCGGCCTACGAGGAGATGCTGCGCCGCTTCATCGAATGCTTCCAGCCGCAGGACTTCTTCGAGACCGTGCTGATGAAGGACGTGACCGACGGAACCTGGGAAGCTGCACGCGCCGGCCGCCACAAGGTGCTGCTGCTGGACCGCAGGTATCGGGACCGCCGCGAGGCCGAAGCAAAGCGCCGCAAAGAGTGGGCGGTAAAGAAGGCCGAGCTGGCGAAGCGCGTCGCCGCTGCCAAGAGCGAGCCCGCGACCGAGCCCGAGGACGCCCTCGATCACTCGATCGAGGAGTGCGACGCGATCCTGCTCGAGCCGGCAACGGAGCTCGACCACAACCGCGCCCTCGAAGCAACGCTCGCGTCCATGGAGAAGATCGACAAGGGGCAGATGTTCGATCTCGCTAAGCGCGATTTGGCGCTGCGTCAGCTCGAATGGTACCGGGAAGGTCTCGGCCGTCGTTTGCGGGTGGTCTCCGACAATTTCATTACCGACCACGCGAATGGCACTGTCGCCCCGCCTGCGCAAACTCCGGCAGTCACGCAGAGCCCGGCCGACGGCAGTACGGGGATCCCGATCCAGGCCGGCATGGAGACGCAGAGCGAGCCCGGCGCGGACAAGCAGGTCGGGGCCTCCACGCAGAGGCCGACAGAGGCTGGCACGCGAGAAGAGGCCGAGACCATCACGCGGATGCAAAGCGAGCCCGGCTCAGAGACGCAGGTCACGCCTAGCAGGGGGACGCAGGCCGACGTCAGCTCCGAGACGCACACCGAGATCAGCGCGGAGATGCAGCCGTTGGTCCGCATGGCGGCGCAGACCGAGGACGACACACAGGGGATGCCCGACGGCGGCATGGACACGCAGATCGACGCCAACACGGGGACGGTGGTCGACGCACCACCGGTACAGCCGTAATGAGCTCACAGGCACAGGTCGCGGCCAATCGGCAAAACGGCCGAAAAGGCCGCGGCCCGCGCACTGCGGCCGGCAAATTGAGAGCCCGCCACAATGCGCTGCGGCACGGGTTGGCTGCCATCAGCCGGCACAATCCCGCTTATTTCCCCGAGATCGAGCGCATCGCCAGGGCCTACTGCGAGGGCGACACCGATCCATTGTTGTTCGAGCAAGCGCTCAACATCGCCGAGAACGACGTCATCCTCATGTACGTTAGAGCGCGGCGGTTGGAGATCATCGCGCGCATGCGCGACCCTGACGCCATCCCGTTCTCGGACATCAAGGCGAGCTTCGCCCGGGCGCGAGCAAGGTTCGCGCAGGCCCAACTTCTGTATGGGCAGCTACTCGAAGCCAAGGCGAAAGCATCTAAGACCAACAACGCTGTTGTGGCCGATCGCCGAGCGGCGGATCCGGCGCCCGGTAAAAACAGCGCACCAACTGAGGCTGCAACAACCGGCAAGACGCCAACGGGCCGTTCCAGCAACGCCGCCCAGGCGCCGCACCCGTCGGGCGCGTACGACGACTTCGAGGCCATGCTCCGGGCCGAGCCGGATCTACGCCGGCTCCACCGTTATGCCCGCCGCGCAGCCTCACGCCGCAAGAAAGCGATCCGAGAGTTCATCTTCATCAGATCGCTGCGCGAGTTTTCCCGGCAAGCTGAAGGAATACACGAGCCTCAGCTCGTGACCTAGACGATCAGCGAACCGATGCACCGCCTCTACGTGATCGCGTAGAGCAATGTGGAGTAAGAGTAAGGAGTGTTATATGGACCAAGATCATGCACGTTCGGTGCCGCACGCGGCCGATACGCTGTTGAATAAACAAGCAACGCCAGCGCGGCCAATCGCCTACAATGAAGCGCTCGCGTTTAAGATTTGCGAGCGGTTCGGCAACGGAGAGAGCCTCGAGGCAATCCTGGCCGAGCCCGGCATGCCGGAGGAAGAGACTTTCTGTCGTTGGCGCGTTGAGCACAAGGAAACGGCCCGACAGTTCCGTGCAAAGAAGGACCTGCACGAGATGTTAGCCGAGCAGAAAAAGGAGCTGGAGCTCCAGAAGAAACAGGATCTATCCGAAGCAAGATACCGCGCACGCCCCTGGGAAGAGGTGTACCCGATGATAGGGTCGCCACCGGTGCTCTCCACCGAGAACGCGCAGGCCTATGCCGACCTGCTCACTGCCTTTACTGAAATGCTGCAGCCGCAGGACATCATGGCGCAGATCTTGGTGAAACAGGCGGCCGACGCCACCTGGGACGAGGTGCGCGCCGGCCGGGAGAAGACGCAAGTGCCCGAGCGTGCCTACCAAGAGTAGCTGGAGGCGCAGGCCCAGGCGGAGAAGCCCGCGGCGGAGCAAACAGGCAGTCATGACCCCGAAAATGCCGCAGGCCCCGCGCCCGAGAGCGTTCAACCGACTGGGGGCATGTTGGCCAAGCCCGCCACGGCGCTCGATCACTCACGCAGCCTCGAGAGGAAGTTTCGACATTATCAGGCCCTTGAACGACAGCAGATGCAGGCGGCCAGAAGGCGCGCCCACGCGCTGCGACAGCTTGAGCGTTGGAACAAAGGCTTAGGCCGCAAAGCGCGCGAGCTCTCCGACCGGTTCATTTGGGCAGAGATGCTTTGCCGTGCGCGGGGAGGTGCACAATCTGCACCGCCGCTGGCTCCATTGGGCGAGGAGATCAGTTGAGGTCTGGGAAGCAGACGTGAGCCAATCGCCGCACCGCCAGCCTCAGGAGGGGGGTCAATTCCTCGTGTCGTCGGGGGGCCATTCTCCATCTCGCCCGATATCCTCCGCGGGCAGTTCCTAAACCCCAGAAACCCGAACTGAGTCGCTCTTTCTGTATAACCCCCTTTTTACCACGCCAGGACGGGGTCAATTCCTCGTATCGGAAGGGGTCAATTCTTCATGTCGCCTGATATCGCCTGATACCGTCTTCATTGACCGGACCAAAAATCTGATCTACAATCTCACCGTGTATAACACAAAGATACCAACCAAATTCGATTTTTGGCAGAACGAACCCAATCTACACGACCCACGGGCCGAGTTTTCGAAGGGCTGCTTACACGCAATGGATTGGCGAAAGAGCCAAACTCGAAGCCCGCAATCTGGGGCGTCCGCGCTTCGGGGCGAGGACGCGCGCGCCTCACCCTGTGCTCATAGCTCGGTCAGCGTCTGGTCTCTGAGCGTGTAGTTTTACCGGATACAACCAGTTTCGGATTTTGGCGGAACGAACCCAATTGGCCGGCTCGCAGCGTGGACGATTGCTAAAGCTAAGGGGGGGTCGACGCGATCAAGGCGCCAAAAACGGCGTGGCGGGTCAGCGGGCGTCCTCGTCGGCGATTTGCGTTCTTTGCGCCCTTTCTACTTGGAGGATACGCGCCAGAGCGTTCCCGCCGCGTCGTCAGTGACGAGCAGCGACCCGTCTGCTGCTATGGCCACGCGCACTTTGGCATCGGGCGCGTTCAAGCTAGTCCAAGCTAGACTGGAGCCCTTATGCGCGAAGTCGGCGCCTTCGAGGCGAAGAATAAACTCGGCCAGTTGCTCGACCTCGTAGAGCAGGGCGAAAGAGGTGATAACTCACCCGCCATGGCAAGGAGGTCGCGCGCCTGGTGCCGGTTCGGCCCACCCAAAGCCGCGAGCAAGCCCACGCCGCGCTGCGGCGAATCCGCGAGCGTGCCCAGCAACGTAAGCTCGGCCGCTTCGACTGGTCCGAATGGAAGTCTTACCGGCTCTAACGCTGCGCACGCATCGCCTGCGCATATGCCGCGTTCAGCGCTTTGCTGCGTTCTTCCGCTAGCTCACGGAACTCCGGGGCAAGCCCTGCCACCCGATCAGGATGGCATTGTCGTATCTTTCGTCGATAGTTGCGGACGATCTCGTCCTTGGTTGCGCGCGGTGCGACTTCAAGAACTCTCCACCACTCTTCTGTCGGATATTGTGCAGCGGCCCGGTCAAGCCCTTGTTGCCACTGCGGTTGGGCCTCGCGCCCTTCCTCTGCCTGCCCTCGTTGTCGCGCGGCTTCTCTTCGTAGCTCCGTTTGGTGCTGACGTTCGGCCTCCTCTGCCCTGCGCTGGAGCTCCTCGCGTTGTCGCCGCTCCCGCTCGCGCTGTCTTTCGGCTTGCCGCGCGCTCGAGATCACGCCTTTGGTCCAAAGTCTCCGATGCTCCCGCCAAATTACCGGCCCGAACGCCAACGCCCCTGCGTTTACAATCAACCAAACAAAATGAGTGGTGGTGTCCATCGCAAACAGGCTCAATGCATAGAAGCAGACTGCGTCGAGGAGAACGATAGCCAACGCAATGGCCAGCCAGCGCGCCCCAGGCACTTTCCATGCGTCACTTCGGTCAATGTGCAAGTTACTTATCGAGACCGACGGCATAAAAACTCTTCCTTTCCGGGATATACTCACGTCTCGTAAATCGTCCGGCTATCGCCGCGTGCAGGCCGCTGTCATCAATCCTCCGACGCTTTCTGCTCGGCAGACATTGCCGGTACCGGCTCACTCGTCGTTTCAGATGCCGGTTCTGTCACTGTTTCAGATGCCGGCTCTGTCACTGTTTCAGATGCTGGCTCTGTCGCGTCCATAGCGGGAATGGCGGCCTGGGCCGCTGCTGCTTGCGCCGGCTCGCTTACCGTTTCAGACGCGGCTTCTGTGGGCTTCGCAGCAGTAATAATGCGCTCGTCGAAACCCGGCTGCTCGGCTGCGGTTATCCCTATAAGCCTAAATCCAACGATCAAAACGGTGGCAACCAAACAAACGGCAGATATCCCCATTAAAGCGCCCCACCGTCGATTTTGCGCTTCCGTGGTTCCATGCTCAGGTGCCATTTCCTCTTGTGCACCAACATCTGCACCGCCGCGCGCTTGGTCTGAATGAAGAAGCGGGAAAAAGCGGCTCTCGAACTCCTCGACGGCTTCCGGCACTCCTGCCACATGAACAGCCGAAAGAAGCTCCTCGTAAAGACTCGTGCCCACGCTCCCGCTTACAAAGTCATGGCCATGTCGCTGCTCTATGGTGTCGAACATGCGCTTGCGCATTTTACCGCCGCTGCGCAGCGCCTGGACAAATGCTGCTTGATGCTCCAATGCCGTACCCTCCGCTTAGTCCCAAAAAGCTGCTGGAACCGGTCGAGACTGGATCGGGGGATCGGCGCCCTCGTGGCGTTGCCGAAAAAAGCTTGATGGCCCGCTACTTTTCGTTGCCGCCGTGGCATTTAGGTCACAATCGAGGCTGGTTGATAGTCTGCGCACCTCGCCCCGCTTACGACATCGGCATCATGTTGCTGTTGAGATTGGCGATGATCCAGACCGAGCCGGTGATGACGAGAAAGACGATCAGCATGCCGAAGGCGAGGGCCAGAATGTTGTTGGTGCTGTCGGCCCCGCTGCCCAGATGCAGAAAGAAGACGAGGTGGACGCCGATCTGGGCGAAGGCGAGCACGATCAACCCGACCGGGATGCCCGGGGGCCACAGCAGACTGGTCTGCGACACGACGAACGAGACGATGGTCGCCAGGATGGCAAGCGCCAGCCCCACCGTGTACGACAGATAGCTGGCCGTGGGCTCATGCTCCTCGACACCAGGCGTCCGGTCCTCGAACAAACGATCGCTCATCAGGGCGCTCCCATCAGATAGACCAACGTGAATACCCCGACCCAGACGATGTCCAGCGCGTGCCAGAACAGGCTCCAGCACAACAGGCGCCGCAGCACGACGGCTGGCAGGCCCTTGGCGATCACCTGCGCCGCCAGATAGACGAGCGCGATCAAGCCGCTGGCGACGTGGACGCCGTGGGTGCCGACCAGAGTGAAGAAGGCGGACAGAAAGCCGCTGCGCGAGGGCCCGGCCCCCTTCGCCACCATGCGGGCGAATTCCGAGACCTCGATGAGCAGAAAGGCCGCACCGAGCACGAATGTGAGGACTGCGAAGATAAAGAAGCGCCCCGGATGCCGCCGCTCGGCGGACAACGCGCTGAGCCCGCAGGTATAGCTCGACAGCAGCAGACACATCGTCTCGATGAAGACGTTGCGCAGATCGAACAGCTCGGCTCCGGTCGGTCCGCCGGCGGTGTTGCCCCGCAAGACCGCGTAGGCCGCGAACAACGCCGAGAACATGACCATGTCGCTGAGGATGAAGATCCAAAACCCGTAAGCGACGACGACGCGCTTGGAGGCCGGCCCGCCGCCGCCGCGCCCGCGCGCGAGCCCGGCTGGAACCGCGGTTGGAGCTCCGTCGATGGTTGCGATCGTCATGCGGGCTGCCTCACCTCACCGCGCCCGTTCCATTTGCGCGAGCTCGGCGGCCGAGATCTCGTGCTCACGCTCGATGCTCCAGCCGGCTGTCAGGACCACGGCGGCGGCGGCGAGGAGTCCGAGGATCGCCAACCACCAGATCTGCCAAATCAACGAAAAACCCATGACCGTCGCAAAGAAAGCGGTAACGAAACCGGCCGGGCTGTTGCGCGGCACCTCGATCGCCTCATAGGCCGGCTCGGCCGGCGCCCGCCCGATGCGCTTCATATGCCAGAACGCGTCGATCGTCTCGACCCTGGGCAGCACCGCAAAATTGTAGGCCGGCGGCGGCGAGGAGGTCGACCACTCCAGCGTTCGACCGTCCCACGGGTCGCCGCTCAGGTCGAGGCGGCGCTCGCGGGTGCGAATGCTGACATAGAGCTGGGCGATCTGGCAGAGAATGCCGCAGAAAATGACGATGGCCCCGGCCTCCGCGACCAGCAGCAGCGGCTGCCAGCTCGGGTCGGGGATGTGCTGCAGGCGCCGGGTCATGCCCATCAGGCCCAGCTGATAAAGCGGCATGAAGGCGAGATAGAAGCCGATGAGCCAGCACCAGAAGCTGGCCTTGCCCAGGCGCTCGTCGAGGGTGAACCCGAACGCCTTCGGGAACCAGTAGTTGATACCCGCCAGCGCGCCGAACACGACGCCGCCAATAATGACATTGTGGAAATGGGCGACCAGGAAGGCGCTGTTGTGGACCACGAAATCGACCGGCGGCACCGCCAGCAATACGCCGGTGAGGCCGCCGATGACGAACGTGACGATGAAGCCGACTGCAAACAGCATCGGCGTGCGAAACACGATCCGGCCGCGGAACATCGTGAACAGCCAGTTGAAGACTTTGACGCCGGTCGGCACCGCGATGATCGACGACATGATCCCGAAGAAAGCGTTGACGTCGGCGCCTGCGCCCATGGTGAAAAAGTGATGCAGCCAGACCATGAAAGAGAGGATACAAATCCC
>Ga0185299_10005320_pt1 | contig 14684 bp, 15 predicted proteins | sample PaiPotPPA55metaG_FD_128002 | JGI IMG/M metagenome (GOLD analysis project Ga0185299, IMG submission 128002) | Iron sulfur acid spring bacterial and archeal communities from Banff, Canada, to study Microbial Dark Matter (Phase II) - Paint Pots PPA... ...
CTTCCGGCCGTCAAAAGCCTTTAACCGCAAAGAGCGCGAAGAACTGCCGCTAAGGTCGCTAAGAAACCCTGAGACTCTCAATCGCTATGCAACGCCAATGTCGAATCCGACTTCAATTAATTGCTGCGATCATTCTGTGCCTGGGGCTCGCAATTCATGGGCGCGCACAGAGCCAACCGGCGGCGCAGGCAGCGCCCGCGAAGGAGAAGGTTGTGACCAGTCATGCGAGTGGAACGTTCGAAGTGAAGTTGACGCCGCAGAAGGACGAAGGCGGGGCTGACGCGGGCCTGGGAAGAATGTCGATCGATAAACAGTTTCACGGCGATCTGGAGGGAACGAGCAAGGGATTCATGCTCTCCTCGGCTGCAACTGTCGTGAAGGGCTCAGGTGGATACGTCGCGATGGAGCGCGTTACCGGGACGCTGAAGGGCCGCTCGGGCAGCTTCGTCCTGCAACACAGCGGCACCATGACGCGGGGCACGCCGCAATTGAGCGTCACGGTTGTGCCGGACACTGGCAGCGGCCAGCTAGAAGGAATCACAGGAACGATGACCATCAAGATCGACGGGGGGAAGCACTCGTACGACTTCGAGTACACGCTGCCGGAAACGCCGTGAATGCGCTTCTAGCTACTAGCTCCTAGCTTCTAGCCAATCGAAATCCCACGAAAGTCCGGCAAAGCAAAAACGCACGCGACTGTGAGAGTCCACGTGCGTCTGAGATTTAAAGCTAGAAGCCAGCGGCTAGAAGCTGCCTTATCCAACGTGGCGGTCGAGCGCCTGCGCGATGGCCTCTTTGGGCCTGTAGCCTACGATCTGCTCGACGACTTGGCCGCCCTTGAAGACCAGCAGCGTGGGGATGCCGGTGACTTTGTAGCGCATGGGTGTGGAGCTGTTGGCGTCGACATCCATCTTGCCGATTGTGATCTTGCCCTGATAGTCCTTGGCAAGTTCCTCGACGATGGGAGCGATGGCGCGGCAGGGGCCGCACCATGTCGCCCAGAAATCCACCAGCACGGGCTTGTCCGACTTCAAAACATCCTGGTCGAAGTTTGCATCGGTGACTTCGACGATTCCATTGCCTGCCATTTTCGTTTCTCCTCGTTGTAACGTCGCGTTGTCGGCGGACGCTCCCGTGTTTTGGAAACAACGAGTGTCTTTGCCGGGGCCGGACGATCTTAATCAAATACGATCTTTATGAATACGATCTATGAAATGCTCCCCAAGCTGGGAGCAACCTATTATCGTACCACTGGAGTTTGATGCGCGGACGGGGGCGAAGGTCGCAAGAAGGAGCAGAGGTCAGTGGGGGGCTTTTTCGGCGGAATTGAGTGACTTTAGATAGCTTACGAGCTGCCAGCGCTGGGGCTGCGGGAGCTTGGACCAGACGGGCATGCCGCGGCGAACTACTCCGTTGGTGAGGATCCAGAAGAGCGTGCCGGGAGTGGCCTGTTGGACGGGATCGGAGCGCAGACTCGGGCCTTTCTTGCCGCCCTCGGCCATTTCGCCGTGGCATTCGGCGCAGTGCTGATCGAAAAGGTATAGCACGGACTGGAGGGCAAGATGGTCTGCATTCCTGGAGAAGGCAATTAAAAAGCGCCCTAGACTTTTCAGTCCAGGACGCCTCGGCAGCCCTCCCCCAGAACTGCCAAACCACGAAATGGATACTAGTGAACTAGTGATTTTGTGTAAACGTCACTTTGGTAATGAGGATTTTCTAAGATTATGGTGGCTGCTCAGTCGCAAGATGCCGCTCACATTGTGGCAGCGTAGGCTGCAGAGGTCCTTCGCTTCGCTCAGGACAGAGTGAGAGGTTGGTTATCGTTGCTTGTGCCAGGTTTGGCCAGCATCGAGGGTGGTCCAGACTTCGGCGGTCGAAGTGGTTACGATTCCGCTGCGCGGGTTGGAAAACTGAATGCCGACGACGTCCCCGGTGAGGTTGGCGCCGGCGTCGGAAGGAATTACGCTAGTCCAGAGATTGCCGCCATCGACCGTGTGGTACAAGGCACCGCCTGAGCCTCCGGCCCAGACTTCAGCGGCGTTCGACGATACGGAAATCGCGCGAAAGATTGTGCGCGAGGTTGGAGCTGGCTCCGACTGTGCGGACTTCATGCTGGCTGGCGCGCTGGGTCTCGGAGTGGACTTCGCCACGGACTTCGTTTCAGACTTGGTTTCGTACTTGTCCTTGGACCTGGTTTCGGTCTGGGCTTCTGGCTGGACTTCGAGAGCGGCAGTGCTCGCTTCGACCGTTACTGAAGTGTTCATCCCAGTCGGGCCGAGATTGGCGCTCAAGGAGTCATTCACCGCGACGTCCACATCCAGCCAGGTCTTGCCGCCATCGAGGGAGCGCTGCAGCGCGCCGTTGGCGCTGATGGTCCAACGAGGGGCCAGGCCCCTCATCCTCATGAGAGTGGGCTGGGCGTGCAGAAGAGGCGCTGGTACCATGGCTGCGGACGCTTGCGGAGACGCGGGTTTCGCTTTGCTCAACGCCTGCAACTGGTCGGGCGGCGCGGATTCAGCATCGCTCTGAGGGGAAACCTCGACGACCGTGGAACTTCGGCCGATGCCAGGAGCGAACCCCTGACCAGCGATGGGGCCGCCGATCGCGCCCGCCGAATTTGAGCGGCGCATCGGCTGAGGTTGAGCGGGGATTGTAGCGGGAGCGGGAGCCGGCCGGTTGACAACCGGCGCTCCCTGGAGCCCAGACAGTGTCGCCGACTTCTTCGCCATCACAGTTTGTTTTTGCATCTCCGATCGCGGAGCGACCATTCGTGAATCAGCCGCGGCCGGAGGGCGTAACGCACTCTGCGCGGCAGTGTCAACTGCTTGATCGTGGGATATGAGGCTCGTAGCGACCAATGTCTTTCCCTGTTGGCGCTGCCGGTATTGCAAAATGCTGACCGAGGTCACGAGCACGATTCCCGCAGCCACCACACCCCAACGAAGAACAGGCAGGCTTAGCCATCCGGTTCGGGCTGGGCTGTGAGACGCTAGCGCAACTGGTTCCCCAGCAGGCAAGGCGAGCGCAACCACGTCGCGGCAATCGCCGCATTGGGCAAGGTGCTCCAGTACATGGTCGCGCTCTCGGCCGGATAGTGACTGCTCGGCGAACGCGGTCAGCAGGTCGGCATCGGGATGCGGCTCTGCGGTGGGCGGCGCCGGCCGCTGTAATCTGGCTCGCACGATTTTGGGGGCGTTTTCCATTTAACTTCAATCTCTAGTTTCTAGTTTCTCGCTTTTCGAGCTTAGCTTTTTGCTCTGGGCGCCACCTTTTCCTGTAGGGGTAACTCATCCTTCTTCTCTGAGAACGTTGCTGCCGGAGAATCTTGCGCCAGACTGCGGTGAATATCCAGCTGCAGGTCGCGGACATCGACTTCCAAGGCCTCTTCGGCCTGGCGGCGGGCCATGCCTTGCTGCATCATGCCAGCGATGATCTTCTTGCGCAACGACTTGGCCAGCTTGTCCACCTTGCGGCTGATGGTGGACTCATGCACGCCCAGCATACGGGCGATTTCGGCTAGGGTGCGTCCGTCGATATAATACGCCGCCAAAAGCGTGCGGTCTTCGGCGTCAAGGGCGGCCAGGGCCGCATCGGTGGCAGATTCCAGACGCGAGTCCGCGGAGGGAAGCGGCTCGGGATCGGGTGCGGCGAATTGCGCGCCGTCTTCACTCTCTTCGTCGAGACTGACCAGGCGTTTGGTGCGGCGATAGCGGTTGACGAATTCCTGCGCCAGCACGGTGCGCAGCCAGCCTTCGAGCGATCCGCGGCCGGTGAAGGAAGCGAGCTTGGAAATACGTTCGCCGTCGCGCGTGGTGGTGCCGTAGAGTTCGGCGTAGAGACTGTCGGCGAGGTCGCGCGCGGCGGAATCCTCGCGGGCGATGCGCAGCGCGGATTGATAGAGCTTTTCGCGGTAGCGTGTCAGAAAAAGTTCCCAGGCGGAGTTGTTGCCCGCGGCGCAGGCCCGGGCGAGTGCGAGTTCTTCGACGCGCAGAGTGAGTAGAAAAGTGCGGGTCTCGGCTTCGGTGTTTCCGGCAGGCAAGTACCTTGCGGAAACTTCACACAGAATTGCGGCGAACGATTCGCGAGTCAGGCCGATCTTCTCGCAGCCGCCCTTCGCGTGCAACTCCACGAGCAGACCGGCGACTGCCGATTCGACTGCCGCGGAGATCGGTTTGGTGGCGCGCATTAAAAGAAGAGAGTACGACGAGAACCATCACCGATGCTACTGGCGTTCTCGCAATGTGTCATGGCCGATACCTCAGGGGCTAAAGCCCAGCACGAAAAATATCCCGCCTTTAACGCAGGCATGGAAGGCCTGCTCCACCCATTCTGAAAGCCTGCTCCACCCCATATTTCAAGGATCTGTTTCATGCCCCTGTTTCGTTAGACGCTTGCAAGTGTGATTTTAGCCGCAAGGCCGAATATCTTTTTCGTTCTTCTGTGGAGTCGATGGGCGGTGCACCCCGTGGAGCTTGCACAGCCTCCTGGGACCGGGGTGCACCGCCCACGCGGGGGAGGAAAGTTATGCGTCTGAGATTATTTGTGGCAGTAACGATGATGGGGTTGATGATCGTGGCTGCGATGGTCTGCGCGGACCTGCGGCCGGTTCATGCCGGGGAGCAGCCTTATGCTTCCGGCTACAAGGTGCTGGAGCCGATCCGGCACGGAAGTCTGACGGTGTTTCCTGTAGTCGCTCCCAAGTCCTACGCGACCGGCGAGTTTCTGACGCTGGATGAGGGATTGCGATCTGGAGAAGTAGTGGTGACCGAGTACGGGAATGTTCGGGGGTTGATGCGGCGACCTTCGGTGCCGGCGGTGCGGCACGAAAACGCCGAGGTGAACCGGTTGGTGCTGATCAACAATTCGAAGCGTCCGTTATTGCTTCTGGCCGGCGAGATTGTTACTGGAGGCAAGCAGGACCGCGTGATTGGGAAGGATCGCATTGTCCCGGCGGAAAGCGATCCTGTGGATCTTAGTGTGTTCTGTGTGGAACCGGGGCGCTGGGTCGCGACCAGCGATCACTTCGGAACGTCGGGAGCAACGTATGGCGGCGCAGTTCACGGAGCAGTGCCAGGCACGATGATGGCTCAACCTTCAGTGCGGGCTAAGGCCATGGGGGACAAAGATCAGAACCAGGTTTGGGCGGAGGTAAGAAAGCAACAGCAATCGATGGCGCTCGAAGTAGGGTCGGCAGCCTCGCCCGCGAGGACCGGGGAGATTCAATCCACCACGTCGTACGCCCGCGTGATGGAGAACAAAGACGTAAAGCAGAAGGTGGACGAGATTGCCGCACCCATCCAACACAACTATGAAAGCCTGATTAAGCAACTGCGGGACCGAAAGGCGGTCGGCGTGGTAGTGGCGGTGAACGGGCACATTATCTGGACCGACATTTTCGCCAGCACCGACCTGCTGGAAAAATACTGGCCGAAGCTGGTGCGCTCCTATGCGTCAGAAGCGGTGGTGACGCGCGCCAAAGGTGGCGAGGCGAGCATGGCGCAGGCGGAGGCCTTTCTGGGAAACATGGAAGGCCGGAGGGAAACGATCGAGAGCGAACCGGGAGTCTACCGTCACACGGAGGTGAATGGCGACGGATTCAAGGCGTTCGCGCTGACGTCGCTGCTGCCGAAAACGGGCTTCGATGTGCACGTGGCGAAGATGGCAGAGTGAGAAGGTCAGTGGTCGGTGGTCAGTGGTCAGTGGTCCAGTGGACAGTAAAAACCCAGCATCCTCTGACTGGCCACTGATCACTGACCACATCACTGACCACTGGCCACTGAAGTTTGGTACCAGCTTCGCCATGCGGCCGTGTCGTTGGGCAGACGTTGTTTGGTGATGTCGGCCAACGCCTGGAACGCCCAGGCATGGGTTTGAGCATCCAGCGCGGGGTCGTCGGAGTAGTTGATGAGTTGGGGCACAGCGGCGAGCCGCTGATCGTGGGTCAACATGCCCGATTCGGCGAGGCTGCAGGCGGCGCGTTCGCGCACCATCGGCGAGGGGTCATCGTGCATGGCATTGAGCAGAGGCATGATGGTTGAAGTGGTTCCGACCAGAGCCAGACCTTCGACGGCCCAACGGCGCGAGTCCTCGTCTGAATGCTTGCTCGAATCTTTCTGATGTGGGATCTGCAGGTGTGCGACCAGCACGCGGACCACGCGGTCGGTCTCAAATCCACGGTTGCCCAGCAAGCCCAGAGACCACAAGGCCCAAATTTTTTGCGCGTGATCTGAGGAACCGGCCCGCTGCACCAGTGCGTCGATGGTCGACTCGCGCTTGGTCAGTCCATAGGCTGCGAGTTGCACTTCGATGGCGGAAGTCCGCAGGCTGCGGTCGTTGGAGTTGAGCGCTACGGTGGTCAGCTCTCCGAGTTGCTGATCCATCTTGAGCTTGCCGCGCCATCCTTGGATGTGCGCTTCGATCTGGGATTTGCTCTGGTCAGCTGCCCCATCGGAGCTGGTCACGGCGCGCTCGAGAAGAATCTCAGCTTGCTTCTGCGGCCCCTGCCGATCCAGCTCGGGATCCGCATGGGTGGCAGCGGCATGGGTGGCAGAGGTATGAACGGCAATATGCGGCGAGAACATGCCGACGGTCTTCTCCCAGAGGGCGGCAGCGCCCCCACCGGAAATCAGTATTGCGAGTCCCGCCCCCAATATGATCGCCGCGAATTGAGGCCAGGGCAGGCTCGCGGAAGACGGACTTTGCTCCGGGGCCGTCGCCGCTTGCTCCGGCGGGGTTGGTCGAAATACGTCCATAAGAAGAGTTTAGGGATGGCTTGGAATGGGGTAAAGTTACTTCTGGGCCCGGGACTGATGATGATGCAAAATCGCGGCCACCTGTGGCCGGAAACCGGCATCGAAATGCAACGCCCGCGCCGAGAAGTTTGGGAGGAGATCATGTCGACCAAAGGAACGCCCCTACGCCGTTGGTTACCTGCCGTACTCGCTTTGCTGGTCGCCGGGGCCGCGTTGGCTGCGGCAGGGCCGGGATATAAGGTCGTGAACACTTACAAGATCGGGGGGGATGGTAGCTGGGATTATTTGACCGCGGATGCGGTGGCGCGCCGTCTTTATATTTCGCGGGCGACTCACGTCATCGTACTCGATCTCGACTCCGGCAAGACCGTTGGCGACATTCCGGACACACCGGGGGTGCATGGCATCGCGCTGGCGCCGGAACTGGGGCGCGGCTTCGTCAGTAACGGCCGCGAAGGCACGGTCAGCATCTTCGATCTCAAGACGCTGCTGACCAGCAGCAAGGTGAAGGTTGGAGACAATCCGGACGCAATTCTTTACGATCCGGCAACTAAACGGGTTTTCACGTTCAATGGCCGGAGCCAGGACGCGACCGCGATCGATGGGGCCAAGGGGACGGTGCTGGGCACGATCAAACTTGGCGGCAAGCCGGAATTCGCCGCCAGCGATGGCAAGGGCGGAGTGTTCGTTAACATCGAAGACAAGAGCGAGCTAACGGTGATCGATCCGAACAAGTTGGCGGTGAAGTCGACGTGGCCGCTGGCTCCCTGCAAGGAACCGAGCGGGCTCGCCCTGGACACGAAGAATCGCCGGTTGTTCGTGGGCTGCGACAACAAGATGATGGCGGTGGTGAATGCGGATACAGGCAAGGTTCTGGCCACGCCCGCGATTGGCGAAGGCGTGGATGCAACTGCATTCGACGAAGAAACTGGACTGGCTTTCGCTTCGTGCGGCGAAGACGGCGTCCTGACGGTGGTGCGGGAGGAGTCGCCCGACAAATTCAGCGTGGCCGAAAATGTTCCCACGCAGAAAGGTGCACGCACCCTGGCTATAGACTCGAAGACGCACAATGTTTTTGTGGTGACGGCGAAGTTTGGTCCGCCTCCGGCGGCGACGGCGGATAACCCGCATCCCCGGCGCACCATTCTGGCCGACAGCTTTGTGGTTCTGGTTGTGGGCAGATGAAGCGCTTTCTCGATTCAGTTCATGCTGCTACGGCGTTCGGGCTGGTGATGGTTCTGTTGGTGGCCTGCGCCGCCCAGCCCTGTGCGGCTTATTCCGTGCTCACCCACGAACAGGTCGTGGACCTGCAGTGGAAGGACAACCTGGCGCCGATGCTGAAGAAGCGCTTTCCGGCCGCAACGGATGACGACCTGAAGAAGGCGCACGCGTTCGCTTATGGCGGCTCGCTGGTGCAGGACATGGGTTACTATCCTTTCGGGAACAAGTATTTCAGCGACCTTACGCACTATGTCCGCAGCGGCGACTTTATCGTCAACCTGCTTAAGGAAGCATCCGACATCAACGAGTATGCCTTTGCGCTGGGCGCGCTGGCTCATTATTCTGCGGACAACAGCGGGCATCCCACCATCAATCAGGTGGTCGGCATTGCATTTCCCAAGCTCGCGAAAAAGTATGGGAAAGTGGTGACCTATGAAGACAATCCGAAAGCTCACATCCGCACCGAATTTGGCTTTGACGTAATCCAGGTGGCGAAGAACCGCTACACCTCCGACGCCTACCACGACTTCATAGGCTTCGAGATTTCGAAGCCCGTGCTGGAGCGGGCGTTTCTGGATACCTACGGAATTCCGCTGAGCGAAGTCATCTCCAATGAAGATATGGCGATCGGCACGTTCCGGCGCGCGATCAGTACGGTGATTCCGGAGATGACCCGAGTGGCTCTGGTCGCACGGCGTCAACAGATCGTGAAGGAAACGCCGAACTTCCGCGCACGCGAGTTCCGGTATTATTTGTCGCGCGCGAACTATCAGAAGGAATGGGGACGGACCTATCAGCGGCCAGGTTTTGGAACGCGGGTGCTGGCGTTTTTTCTAAAGTTTGTGCCCAAGATCGGGCCCTTCAAGGCGCTCGACTTTAAGATTCCCACGCAGCAGACCGAAGACCTTTACGTCGCCAGCGTAGACCGCACGATGGAGAACTACACGAAACTGCTGCAAGAGGCTGCCGCGGGAAAAGTCCAGCTTGCGAACACCGATTTTGACACTGGGCGCGACACACGCGCTGGCGAATACGGTCTCACAGATAAGACCTATGCGCGACTGCTCGATCAGCTGGCGGGCCACAACTTCGACCAGATCACGCCTGACTTGCGCGCCAACATTCTGGCCTTCTACTCCGACCCGAGCGCGCCGAATGCGACCAAGAAAAAGCCCGCAGACTGGCAAAAAACTGAGACCGAAGTCGAAAAACTTCGCGCCCTGCCAGACTCTGTGCCGGCAGGCAAGGCTAGTTCCGAAATCCCGCCAAAGAGTGAAGGACCAGGTGAAGTCTCCCAGAAGATTTCCCGGGTTGCCCGCCCCTGAGGGCCGCGGAATAGCTCGGATACTCGAACGACCGTTCGGTTGTCAACAGCCGGGTTTGCCATGTATTATCTTTCCACTTTACCGGCTCAATTCGCTCGCGCTACTCGGGCATCTAACTGGCCTGGAGCTTCTGGGGATTTGGAAATGACGGTTGTGGACGACAAGTTCTTCCAGGCGCGGATTACCAAACGCGTAGACTTCGCTCCCGATCTTTGGATGTTTCGCATCCAATCAGGCGGACCATTCAAGTTTGTTCCGGGGCAATACGCCACGCTGGGAGTGGAGGAGGACGGCAAGCGCATCGAACGTCCTTATTCGATTGTGTCTTCTCCCCACGAGGCAGAAATCGAATTCTTCTTCGAGCTGGTGCCTGACGGAGCGCTGACCCCGCGGCTTCACAAGCTGCAACCCGGGGACGAATTGCTTATGCGCAAAGCGCCTAAAGGGCGCTTTACGCTCGAGGCCGGAAACGGACGCACCGATCATTTGCTGGTGTCTACTGTGACGGGCGTGGCGCCGTTCGTCAGCTTCATTCGTACGCTATCGAAGGACTGGAAAGAAAGCCGCTTCGACGGCGCGCATCGACTCTACCTGCTCAACGGCGCCAGCCGTCCGTGGGAGTTCGGCTACAAAGACGAATTGACGCGCTTTGCCGAGGTATTGCCGTGGCTAAAATATGTTCCCACCGTGAGCCGGCCATGGGATCACGCCGACTGGGCGGGCGAGATCGGGCGGGCAGACGATATTCTGCGCAAGTATGCCGACTCGTGGGGGCTCGACGCCAGCAATACACACGCTTATCTTTGCGGCCATCCCGATATGATCGCGAACAGCAAGGCTATTCTGAAGCGGCGCGGGTTTCTGGATAGGACGGGGATCAAGGAAGAGATTTACTGGGTACCGGCGAAATAGTTGCGAGATTCGTTAAAGATTAACCGATTCGCTATCGTGGACAGAGGCGGACTGGAGTGTCCGCCCCACACGATTCAGCTAATGGTCGCGGCGGCGGAGGTAGTCGATGAACATTTGTTCCACCGGCTTGTCGTAGGCCATCAGGACGTGGCGGACGGTGCGACCGCTGACCACGTGGCAGACTTCTTCGGCCAAATTCTTCGCGTGATCGCCGGCGCGTTCGAGAGACTGGGTCATGAAGATAACCTGCAGGCTGGCCTGGCGCGCGATGTTTTCGGGATTCTCGATGTGGCGGAGGAAGATGAGGTTGCGCAGGCGGTCGATCTCGGAGTCGGCCCGGAGAACATCGACGGCTTTGGAGACGTCGCGGGCGGAGAAGGCATCGCCGACGTCGGTGAGCATCTTTTCGAGGATCGTGGCCATGTGGGTAAGGTCGCGGGTGTCTTCGGAGTCGATGCGGCCGGAAGCGGCTTGCGCGCTGTTGGCGAAGCTGAGAAGGAGGTCGCCGATGCGCTCCAGGCTGATCATGAACTTCATGCAGGCGAGAAGTTCGCGGGCTTGAGCGGGCTCGACTTCCGTGATGGCGAGGGTGACAGCGGTGTCGATTTCCATGTCGAGCGTGTCGAGTTCGCGCTCGCGCTGGCGCAAAGAGTTCAGCAGTGGGTTGGAGCCGGTGGCAATGCCCTCGGCGGCCGCTCCAGCGGCTTCTTTCGCCAAGCGGCACGCTTCAACCGTGCGGCGGACAATTTGATGATGGGCTGGTTCGGGAGGCAAGCTCTCGACGCGGGCTGTGCTCATGAGGGTATCCCTCGGGCCTGGGCTGGAAGTGCGCGGACCTGTTAACTCTGATTGTGCCGTGCCCATAACTGGATGGTCAACGGCTAAGAATAGGATTTCTCTCTTAGGCGTGGGTTAAAGGGCTGTGAATTTTTGGTCATTTCTTTAGCGGGCTCGTCCTGATGCAGGCAGCGAGAGCCGGCAGGCTGCGGCGCCGATGTTTTATTTTCGACGCTGTTGCTCGGCCGCCTGGCGTTGTTGCTTTTGGTATTTCTTCATGGCCTTCTGCTGTTGCTTGGCCATCTTCTTTGAGGCTTTTTGCTGTTGCTTAGCCGCTTTCTTGGCCTCGCGGCTATTTTCGCCGATACTCCTGTTTTCTTTTTGGGCGTTAGCCGGTATCGACCCCGCGACAGTGAGGGTGGCAAGCAGTATGAAAGCGGCAATTCGTTTCATAACATCTCCGGACAAGGGATCTTTGTTGCAATCTTACCACTGAGGCTATGGAGAGCCGGCGAGACGCCGGGCGCTACTGTCTTGGTTCAGGCGGTGGGGAGGGTGAAGAGGAAGGTGCTGCCGTGAGCTAATTCGCTTTCGGCGCGGATGGAGCCGCTGTGGGCCAGCATGATGTGCTTGGCGATGGCGAGACCGAGGCCTGTCCCTCCGGATTCGCGGGAGCGAGCTTTATCGACGCGATAGAAGCGCTCGAACAGGCGCGGCAGGTGCTCGGAGGCAATGCCAGCGCCGAAGTCCTGGACGAAGAATTCCACGGCATGGGAAACTGCGCGGGCCCCGAGCACGATTCGTCCACCGGAGGCGCCGTACTTCAGCGCGTTGTCGATCAGGTTGGAAAAGACCTGGTGGATGGCTTCGCGGTCGGCGAGGACCGGAGGAAGATTTTCAGGTAGCGGGTTGGCGCTGGGAACGTTCTTGCTCTGTAAATGGGTGGAAGAATCCTGAATCTGCAGGTCTTGTATTCGCAGATCAATACCGTGAGTGCGCGCGATTTCGCGAAAGCTCTCTTCGGCGTCGTGGAGAAGTTCGGCGGGCGGAACGGATTCGGGCTCGAACCGCGTTTCGCCTGATTCGACGCGGGCCAGGGTGAGCAGATCTTCGGTAAGGCGCGACATGCGGGAGGAGTTCTTGCGGATGATTTCCAGAAACTCGCGGGTGGGCGCCGTATTTTCGGGAGTGCTATCGAGCAAGGTTTCGGCGTAGCCTTGAATCGAAGTTAGCGGCGTGCGGAGTTCGTGGGAAACGTTGGCGATGAAGTCGCGGCGGGTTTTCTCTACGCGCTCGGTTTCGGTTAAGTCGCGGAGCACGGCAACCGCGCCGCCTCCGGGCAGAGGCGCAGCGGTCACGTCGAAGGCGCGGCCGGGAACGATGGACGTGGCGCGGGCAGTTTTGATTTCGCGGGTGGTCGCAGCCTCCTTGACGGCGGCGAGGAAGTCAGGGTCGCGGATGGTTTCGACAACCGGTTGATGCAGGCGCGCGCCTTGCGGAGCCAGGCGATCAATGCGCTGATTGGCCCATTGCACATGGCCGTCGGCGCTGACAGCGATGACCGCATCCTGCATGCTGTTGAGCAGGGTTTCGAGCTGGCGCTGACTGGAGCGGACGGCGGCGAAGCTTTGTTCCACGCGGCGGGCGGTCTTGTCGATGGCGCCGGCTACGCGGCCGATTTCGTCCGGCGAATTCTCCAGGATGCGAGCCTGCAGGTCGCCCTCGGCGATGCGGGCTGCAACGTCGACGATGCGCTCGAGGCGGCGGGCAGTCCAGTTGGCGGCTACTGCAGCAACCAGAAGCGCGAACAGGAAAGCCAAGCCGGAAGCCAGTTCCAGTCGGTGGCGCACCTGCACTGACACGGCTTCGACGTCGGAGAGCGGGTACGCCAGGCGAACAGCGCCGCCAGAGATAGGAACCGCCGCGTAAAGAAACGGAATGCCGAGGGTGGAACTGCGGCGCTGGTCCGTGCCCACATGGCCGGAGAGAGCGGCCGCGAACTCCTTGCGCTGGGCAATGTTTTCGGCTGCGCCTGGGCGAGATTCGGAATCAGCCAGCACGTTACCTGCAGCGTCGACAATGGTGATGCGAGCGCCGGCGGCTTGCCCTTCCCGGGCGGCGATATCGGCCAGAGAGTGGCTGCTGCGGTCGGTTTCAACGCGGTGGGCAAGAAGTTGTGTCTTTTGGATCAGGTTGCGCTCAATCTCGTTGCGCAGTGAAGATTGCCAGGCGCCGCCGAGCATAAGGTCGAACATTACGGCGCCCACGAGGATGACGACCAGAAATGCCACCATCAACTTAAGGAAAATCCCGTTCCTCACTTCTTCCTCACTTTGGAGCCTCGAAGCGGTAGCCCGCGCCGCGCACGGTCTTGAGGTAGCGCGGGTTCTCCGGGTCTGGTTCGATTTTTTCCCGGATGCGGCGGACGTAAACGTCAACCGAGCGCGGGGTCACGTAGGAGGTGTCGCGCCAGACGGAATCCAGCAGATGATCGCGGGAAAAGACGCGGCCAAGGTGGCGTGCGAAGTAGTCGAGCAGACGGAATTCGGTGGCCGTGGTGGGAACGATTTGTCCGCGGACGGTGAGGACCATGGCGGCAGGGTCGATGGCAATGTCTCCGATTTTGAGCGGGCTGGGCGGAAGCGGCCGCTCAAAGCGGCGCAGCACGGCCTTGACGCGGGCCACGAGTTCGCGGGGACTGAAGGGCTTGGCGATGTAGTCGTCGGCTCCGATCTCAAGACCGAGGACGCGGTCGGCTTCGCTGCTCTTGGCAGTAAGAAAAATCACCGGCACGGAAGCGAGGCCGGGAGTCTGGCGCACGGTGCGGCAGAGCTCAAGTCCGTCTTTGCCGGGAACCATAATATCGAGCACGAAAAGCGCAGGACGCTGGCGCTCGGCGTCGGCAATTACGGCGGAGCCGTTGGGATAAACGCGCACGGCAAAACCATCGTTCTCTAAGTGGTGGCGAACGAGGCGGGAAATATCGGGATCGTCTTCGACAACAAAGATGCTGGGTTTCACGGCTTCATTGTAACGAACCCAGTTGCGAGTACCTAGTGCCGAGTACCGAGTTTTCGTGATGGGCACGGCTTTTTATCGGATTGTAACAATCAGGTTTCCGGCGTGGTCGAGGTGGAAGCGTTGGTTGCGCGGGATTACTGTGGTGGCGCTGTATTCGGTGATGATGGCGGGGCCGGAGTAGGTCTTGCCGGGCTTGAGTGCGTCGCGGGAGTAGATCGCGGTAGTGAAGTTCTTGCCGTCGAATACGACCGTGGCTTTGGGCGTGGAAGGCGAGCCGAGCTTTGCTCGGCCTGGACGGGCGAATGCGCCCGTCCCCAATTGAGCTGTGGCGGATTTCACTGACGCGCGGAAGCGGAGGGTTACCAGCTCTACTTCGCGATTGGGATGAACGTAACCGTAGCGGCGCTGATGTTCTCGTTCGAACTCCTTCACGAGATTTCTGGTGAACGGCAGGTTTAGTTCCTATCCCTGGCCACGGTAGCGGATGTCTACGCTGCGCTGATAGTGAATCCTTCCGAGCCAAGCTTCTTCGTGAAAATCTTCTGCGGCTTGCTTTTGCAGAGTGGAGAATTCGCGATCCAATTGCGCGGCTGGGAGTTTGCCCGCGATTCGCCAGAGGACTGTGCGGGAGTAATCCTTGACGACGTCGCTCACCAGAATGCCGAGAGCGGAGAGC
>Ga0185299_10005323_pt1 | contig 14652 bp, 12 predicted proteins | sample PaiPotPPA55metaG_FD_128002 | JGI IMG/M metagenome (GOLD analysis project Ga0185299, IMG submission 128002) | Iron sulfur acid spring bacterial and archeal communities from Banff, Canada, to study Microbial Dark Matter (Phase II) - Paint Pots PPA... ...
CCCCTTCACAGTCCGTCGTCCCCCGACGACTCCGGCAGCGCCCGAGTCCTCAGCCCGGCCTCCGGACAAACCCCATCACACCCTCTTCACAGTCGTCGTGGGGCGGGCGGATGGGTGTGTCCGAGCAAGGAGCTCCTAGACCCGCCCATGTAGCTGACGACCTTCCCCCTCCGGCCGGCCGGCAGGAGTCCAGCGGAAGACCCAGAGCAGTTCGGAGAAGAGTTGAGACCTGGACCCATCTGGCACGCTAAGCGGATGACTGAGGTTTCAGCACCGACGCTGATCGAGGTGATGACGCTGGGTGAGGCCTGGATGGCGATCGCGGCGGCGATTCTGTCAGACGGTGTCGTCGGGAGCTGGGAAGGACTGCCCATCGTCGAGGTCTTCCGCGCGACGCTCGATGTGCATTCACCGAGCGCGGACGACCCGATCATTGCCCAGCACGGCGATCCCGAACGCCTGGCCTGGATGCATGCCAACTTTTCCGACCGCCCCCGAGTGGCAGAGCTCGGTGACGCCGACAGCTACGCGACGCGGCTGTTCGATTACGCCCACGCGGGCCGCGACCAGATCCGCTGGGTGATCGACCGGCTGGCCGCCAATCCATGGGCGCGCGACGTGACGATCACGACATTCCAGCCACTGACCGACAGCGGCTACATCCCCTGCGTCAGCCTGCTCGACTTCTGGCTCGTCAAGGGTGAGCTGCAGCTCGCCGTCTACGCTCACGCGATCGACTTCGGTACGAAGGGCTATGGCAATCTCATCGAGCTCGCAGCGCTGCAAGCTCGCGTGGCCAAAGACGTCGCCGTCGGGGTCGGCACGCTGACGATGACGGTGAAGTCGGCCCACATCTATGAGACCGAGCTTGGCCTGATGCGACGCATCGTCGCGGCCACACAGCGCTAAGTCGCAGCCGCGCCTAGCTGGAAGCTTGGCTCTTGCGCTCCTTGGCGATCTCCGTGAGCCGGTCCCAGGCGGGCGACGACGTGCCGGCCGATGTCGCGACCAGCTGGATGATGGCCGGGTCCACGCCCGACCCCTTTCGGCCATTGGGTTTGGCGTGCTGCTTGGCGAACCACCGCTGCGTTCGATCGGCCAGCGCCTCGAGGCGCCTGTCGTCCGGTGACCAGTCGAACGCCGCGTCGTACTCGAGATACATGGCACGGAACTCCGGATCGTCCATCGCGTCGCGCTTGTCGGCGAACCAGACGGCGGCTTCCTTGGGCGAGACCGACCGCATCAGGATCCAGCCATCGCGCTCCGTCTTCAGCGCGCGTTCGGTCACGCCAAGCTCGCGCAGCCGGTCAAGGAAGTCCGCGACCTCCGCGGAGACAAACAACCGGTCGCCGGAGCTGAGGCGGGCGATGCGCTCGCGGGTGCGGCGAAGCTCCCTGGCCCGTTTCTCCAGGCTGCGGTCGATTTCGGTAATCGCAGCGGCGAATCGGTCGGGGCTGGCCGCGAGCAGCTCTTTGATGCGCGCGAGCGGCACACCCGCCTCGGCGAGCGTCTTGATCTTGACCAGGTCGATGGCGTGCTGGGCGCTGTAGCGCCGGTAGCCTGACGAGTCGCGTGGCGGCTCCTCGAGCAAGCCGCGCTGGTGGTAATGACGGACGGCTTTGACCGTCACGCCGGCGTAGGCGGCGAGCCGGCCGATGGTGATCATGTGATTCGGATCATGTCACCGGTACCTCGGCGGAATGCGGCCTGAGCCCAGAGGAATGAGACCAGCGCGATCGCCGCGCACCAGGCCAGAGCCAGGTAAGGCGTGTTGCCGGCAGGAGCGCCTGTCAGCAGCGCGCGCAGGCTGTCCACCACCGCGGTGAAAGGCTGGTTCGCGGCGAACCAGCGCACTCCGGCCGGCATGGAGTCGGCCGGCACGAAAGTGCTGGACAGAAATGGAAGCAAGAACGACAGGGGCAGCGTGGAGCCGTTCGCGGCGGCGACGCTCTTCGTGACGAGGCCGATGGCCGCGGACAGCCAGGCCAGGGCAAATGAGAACGCCGCGACGATTCCGACAACAGCAAACCAGTCCTCGACCGAGGCCTTGGGCCGGAATCCGAGCAGGAGTGCCACCGCGGTGACGGCGGCGGTGGCGACAAGCATGCGCAAGACGCTGACGCCGACGTGTCCAGCCAGCAGCGCACCGCGAACAACAGCCATGGTGCGGATCCGGTCGACAAAGCCACCAGTCATGTCCACGCTCACGTTGATTGCCGTGGGCCCGCAGCCCCCCGCAACCGTCATCACGAGGATGCCGGGCACGAGATAGTCGACGTACAGTGCTCCCCGCGCCGCGTCACCGAGCCCGTGGCCGAGGGTCTCACCGAGGACGTAGTCGAACAACACCAGCATTACGACCGGCACGACTATCGCTGTCACGATGAGCAAGCGGAGGAGCCGGATGCTGTGCTTGATTTCCCGCCAGAGCATCGTGGCGGAGTCCTGGGCGGCCATGGCGAGCGTGGTCAATGCGGTCATCGGGTTTGCTCCTTCGACGCGCTGCCGGTCAGCGCGAAGAACACGTCCTCGAGGTCTGGCGTGTGGATGGACAGGTCTTCCACCGCGATGTCGTCGCCGAGGCGGGCGAGCAGGTCGCGCAGCGATCGAATGCCCCTCTCGTTCGGCACCTGCAGCTCCAGCTCTTCGTCGTTACGGGTGCCCTCCCGAAGCGCTCGGGCGGCCGCGTCCAGCGAGGTGGCGTCGGCGAAGCGCAGCCGGATGTGCGCGCCTGGGACGCGCCGCTTGAGCTCGTCCGGCGTACCCTCGGCGACGATGCGGCCCCGGTCCAGAACGGCGATGCGGTGGGCCAGCTGGTCGGCTTCTTCCAGGTACTGCGTGGTCAGCAGGATGGTGACGCCCTCGGCGGCGAGGTCGCGGATGATCTGCCACATCGTGTAGCGGCTGCGTGGGTCCAGCCCGGTGGTGGGCTCGTCGAGGAAGATCAGCCGCGGCCGCCCCATCAGGGTCATGGCGATGTCGAGGCGGCGCTTCATGCCGCCGGAGTAGGTTGCCGGGGTCTGCTTCGCCGCGTCGACGAGGTCGAAGCGCTCGAGCAGCCCGGCGGCCCGCGCCCGTCGCTCTGCCGCCGGCAGATGCAGGAGGCGGCCCATGAGGAGCAGGTTCTCCTCGCCGGTCAGCAGGTTGTCGACCGCCGAGAACTGCCCGGTGACCCCGATCACCGCGCGCACCGCTCCGGCCCCGCCGCGCAGGTCGTGCCCCATGACGGTGGCCGTGCCGGCGTCCGGCGGGATCAACGTGGAGAGGATGCGCACGATGGTCGTCTTGCCTGCGCCGTTCGGTCCCAGCAGAGCGAAGACCTCGCCCTCGCCGATGCTGAGGTCGACGCCGCCGAGGACGACCTTCTCCCCGTAGGCCTTCCGGAGGCCGATCGCGGCGATCGCGGTGCGTGTCGCGGGCCTGGTTGGTGAGCTCATGGGCCCAATGCTCCAACCCTGACCCAGGGTCAATGTCAAGCCCTATCGTGACTTTTCTTTGTTGGCCTACCGAGCCTCAGCGCGCGTGGCCGAAATACATCAGCTCCCAGATCGCGTCGTCCTTGAAGGTCTCCATCAGCTCACCGGCGCGATACCGCGAGATCTGCAGGTCCCCGACGAATCGCAAGTACGCGCCATCGAAGTGCATCAGCTTGGCGGCGATGCGTTTGACGCCTTTGATAGTGTCGACCATCCGGTTTGTCGACAGGTCGTGGGTGCGCGTGAACGCCACGACGTACCGATCCTCGCCATCCTTATATGTGTAGCGCGTCGCCGTCGCAACTGGCTTGCCGGTCTTCTGATCTGTGTAGATGCCTTCCCGCTCGAACGTGACCTTGGCCGGGTCGTCGCCGACGATTACGTTGTCGCGCGCAAGCATGAAGATCGGCAGCGGCTCAAAGCCGAACTGCTCAGACGCAGTGATATAGGACGCGATCACCGTGTACGGGCCGGCCTCGCCTCGAGCCCAGTACCAGTCGTGCACCACCTTCATGAGGCCGACGTTGCCCCAGTTGTGGTCGTGGTACCCGACGCCCGTCGTCTCGTGGCGCTCGCCGTTGATCGAGTACGAGCCCGTCACCTGGCCCTGCGGCACCGAGGGCAGCCAGGCAAATTCCATCGAACGATCGGCGCCGAACAGCATGTACCCGGTTGATGGCCGCCACGGCGGAACCTCGCCCGTCAAGGTGACATCGACCGAGATCTCCTCCGCGGTCGCCTCGATCCGATACTGGTGAAGGTCACCTGCAAAGCGGTTGCTGCCCAGGCGCACGTCTGCGTGATCCTTGGCAGCAGACCATTCGCTGGGTTGGTAGTTCACCAGCTTTTCGAAGTGCCGCCCGTCTGGCAGGTCAAGGTTCAGTCGAAGCACCGGCGCCAACGCCTTGGGCGCCGCGAGGTCCATCTTGTTCATGAACGACACGACGACCTTCGCTCCATCGGCCAGGTGCGCGTCGAAGTACCACCATTCGTAGGTTCCCGTCGAGTCGTCGGTGCGCTTGCCGTCCTCCCATGGTGCGATCGTGGTGGGCGACAGGCCAAGCCTTTCGTAGTCCGCGGGCGAGTCCGCCATCACCGCCAGCTTGTTCACGATCGAGTTAGTCTGCTCTTGCGTCTCGTTCGTGTTCATGCTGCATGCCGCTTATTTCCGGCCACGTTCACCGCACCCAGTCCCATCCGGGCTGCGCTGACGTCCAGATGACCGTGTCCTTCTTCCGCCAGTCGCCGCCAGCGCTCGGCGATCGAGCCGGCAACCGGAATGACCTCGACTCCGGCAGCCGCGTGGGCGAGATCGAGATCTTTGAGCGCCCACTCCAGCGAGAAGTCTGGCGAGTAGTCGCCGCTCTCCATCTTGGCGAGCTTGGTCAGGGCCACGCCTGACGCCAGCGGGCCGCCGGCCACCACCTCGTGGAGCGCCGCGTGCGCGACGCCGAACCGGTCGGCGAGCGCGGCCACCTCGGCGGCTGCTTCGACCTCGAACGCGAGCCAGGTGTTGAGCACCAGCTTCATTCGGGTGCCGGCTCCGGCCTCGCCCAGCCAAACCGGACGTCCAAGAGCCTCGAACACCGGCTCGACGATTGACCGCGCTCCCGCCGTACCCGAGGCAAGAATGACCAGGTGGCCCGTTCGGGCCGGCCCGCGGCTCCCGGAGACGGGCGCGTCGACGAAGGCGATATCCGGGAAGGCATTGGCGACCTCAGAGCGCAGGGTTTCGGTGGCTCCCACGCCGATCGTTCCCATCTGCGCCCAGACCGCGCCGGGCCGGATGAAGTCGAGCGTCCTCTGGTCCAACATGACCTCTTTGATCGCGCCGGCCGTGGGCAGCATCGTCGCCACGACGCCTGCTCGGTCGACTGCCTGGTCAGGCCTCGCGTGAACCGTCGCCCCGCGCTCGGCCAGCCGCGCGGCCGGCCCTAGCGTGCGGTTCCAGACGTTCACCGCAAAACCCTGCTCGAGCAAGCGCTCTGCGAAAGCGGCGCCCATGGCGCCGATGCCGAGCACCGCGACGGTCGGGCGCGGGGGAGGGAGGTTGGTGATTTCACTCATGATTTTCTCTCCGTTCAAGCCTAATTACGGACGGAACGTCTCGTATCGTATAATAACGGCGTGACGAGGCCGGCTATTCCGATCGAGAGAAAAAGAGGCCGGCCCCGCAGCCGGCAGACCAACAAGGCGATCCTCAAGGCAGCGGCCGAGATCGTCATCGCGTCGGGCCTTGCCGAGTTGACGATCGAGGGCGTCGCGGAGCGCGCGGGCGTCGGCAAAGCCTCGATCTACCGGCGCTGGCCGAGCAAAGGGGCGCTGGCCTTCGACGCTGTGGTCGACACGATCGTGACCGCTGAGCCCACCCCGGACACCGGCACCCTGGAAGGCGACCTCGCGGGTGTCGCCGAGAGCTGGGTCCGTTTGGCAAACCTCCGCCGCGTGGGCCGTACGCTGGCGCACTTCATCGCGGAGGTGCAGAGCGACCCTGATCTCGGGGTTGCCTGGCGCGAGCGTTTTGTAAACCCGATCCGGAACGCGCGCCGGCCCATCGTCGAGCGCGCGATCGCGCGAGGCGAGATACCGGCAGGCAGCGACCCGGAGCTGATCATGGACCTTCTCTACGGTCCCCTCTACCACCGCTACCTGAACGGGCACCTGCCCCTTGACGCAGCGTTCGCCAGAGATGTCGCGCGCATGGTGGCGGTCGCCGCCCTGGATGGTGCAGCGGTCTCCGGCCGGGGCCACAACACCTGAAGGCGAATCGCACCTCTCCACAGCCGCCTCACAGCAACTTCCCAGGTCTGGCCCATCTCGCATTAAGGTGCCGCGGGCATCTTCAGAGGCATGCAAGCAGCAAGCCGCCTCCTTCGCGGAGACAGCGTTCGCGAGGTAGTTTTCGATGTCCGAGTTTGACCGTTTCTCGAGCGAGTTCCCGAGCCCGCCAAGCGGGCCGGCGTCCCTCAACAACCCTCCTGAAGATTCCTTGCCTCCTGGTTCGGACTGGGCGGCGCCCCCGCTCAAGTCGCGGCCGAAGCGGGGATTTCGAAGGCTGACCCTCGGGGCCACGACGGTCGCGCTCGCCGGCATGGTGGCGGTCCTGCTCCTGGGCTCGAACGCAGCCGGCGCGGGGAGCACGGTTCTCAGCGCCACTGCGCCTATCGCGGCGGTGTCGCAGCCCGCATCCGCGCTCAACGCTGCCGGTGTTTCGGCGCAGGCGATCGCGGCCCAGGTCGACCCGGCGGTGGTCGATATCAACACTGTGGTCCAGACAGGAAATGGATCGGGGGCCGCAGCCGGCACCGGAATCATCCTGACCTCGACAGGGGAAGTCCTCACCAACAACCACGTCGTGGAGGGCGCGACGAGCATCACGGTTCAAATCGCCGGTCGCAGCGGCTCTTACGTGGCCACCATCATCGGCGTCGATCCGACGGCTGATGTCGGCCTGATCCAGATCCAGGGAGTTTCCGGCCTACCCACAGCCACCCTGGCGGACACCTCGACCCTCCAGGCGAGAGAGGCGGTGGTGGCGATCGGAAACGCCGGGGGAGTGGGGGGCGCGCCCAGCGTCACCCAGGGGAGCATCGTGGCGCTCGACCAGTCGATAACCGCAAGCGGTGGCGCGACTCCCGAACAGCTCACCGGGATGATCCAGAGCGACGCCTCGATCGCGCCAGGCGATTCAGGCGGGGCGCTCGTGAACTCCGCAGGCCAGGTGATTGGGATGATCACCGCAGGACAGAGCACCTCGCGCAGCGGCGCCACCCAGGTGGGTTTCGCGATCCCAACTGACAATGCCCTTGCCGTCGTCAACCAGATCCGCGCCGGGCAGGCCAGCTCTCAGGTGATCCTCGGGCAGGTCGGCTTCCTAGGCATCTCGGTCACCGACCTCACTCCGTCGATCGCGGCGCAGCTCGGGCTGAACATCACCTCGGGGCCGCTCGTCGTGGGCGTCCTCGGTGGGTCACCGGCCGAGCAGGCGGGCCTGCTTCAGTACGCGGTCATCACCCAGGTCGCGGGCAACGCGATCAGCTCGACCGCAGACCTCGGCAGCGCCTTGCACTCGTACAAGCCGGGCGACACGGTTCAGGTGACCTGGACGGACCAGGGTGCGGCCAGCCACACCGCCACGATCACCCTGACAACGGGTCCGGCGATCTAGGCGGATATTCATATCCACGCGAACCACGTGGAATCTCAGCGATTGCATACAAACGAGGGTCGCTTCGATGCGGATGCTATGACTAAGGTAAGCAGCCGTGAAGTTCGCTGACCTGTCGGCGCACCTGGACCAGATGGAGGCCACGAGCAGCCGGAACGAGCTCGTCCGCATCCTGTCCGAGGTGTACCAAGCCTGCTCGGCGGAGGAGCTGGCGCCGATCACCTACCTCATCCAGGGCCGGCTCGCCCCGTTCTTCGAGCCGGTCGAGATCGGCCTCGGACAAGGCCTGCTGGTGACCGCGATCGCGGTCGCCTACGGCACGCCCAAGGCAGACGTCAACAAGCTCTACAAGGAGGCGGGCGACCTCGGCGTCACGGCGGAGCGCCTCGCGAAGGCCTCGCGCCGCAAGCCGCCTTCAGTTGTCGAAGTTCACCAGCGCCTTTACGAGATCGCCGCCGCGAGCGGCGCCGGAAGCCAGCAGGCAAAGCTCGATGGCTTCACCGGCCTGCTGCGAGACCTCGACGCGTCCGCGGCCAAGCACCTCGTGCGCATAACCCTCGGCAAGATGCGGCTGGGAATCGGCGATCCAACAGTGCTCGATGCGCTCTCGTTCGCGAAGAAGGGAGACCGGTCCCTGCGGCCGGTCCTGGAGGCCGCCTATAACCGCACCTCCGATCTGGGCCTCATCGCGCGGACGCTGTGGGACGCGGGCGAGCCGGGGCTCGAAGCGCTGAAGGTCAGCGCCGGCCACCCGCTCCGCCCGCAGCTGGCGGAGCGCCTTCCCAACCCCGAGGCGGTGATCAAAAAGCTCGGCATGATCGGCGTGCAGCCGAAGTACGACGGCTTGCGCGTCCAGATCCACAAGGACGCGGACAAAGTCAGCATCTTTTCGAGAAACCTGGAGTCGATGACGGAGATGTTCCCGGAGCTCGTCGCCGCAGCCTCGGCCTTACAGGTAGGGAGCGTCATCCTCGACGGCGAGGCCATCGCGTATGACCCGGACTCAGAGGAGTTCGTCCCCTTTCAGGAGACGACCGCGCGCAGGCGCAAGGAGGGCATCGAGGAGATGGCTGCCCGTGTGCCGATGCGAGCCTTCATCTTCGACGTGATGTTCCGCGACGGATCCGACCTGACGCCGCTGCCGTACGAGCGGCGCTTCGAGATCGTCCAGGAGCTCTTGCGCGAATCGGACACGCTGCTGACCGCGCCGCTGACGCGGACCGATTCGGCTGAGATGCTGACCAAAGAGCTGCTTGACTACATCAGCCGAGGCCTGGAAGGCGTCGTGGCCAAGCGCCTCGATTCGCCCTACCAGGCCGGCGCCCGCAACTTCAACTGGGTGAAGCTGAAGCGGAACACCAGTGGTCAGCTGAACGACACCATCGATGTCGTGCTGCTCGGCTACTACCGGGGCAAGGGCAAGCGGTCTGAGTTCGGCGCGGGCGCTCTGCTTGCCGGGGTCTACGACAGCGACAAGGACGAGTTCGTGACCATCAGCAAGCTCGGCACCGGCCTATCCGACCAGGGCTGGCGCGACATGTCGCAGCGCCTCGCGACCCTCGAGGTCGCGGAGAAGCCGGCCCGGGTGAGCTCGATCCTCGTCCCCGACGCCTGGCTCAAGCCGGAGATCGTCGTCGAGGTTCTGGCCGACGAGATCACCCCAAGCCCGCGCCACACGGCCGGCATGACCGGGGACCGGCCGGGGTTCGCGCTGCGCTTCCCGCGGATCGTCTCCTTGCGCACCGCGGACAAGAAGCCCGAGGACGCCACCAGCGTCCAGGAGATCCGCGAGATGTTCGAGCAGCAGCGGCAGCGGGGTCGCGGCTAGTCAGCGCCGGCGGCGGATCAGGGCCGGTATGACCACAGTCGGCACGAAGGTCAGGAAGGCTCCCACTGTCACCGCTCCAAGCACCGTGCCGGTCCAAAAATCCGAGGAGTCGATCCTGCCGGCCAGCAAGCCATATCTCACGAAGAAGTAGGCCATGATCCAGTAGAGGACGCTGGTCACAAGCCCGGGCGAGAGATTCCTCTGCCTCACAGTCCAGAAGAGATGCACCGTGATGCCGTGGAGGGCAAACCCGGCCGGCCAGATCAGGGCCAGGATGATCCAGTGGCCGCCGAACAGGTCATACAGCAGGTTGCTGGCGACGATGGCCACGACCGCGCCGCAGTTGAACCAGAAGTTCATCCGCGCGGTATAGGTTGGCCAGAAGCTCGACTGGAACCATCGGATGAACCCTCCGTTCATCGTCGTCTCGTCGACGATGTGGACCACGTAGGACGCGAGGAAGGCCCACAAGAGAACATCCAGGCTCATTGAGTCAGCCTCGGAGAAACGGCCTGGAGCGCCTTACGCGCCGTGCAGGAATGGAATGACGATCTACGCAAGCGTCGGACGTTATCGCCCGGGGAGGGGGCCGGTGCGGGGCCGCGCGCAGGACTTTCTAACCACGAGCGATGTGGAAAGCTCCACATGGTTGGACTCGAGCTCGTCGCCGGCGATGAGGCGCAGCAGCATGTTGACCGCCATCTTGCCGATTTCGACCAGGGGCTGGTGAATGGTGGTCAGCGAAGGTGACATCTGTGCGGTGTAAGTGACATCGTCGAAGCCGATCACGCTCATGTGGTCGGGGACGCGAATGTTGCGCTCGTACAGGACCTGGTAGACGCCCGCCGCCTGCGCGTCGTTGCCGGCAAAGATGGCGGTGGGGGGGTCTGGCTGATCGAGCAGATAACGGGTCTGCTTGACGCCGTCGCCCAGCAGGTAGCTGCCCTCGCAGATCAGGGCGGGATCGATCGGAATGCCCGCACGCTCGAGCGCCTCGCGGTAGCCGGCCAACCGCGCGCGGGAGGTGGTGAGGTGGAGGGGGAAGGTGATGATGCCGATCCGGCGGTGCCCTAAGGAGATCAGGTACTCGGTAGCCGTGTAGCCGCCCAGCCAGATGGTCGACCCGATGGTGGGAAAAGCCATGGTCGGTTCGTTGCGATCGCCGATCGCGACAAATGGAATCCCTTGCGCCATCAAGGTGTCGGCGAGGCCAAGCTGCTCGAATGGGAGCAAGAGCAGCACGCCATCGGTCGACTGGTCGAGCAGCCGGCGCAACCACGAGCGCTCGCTGGCCTCATTTTCATTGGTCGAGAAGACAACGAGCCGGTAGCCGCTCTCCTCGAGCGCGTCCTGGATGCCGTGCATGATGCCCACGTCGTAGCCGCCCTCGAGCCGCATGATCACCAGGTCGATGAGGTAGCTCTGTCGCTTGCGCAGGTTGCGAGCTGCGTGGTTCTGCACATAGTCGTTTTGCTCGATCACCTGCCGGATGCGGACTCGCGTCGCGGCGCCCACGCCGGGGAGCTCGTTGAGCACCTTGGAGACCGTCGTCGTCGATACGCCCGCCTCCTTCGCGATCTGCGCCATGGTCGAACGTTTGGCTTGCTTATCCCCCAAGATCCGGTTGCTTCCTCCCTCCTGCAAAGTCAAAGAATGCAGATTTCAGGTAAACGATAACCTGGTTTGACCGCACGAATTCTAAAGCGAAAACACTGGACGGTCTTGACAACACGGCCGTTCCGTGCTTTCCTCTCGCGTAGAACAGAGTAAACGTTTCCCCGAAAGTTTGTTCGTCTCGGTGGCGCAAGAGATCTTGTTTTTCAGGGAGGTCCTTCATGGGCACGGAACCAAACTTTGGGACTGCTTTCAGCCGGCGGAGCTTTTTGCGCGGGTCGGTCCTGGCCGTTGGCGCCGGCGCCCTTGGCCTGGAGGCCTTCATAGCCGCCTGCAGCTCGAGCACCACAGCCGGGTCGGGCGCGGCCACGGCCACGGTGAACTCGCTGCCGCCCTCGAGCAACCCGGGGGCGCTGTTCGTGTTCAACCAGCAGGTGAAGCAGTTCGAGTCGGCCTACCCGAACGAAAAGATCGTGGGCAAGAACGACCCGTACGACCCGACGACCTATTTCGCCCGCCTGGCGGCCGGCCAGCAAGAGAACGGCGTCCAGAGCTACTTCACCGAGCCTCAACTCCTGATTTCCAAGAACGCGGCGGCCGACATCACCAGCCTGGCGAAGGGTTGGCAGTATTTCGCCGACTACGTCCCGAGCATCGCTTCCATCGTCAGCGATGCCTCCGGCAAGGTGTACGGCATTCCCACCAACGGCTACACGCTGGGCATCCTGTTCAATCGCAAGATGTTCCAGGCGGTCGGACTTGATCCCGACAACCCCCCGTCAACCTGGGCCGACTTCCGCGCCGCCGCCAAAGCGCTCACGACCTCATCGGTGGCCGGTTTCGCCGAGACCAGCACCGGCAACCAGGGCGGCTGGCACTTCACCAACTGGATGTACACCGCGGGCGGCGACATGCAGTCTGCTGATGGATCGAAGGCGACCTTCAACAGCGACAAGGGCGCAAGCGTGCTGCAGCTGCTCAAGGACATGCGCTTCACCGACAACGCGATGACGAAGGAACAGCTCTTCACCCAGGCCCAGACGCTTCAGCTGCTGGCCACCAACAAGGTGGCGATGGTCGTGATGGCTCCCGACCAGCTGAACACCTTGCAGTCGCAGTACGGTGCCGACCTGAAGAACTTTGGGATGGGGCCGATGCCGCAAAACGGAGGCAACGCGTCGCTGGCCGGTGGCAACCTTTGGATCTTCAATCCCAAGTCGTCGGCCGACGTGATCAAGGCCGCGTTTGACTACGTCGTCTACACGAACTTCGATCTGGGCGTTCACGAAGCCAGCCTGGCCCAGGCCGCCGCCAATGGACAGGCAGTCGGAGCGCCAACCGCCCAACTCTTCAAGGGCGACTTCCAGGCGAAGCTGACTGCGCTGAATGCGAAGTACGCGACTGTTCCTCTCGACAACTACAAAACGTACATCAACACGACGAATGCTCTGCGCCCGGAACCCCGGAGGCAGACCCAGAAGATGTACGCCGCGCTTGACCCTGTGATGCAGGCGGTGCTGACCAACCAGGGCGCGAACCCCCAGACCCTCCTGAACCAGGCTGCGCAGCAGTTCCAGCAAGTACTCGACTCCTCGGGATCGTAAACCCGGTTTTCCAACTCTAAAAGGAGGACCTCCGATGGCCCGTACACGGTCCCTTATGCGAACGCGTCTCCGTGCGGCGGCAGCTCTCCTTCTCGCGGGGGGGCTGCTGGCCGCGACCGCGGCATCCGGGGCTGCAGGTAGCGGCGCGCAAGCGTCCCCGCGCGTGACTGTCGCCGCCATTGACCCGTCGCTCGTCGCGGGGCGGGGCGCTCAGCTCGGAATCATCGAGCAGGAGGCCGAGAACGCCGCGACGAACGGCACGATCCTTGCTTACGACACCTCGGCCTACACGCTGTCGGGCGAGGCGTCGGGCCGGCAAGCCGTGAGGCTCGCGCCCGGCCAGTTCGTCGCCTTCACGCTCACGCAGCGGGCGAACGCCATGACGATCCGCTACGCGATCCCCGACGCCCCGGCGGGCGGGGGAATCGACGCCCCGTTGACCGTGGCCGTCGACCACAACGGTCGTGTGAACACGCATCCGCAAACGATCACGCTAACGTCGAAGTACTCGTATCTCTACAACCAGTACCCGTTCACGAATGACCCGAACGCGGGTCTGCTGCACCCGGACTGGTGGATCACCGAGTGCTCCTGCGTTCCCGCCTTTACGACGCCGACTCCGACGATTACGAAACCGTTCAGGCCTATGCACTTCTACGACGAGCAGCGCGTGCTTCTCCACAACACCTACCAGGCGGGAGATGTGGTCCGCCTGACCGTTCCCAGCGGCTCGAACGCGGTATGGACGGTCATCGACCTCGCCGACTTCCAGGCGGTCGCTGATCCCGCGTTGCAGCCGGTGAACTCCGTCTCCGTCGTCCAGTTCGGCGCCGACTCTAGCGGTGCTCGCGACTCAGCGGACGCATTCGACCTCGCGATTCAGGCGGCGAAGGCTGCCGGCAAGACGGTCTACATCCCGGCCGGGACCTTCCAGGTGAACCGGCACATCATCGTCGACGGCGTGACGGTCGAAGGCGCCGGCAGCTGGTGGTCGATCGTCAAGGGCCACCAGGTCACGCTCAGCTCACCGGCGCCCGACGGCTCGGTGCACACCGGCGCCGGTTTTTATGGCAAGTACGCCGCTGACGGCGGCAGCCACAACGTTGGACTCTCGAACTTCGCGATCGAGGGCGATGTGAGAGAGCGAATCGACACCGACCAGGTCAACGGCATCGGCGGCTCGCTCAGCGACTCGACCATCGACGGTCTCTACATCCACCATACAAAGGTCGGCGTCTGGCTCGACGGGCCGATGAACAACGTGACCGTCGAGAACACCGTCATCGCGGACCAGATCGCAGACGGCGTCAACTTCCACCAGGGAGTGACGAACTCGAGAGTCGTCAACTCGCTAATCCGCAACACCGCTGACGACGGGCTCGCGATGTGGTCGCAGGCTGTTGCCGGCCAGCCTGGAATTGCGGACGCCAACAACGTGTTCGACCACAACACGGTTCAGCTCCCATCGCTGGCCAACGCGATCGCGGTCTATGGCGGCCGCGACAACACGGTCTCGAACAACATCGTCGCTGACCCGGTACGCGAAGGCAGCGGCCTTCACGCGGGATCGCGCTTCGGCTCGACCCCGTTCGCGGGTTACCTCCGGTTCACGAACAACACCACGGTGCGGGCCGGCTCCTTTGAGCTCAACTGGAAGATCGGCCTCGGGGCGATCTGGCTGTACGCGCTCGAAGACTCTCTGACCGCGGACATCGAGGTCACCGGCGACAACTTTCTCCAGAGCACCTACAACGCGATCCTGATCGTGTCTGACTTCCCCGTGAAGGATCTCTACTCGATCTCGAACGTCCATTTCCAGGACATTCACGTCGACGGGACGGGCACATCCGTGCTGAGCGCGCGTGCCGCCGGGAACGCGACGTTCCAGAACGTCGACGCGCGCAATGTCGGCGCCGTCGGCATCAACAACTGCGGCTCCTTCCACTTCACGCCCGCGGGCTC
>Ga0185299_10005324_pt1 | contig 14650 bp, 10 predicted proteins | sample PaiPotPPA55metaG_FD_128002 | JGI IMG/M metagenome (GOLD analysis project Ga0185299, IMG submission 128002) | Iron sulfur acid spring bacterial and archeal communities from Banff, Canada, to study Microbial Dark Matter (Phase II) - Paint Pots PPA... ...
TCGGGACGTTTGCTCAAGTTTTTGATATATGAGTAGTCGAAAGCGGCAACGGTTCCGATTGTTGCCAGCCTCCTGATCCAGCGTTGCATCCACGGATGCGAAGAAGGCGCACCGGCGCCATGTGCAAAGACGAAGAGTGGCGTTTCCATGTTTGAGCTTTCTCAGTGTATACCTAAGACGGGGACGCCAGAGAGGCAAAGGCTGAGGCTGGAAGCCGGCTCATTTTGCACTCTCCGCGAATAAAGTTGTAAAAACTGGAATGATCTTCTCTAATCGAACGCGAAAAACGTGATGATCAGTGCGGTCTCGAATCGCTAGAAGCGCGATAAAAGAGCGGAATCATGCGAAGAGGAAGGACAGGAGGAGCGCAACGGTACCACTGCTTTAGGCGAGACGGTACACTGTTAGCTTGGCTTGCGCTCACTGTCAGTATTTCTGGCGCTCAAAGCTCACTGATGGGGCAGCAGCCGGCACCATTAGCCAGTCCTGTGGAAGTCGCAGCTGCCGCCAACGAGGGAACGCCGGAAAGTAGACGACTCGAACAAGTTGTGGTGACCGGTTATGTTGTGCCGAGAGTCGGCATCGGGCCAGCCCCGGTCGTGACCCTCGACCAGGACTTCATACAGAAGCAAGGCGACCAGACCGTTGCTGACGTCGTCCTGCGACTCCCGCAAAACGTCGGCAGCTTTACGCCGTTGGACAATCCGGGAGCCGGCTTTTCTCCGGGGGCTTCGGCGGCGAATCTGCGTGGTTTAGGTATCAATTCGACCCTGGTGTTGATCGACGGGCTGCGCCAAGTTCCTTACCCATTCCCGCAGAATGGAACTCAGAGCTTCGTCGATCTCAATTCGATTCCGTTGGCGGCTGTGGACCGGATAGAGGTTCTGAAAGATGGCGCAAGCGCAAGATATGGATCTGACGCAATTGCAGGCGTCGTTAATATTATCCTGAAGGACGAATACGACGGCGCTGACATTAACACTTACTTTGGAACCAGCCAAAGAGGCGATGCTGCGATTTACCGGACCTCGCTCGTCGGAGGTATAGCTAAAAAGCTGAGCGAGACAGCACGCTTCAGTATTCTTGCGGTTTTTGACTATTTTGAACAAGACCCGATCCAAAGCGTAGACCGCAGCTACTCCTTTATTCTCGATCATCAAAAGTTCGGCTCTTTTTTCGATCAATCTTCGTCAAGGGCTCCGGCTGGTAACTTCAGGGATGCGGCTGGCAACCTTTATGCGGTGATCCCAGGTACTAAAGGGCCGCAAATTTCGGCAAGTGATTTTAGTATTAACGGAATCCAAAACCTTTACAATCCAACTCCTTTCCAGGAGTTGCTCCCTCGAGAACAACGCTACGGCGGTTATGTAAAGGTGGATTACCAGCCCTTTCAATGGCTGAAAATTTACGAGGAGTTTTACGGCAACCACCTTGAGGAGACGAACCAAGCGGCTCCGACGACTGTCGGTACGACTGACGGAATTACTATTCCTGCGTCTAACCCCAGTAACCCGTTTGGAGTGCCGCTCACGCCGAACGGTTGGCGCCTCCTTGAATTCGGACCTTTGAAAGGGTCGGTTACTGTCGACACCTACCGGTTTGTCTCTGGTATTTCCCTGATCAACCTGCCGAAGAACTGGTTCGTCGACGCGAATTTCCTTTACGCAGAAAGCGATGGAGACAGCACGGTTGCGAATGCGGTCTCAAAGAGCGGTCTCAACGCGGCACTGGCTGGAACCCTGCCGGGATTCCCAAACGTTTTTTACAATCCGTTTACCGACACCAGCACCGGTGTGCGAGTGAACCAACAACTTGTCAATGCCACTCGGATCACTCTCGACAACAATTCAAGAACCGACCTCACGATGTGGGCGGTCAGAGCGGGTGGCGAAATTTTCGACCTACCGGGGGGACCCATTACCATCGGTTTTGGTGGGGAGTACCGGAGCGACTCTTACGTCCAGGTGAGGGATCCAAACAGCACCGATTTTAACGTCGTTTCCTCTGGTGGAGGAAACGGCGGCGGTAAGGATTACATTTGGAGCGGGTATGGAGAATTAACCATCCCGGTTCTTGGAGGCAAATTTGCCGTTCCAGGCGCTCGATCGTTGCAGGTGATCCTGGCGGAGCGTTTCGACAGTTACAGTACCTCCGGGACCGCGTGGAAACCGAAGATTTCGGCTCTCTTCCAGCCATTTGACGATCTGACATTTCGCGCGAGCTACTCTGAAGGCTTCCGCGCTCCCTTTGTGACAGAGTTGTTTGCTGGAGAACTGATTGCATTTCCGACTCTGCTTGATCCAGTCACCGGCAATTTTACTACCGATCAGCTGCGGGCCTTTGGAAACCCGAACCTCAAACCTGAGACTTCGTATGGCTACTACGCAGGGGCGGTATGGACGCCGGGTAGCACCGATCCGGACCATAGTTGGTGGGGCTGGGCCAACGGATTTACTGCATATGTTGATTGGTCGGAAATCACCAAAAGGAACGAGATTACCCTGCTCGATCCCCAGTTCCTGTTGGACAACGAAGCACAGTTCCCGGGAGCTGTCGTTCGCCTGCCAGACGGAGCGATCGACCACATCAACGATCCCTACCTGAACCTGGCATCTGTGCGAGTCGATTCGATTGATTTTGGGGGCAGTTATGTCACCAAGGAGTTCGGTTGGGGGAAGCTCAACGCTGAGGTTGACGCGACATGGTATTACCACCTCATGCAGCAGAACCAGCCGGGTACGCCGCTCGAAAATATCACGGACACGTTTACCCTGCCGGATTTCAAGATGACGGCCAGCATCTTTTACTCGAAGACGTTGTTCGGTATCGATACATTTTCGACGGGATTTACCTTGAATTACATCGATTCCGAACACGATCAGGTCGATACCTTCCAAGGCGCCGCGCCGGGTAACACTGAGCCCAATGGATTCGTTCATCGGATTGGAAGTTTCACGACTGTCGACTGGCAGATTTCTTATCGGCTGGGCAAACCCGAAGAGATCACGCCCCAAACCCCTGCGCCAGGCTACAGCAAGGATGGAAAGAGGATTTTGGGCGAGAAAGCAATCTCCCCGAAGCCGGAGGGTCCCAGTGCCGGTTGGCGTCGCTGGTTCGCTGACACGAAGCTCACTTTCGGAATCAATAACATCGGCGATGTCAGGCCCCCATTCTCGGATACTTTCGCGGGTTTCGACACCCAGACCACAAATCCGTTCGGCAGGTATTATTACATTCAATTTGAGAAGAAATTCTAGAAACCGGCTCCGTTGATCTCTGCACAACCTGGCCGGCGTGGTTTTCTCAATTCAGCGAATTCGCGTGATTTTTTGTTCGGATCCGCAGGCGCATTTGATAATATCAAACGGCTGAAAGGGGAGCGGATGATAAAACCGGATAAAGATTCGCGCGTGTGGGCGGAGCAAAATTTCCTATGACGCGTGGGTATTCGCCGAATGATGCGCCAGGAATTAACCTGGGTTCTTCCAATACCTGTCGGAGCATCATGCGCTCACGCAGGTTGCCCAAGGTAAATCATTGACGTTTGGTGCTTTGAAGATTTTCTTACGGATTGGAAGATACCAGGGGGCGCGATAGGAAAAGTTTGCACAAGAGCCAGGCATCGGAGTCGCTAGCATGAAAACTCTCATTCATCGTTCACGCAAACAGCATGCCGGGATTTTACGCCATGCGGTCGTTCGCACTATTTCCGATCCGGCGGATATCGATGATGTAATCCATGCTCTTTTTGATCCGCAGCTTGCGGACGAAGGCGGGCCATGACTCTGGAGGTTGGTGATCCCGGCGACGGCTTGACGTCTGGGAGCGGATCGCCGATCGCCCAGCGACGAGGCGTTTGCGAGGCTTGCGGGACTCCGCTCGCTACCGATCACTCCGGGCAGTATTGTCCGGTTTGCATGCTGCGACGGGCTCTTGGCAGCGCGTCCGAGTCTAACCTTGATATACCGGGTACGACCGTCGAGCTCGAGTCGGCCCAATATGGATTCGAGCATTACAAATTAGTACTAAACGAAGATGGTACGCCGCTGGAGTTGGGGCGTGGTGCCATGGGAGTGACTTTCAAAGCGACGGACATCAATCTGAAGCGTTTGGTGGCCCTAAAGGTGGTTAGCGCGCGATACCTGGGCAACGAATCGGCGCGCGAGCGTTTCGTCAGCGAGGCCCGCGCGGCCGCCGGCCTGCATCATCCGAATATCGCCTCCGTCTTCCATTTAGGTAAAACCGGAGATGATTACTTTTACGCCATGGAGTTTGTCGAAGGCGAAACTCTGGACCGCGTTCTCAAATTTCGGGGACCTCTCGATGTGGACGTGGCGCTCGAAATTGTGAACCAGGTCGCTGCGGCGTTAAGCGCCGCATATCGGCATAATCTGGTTCATCGCGATATCAAGCCCGGCAATCTGATGGTGGTATTCGGTGAGGCGAATCGGGTAACGGCAAAGGTCATAGATTTCGGCTTGGCTAAGCCTTTACATTATCAAACCTCGGAAAGGGCCCGCTCCGAGGCAGGGATCTTTTTTGGAACCCCTCATTTCGCCAGTCCGGAGCAATGTTTGGGAAAGGAGGCCGACAACCGGTCGGACATCTATTCCCTGGGAGTTACTCTTTGGGCGATGTTGACCGGACACGTCCCTTTTGAGGGGATGGTGACCGAGGTGATGCAGAAACATGTCCATGAACCCCCGCCAGTCGAACGACTAGAACATGTTCCCAAGCCGGTTGTTTCTTTGATCAAATCGCTGTTGGAAAAGGATCCTGACAATCGCCCACAAACTCCGTACGAGCTTCAGACGCTGATCGGAACTCTAAGGGAAACGCTGCGAGTGAAGATGCCGTCCGATTCTTCGCCCAATGCCCTCGTAAAGCCGGTACAACCCGCGCTCCTGCGGAGGAAACGGTACCTCGTGATCGCTTTCATTCTAGTCATAGGTTTGGCAGGCGGCTTTTCGTACTTTTTTTATCAGCGGCCCGGACCTATCATTAGCCCGAAGTCCGTGGCTGTCATGCCATTTGATAGCGTAGGGAGCAGCAGCCAGGATGATTATTTAAGCGACGGACTGACCACCGAAGTCATATTCCAACTTTCCAAGATCTCGGATCTTCGAGTCATCTCGCGCAGTTCGATTCTGCGCTACAAGGCGGCGCACAGCAGCGCGTCGAAACAGGTTCCTCCTGACATTAGGTCAGAGCTGGAGGTTGCAACGGTTCTTGAGAGCAGCGTTCAACGTCTGGAGAACCGCATCAAAATTACTACTATCCTCTATGATGCGCGAACATATCGGCAGCTGTGGGCGGAATCTTACGACCGCGAGATCAAGGATCTGTTTGCTATCCAGAGCGATGTCGCTGAGAATATCGCCGCTGCGCTTAAAGTGAGGCTATCTGCTGACGAGCGAAATGATATTCAGCGAAAACCGACGGAAAGCCCCACCGCCTACGACCTTTATTTGCGGGGGATCGCTTTCTATGAGTTACGCCACAAGGATGACAATGAGAGGGCGATCGCGCTGTTCAGGCAGGCGATAGAGCAGGATTCGAAATTCGCGCCTGGCTATGTTGCTCTTGGCAACGCATATATTGATCGATATGCTTACTATGAGGGCGAAGCCTTCTGGTTGGATTCGGCGATCGATTTGTTCCGAGAGGCTATTAGGCTCGATCCCAGGCAGGCTCGTGGCTATAGCGGGCTCGCGCACGCCCTTAACTTTAAAGGTTTGGATGCCGAGGCGCGCGTACTAACGAAGAAAGCTCTGGAGCTTGCGCCTAACGATGTTGAAGCAATCAGGCGGGCGATTTACGAGTCAGCTCAAACGAGTCACCTCGACGAAGAGTACGCACTCCTGCGCAGGTGTCATGCCCTTGAACCTAACGACCCGTTCGCGCCGTATTACCTTAGCCAGATTTGCGCAGCGGTTGGTGAACCTCGGCTTATGGAAAAATGGATGCAGAGCGCACTAAATCTCGAACTTGATGCACAACGGCATCGATTGCTTGAATGTGAGCGTCTGATCTTTCGACGAGATTTTAAAGGAGCAGCGGCCGGGCTGCGGGATTTACCGCTCGACTTTAGAGCTTATAAGTATTACGTGCTGCAGCTGCTCGTTGGATGTTCGCTGCGCACAGGTGACCGGGATATTGTCGTCCATCTAGCCAACGAGCGCTTACAACAGGGGCCCGGCAACTGGCATTGGGATACGTGGGCGCTCTGTTATCTGGCTTTAAGTTCATTAAACACTGGACAAGAAGATGTGTCCCGAGAGAAAGCAGAGCGCCTCTTGAATTCTATCCAAGAAGCTTTGGCTTTGGCCGGAGAAGCGCCGGGCTACTGGCATCATTATTACTTGGCGGTTGGGAATCGCATTCTGGGTCGAAGGGAAGAAGCTTATCGCCAACTCGTTGTTGTCTTTCCCGCTATTTTGACGGAGTTGCCCCTGATGAACGACGATCCTACGCTCGGGGTGTTTTGGCCCGATTCGGAGTTCCAGCGCATGGTGTCGGAGAACGAGAAATGTTATGAGAGAATGCGGACGCGGATTCGTGAGATTGACAAAAGTCTGTAGTGACTCCGTTGGCAGGAATATTCGGGGGGTAGCGTGAATGTACCTGCTCCTCGGCGACCTCAATGATCTCGCCTGCAGCGGCGTCTTCGCATTGCTCGAGAGCAGAGGACTCAAAGCCCGCCGCATTGGAGATCCTACTCTGGCCCCGTTTATGTTCGCGTGGCGGTTCGACAATCTCGACTCGTCCAGCCAGCTGGTTTGTGAGGACGGAACACAGCTATCCGATCGGGAAATTGATGGCGTACTGGTGACGAAACCGGAGAAACTAACCGCGGCCGACTGGAATCCGAATGACTTGGCCTACGCGCAGGCGGAGACTGACGCGGCTCTGCTGGCCTGGCTGTGGAGCCTCAATTGTCCAGTCATTAACAGATATCCGGCCGCCCTCTGGTTCTATTCGGATCTGCCGCTCCTCTCCTGGTATCCGATGCTTGCGCGGCACGGGTTGCTTGGGCTTACCTCTCTGATCACCAACGTCGAATCAGAGGCGAAGGACTTCGGGCTGCTCCTCGGTAATCGAATGCTCTATGCTCCGTTGTCGTCGGAATCACGGTATCCGATAGATTCAGATGACGTTTGGCGAAAAGTTGCCGGGATCCTGCGCGTCGCGCCGGTTCATCTTACTGAGGACTCCCTTCCTCGGTTCGCTGCGTGCGTGGTCGGCTCGCGCGTGGTTTGGAACAAGATTCCTCCTCCGGAGGCTCGGATCATGGAATCACGGTTCATTCATTTCTCTGCTGCTGCCGGACTTGCATTTTGCGAAATAGACCTCGCTTGTACTCCGGCGGGTGTGCAGGTGACAAACGTTAAAGCGTGTCCACGGCTTGAACATTTTGGTCCACCCGCCCGGCATGAGATCATCGCCGGATTGGTCGAAATGCTGACGGGTGATTCGAACCTGGAGTTCCGCGGATCACGTACCGAGGGTGACCTATGATCCTCATTTGCGGAGCCCTTGCCGATCCAGTGACGAAAATAGTTTGCGCTAGCCTCGAACATTCCAGCTATCCCTATCGGCTGCTTGACTTGTCGGTTTATCCCGCCGGCTTTCAGGTGAACTGGCAGTGGCGGAAGGCTGGCCCGACCGGTTACATCTCGAACACGAATTGGCGGCTGGATCTCGAGGATATCAGTAGCGTCTATGTCCACTACATCGGATCGCAGGAGCGCAACCCCCCTTCGAACATCACAAAGGAGCTTTTGCCGGCCCTATACACCGAATGCGATACCTGCTTGAGTGCCCTGCTCGAGTCACTTCCGTGCCCCGTCGTGAACAGGATGAGAGGGAGCATTTCTAACAACAGTAAGCCGTACCAAGCGCTTCAGATCCGGCGCTGCGGGTTCCGTATACCCCCAACCCTTGTGACAAACGATCCTGAGGCGGCTCGCCGGTTCTATGATGAGTATAGCGGTAAGGTGATTTACAAGTCTATAAGTGCGGTGCGTTCTATCGTCCGGCGGATGAATGCGGAGCATCTCGTTCGTCTGCCTTTGCTGCAACACGCTCCAGCTCAACTACAGGCGTATATCCCAGGGGATAACATTCGAGTCCACACTGTCGGCCATTTGTGCTTCGGCACCCGCATTAAGTCAGCCGCAATAGATTATCGTTATGCCCAGGAGGAAGGACTTGCCGCCGAAATGGAGCCGTCTGCGTTGCCTGATAAGGTCGCCGCGGCGTGCCTCCGCGTCGCCCGCCAATTCCAACTGCTGTTTGCAGGTATTGACCTGAAGGAAACTCCGGAAGGTGACTACTATTGTTTCGAAGTTAATCCATCGCCTGGATTTTTCGTCTACGAACAGCAGAGTGGCCAGTGTATTAGCCGTGCACTCGCTCAACTGCTCCACGAAGGCGCTACTGGTCAACTGGCCGCCGGGCAGAATCTCACTGATGCCTAAGCTTAGTCTGTCCTTCGCGATCCGGCGGGGTCGTACCGTTTTCCGGCCGACTCAAGGGCGAAATAGTCCCGTTTCCCTTTGTCGCGAAGGTCGCTACAATTATTCTTGAGATTTGGCGCAGCGTTATCTTATCCTACACGTTGCCCTTATGGAGGATAAGATGACAATCGTCCGAACCAATCAGCCGAAAGAAACATATATAGCTGGTAGCGACCGTCCAGAAACCGGGTTCAAAGCAGCGTCAGTCGACAGCTCCGCGGACTCGGGTCAATTTGACCCAAGCGGGGATCTTCAAGCTCGTGAAAGAAAGCCTTTTGATCGATTGGATGTCGAAACTGGAGCTGGAATCGTGCTAAAGAGCAACGAGAAGTGGCACCCTGAAATCTCAGGAATTTACCGTTCGCGATCGGTGAACTCGCCAGAACTCCGCGAGCTAATCGAAGCGGTGTTCGGACTAACGGATCGCCAATTCCAGAGAAGGAAGGGTCCTTATGGAAGCGAACTTCTGGAAGCGCCTGCCCATTTTACGGCTGCCGATGCAGACGCTGAAATAAAACCGATCGTCAATAACAGCGACAAATAGGATTATCACACTATGGGCACGATTGACTCGTACAATTGGAGCGGTGCACGCGTAACTGGTGACTTACTCCCGCTTTTGAATCCGCCTGCTAATTATTTCAAAAAAGTCACGGCGACCTGGAAAGTGCCGAGCGTAGGTCCTCATACTGGGGCTAGGGGGCAAGAACTGGATTCTGACAAAAAACATGGTCCTTTTCGTTCGGCAGCTTGGATCGGCTTGGATGGCGGAACCTGGGGTTTGAAAAACAGCAGCTACAACGTTTTACTGGCGGGAATATACCATAAAATGGGTGCTAGCGGCGCCGAATATACGCCATTTTTCGGATGGGATACGGGGAAAGCCGGAGATGATGTCTATTTAGCCCCACCCTTTATAAATCCAATCATCGCAATACGTCCCAAAGACACAATCACAGTCGAATTGGAGTATTTTCCGGGAGCAGCGCCCCCTTATGCAACAGCGACCTTTACTATATTGGGAACCTCTCCAGTGACCAAAACGTTCACGTTTAACAGTCCGCCTTTCCCCAGCGGCTACACAGTTGAGTGGATTTTTGAGCGAATCTCAAAGACTAATAAATCCGACCCAAAATATTGGAGCTATCACAGCTTGGGCAATCACGACGCTGTAGTTTTCCGTAACGCTGTGGCGACGACGGACGCGGGAAACATGGTTTCACCCGACGAAGGGGATAGCATAAATATGCGTAAAATCGAGGACTGGCCTGAGCCACCTGAATTTCTCACAGAGGGGACGGCCCATTCTAATCAAGTGGAAATTAGGCAACGCAAAGATTCCGCGTAATGGCAATTATCAGAGTACGCAAAGGCGATGCTCCATAGGGTCAATGCAATTATCGATTTCGATGAAAACCTCCCATTCTTTTCTGGAAGGAGTGAGTCAGTAATTCTTGGCAGCGGACGCAACGCGATGCCGGAATGAACAACTGGCGCGACAAGCCAGGATCGAGTTTGAGATGCGGTGTACCAGGTCAAGCCGGTCAAAGGGCTTCCGGGTGACGGCACGACAAACTCGCCTTGAGTATCCAGATGCAATCTACCACGTGATCGCTCGAGCCGACCGGCGGGAGTGGATCGTGATTGATCATGAAGCCAATCGCAACTACCAGAGCACCCAGATGGCAGAGACCAGGCAACTGCCGAGGCTGAGACGCTGGCCGAACCGGACTAAAAAAATACAAACTTTCCGAAGCAGTGCTCAAAGAGGTTGCCCGGTAGCTACCAGCGCAAGGTCGCGATTGCCGAGGCAATACACCGCAACACTACCGTGTCCCAGGCTTGGATTGCCCAACGCTTGAAGATGATGAGCGCAATAAACGTAAGCAAGCTGCTGAAGCGCTTGAGAAATCCAAGGGAACGTCTAGATAAATGCGCTGGCGCCACGCAGGCAAAGGCTGGAGCCTTCGCTTACGCTTTGGGCGTCGCAGCTAACCGGTCTTTCGCAACTGGAGGCAATCGGAACTCGTAAGCGCCTGAAAATCAGCAAAACAGTTGAAAAGGTCTCCCCTACAAAACGTATTTTCTAAACGTTTTGCGCTCGCAATGTCGCCACTCTGTCCTTCATGCCCTGATCGCACCTCAAATTCATCACAGCACCACATTGTAGTTAAAAAACTTGCCACGGGAAGAGAGCAGCTCTCCCCTACACGCACTCTTGGAACCACACTCCTGTATGGATGAGCCTTCGCGGGTCGTAAGCCGTCGAGAAAAGACGAAATCCTCCGCCAGTTGCGAAAGTTGGGCTAAAGGCGCTTTCTGAGCTGAGAAAACCGCAATCGATAGAACGAACCGGTTGCGCCTCCCGGCTCAAAACGCATCGAGTACAGGACGAGGACGCCTAGACCGCCAGAGCCTCTTTCGCGGCGGCGATTGCGTAGTCTCGGTTCAAACGCGAGATAAACGTCGCGCTGATTTCAGCGGGGCAAACTGCTTCACATTCGTAGTGGTTTCGACAATTGCCGAAGCCGAGTTCATCCATCTTCCGAACCATATGGAGGGCTCGGCTGTCGCGTTCCGCCTGACCTTGCGGCAAGAGCCCGAGGTGGGAAACTTTGGCAGAAACGAATAACATCGCCGAGGAATTCGGGCAGGCCGCCACACAGGCGCCACATCCAATACACGCGGCGGCTTCCATAGCAAGGTCCGCATTATGCTTGGGCACCGGCAACCCGTTTGCTTCCGGGGCGGATCCGGTTCGAACGACGATGTAGCCGCCGGCTTGGATGATACGGTCAAAGGCGCTTCGGTCGACCACGAGATCCTTGACCGTCGGGAATGCGGCGGCGCGGAACGGCTCAACCCAGATGGTGTCTCCGTCCCTGAATCGCCGCATATAAAGTTGGCAGGTCGTCTTCACCTTGCCCGGTCCATGAGGAATGCCGTTGATAACAAGAGAACATGTTCCGCAAATACCCTCGCGACAGTCCGAATCGAACGCGATGGGATCCTCTCCACGTTCATTGAGGACCTCATTAACGATATCGAGCATCTCAAGAAACGAGGCTTCGGAAGGGATATTTTTCGCGGCGTAATCCTTGAAAGACCCGGGCGAGCCGCCATCTTTTTGTCGCCAAACCTTAAGGCTAAAATTCATTTGTAGCTTCGTTGAGAGAGTTTCACGTTTTCGAAAATCAGCGGCTCCTTGATCAGGTTCGGTCGTGCATCCTGACCGGCATACTCCCAGGCAGCGACGTAGCAATAATCGTTGTCATTTCGAAGAGCCTCACCTTCTTTTGTCTGATGCTCGAGGCGGAAATGGCAGCCACATGACTCGTTCCGCTCCAAGGCGTCCAGGCACATCAATTCGGCAAACTCCAAAAAGTCCGCGACTCGGCCCGCATGCTCGAGCGCCTGATTAAACTCTCTACCATCTCCGAGGACATTTACGTTTTCCCAGAACTCTGCGCGCATCGCCGGGATTTTCTGAAGAGCCTCTTGCAGTCCTTGGGCGTCTCGAGCCATTCCGCACTTATCCCACACCAGGAGTCCGAGCTCCCGGTGGAACGTCGACACGGTCTTCTTTCCTTTGACCGAAAGGAGTCGATCGATTCGGCTGGAGACGTCTTTCTCGGTAGCTTTAAATTCAGACCGGTCTACTGAAACCTTCTTCCCCAACTGAGTCGCCAGATAGTTCGCGATGGTGGCCGGAACCACAAAGTAGCCGTCGGACAGTCCCTGCATAAGGGCGCTGGCTCCGAGCCGATTCGCTCCGTGATCGGAAAAGTTTGCTTCTCCCAGGACGTACAGCCCCGGAATATTGCTCATTAAGTTGTAGTCCACCCAAAGCCCACCCATCACGTAATGGATTGCGGGATAGATCCGCATGGGCGTTTTGTAGGCATTTTCGTTCGTGATGTTCAGATACATGTCGAACAGATTGCCGTACCGCTCCCGAATCTCGTTATCCCCGTGCCGGTGAATTGCGTCCGCGAAATCCAAATATACTCCCAGTCCACTCGGGCCGACGCCGCGCCCTTCGTCGCAAACTTCTTTTGCGTTGCGCGACGCAATGTCGCGCGGTACCAGGTTTCCGAAACTCGGATATTTTCGCTCGAGGTAATAGTCTCGTTCTTCTTCCGGGATTTGGTCCGGCGACCGTTTTTCCCCTTTCTTTTTCGGAACCCATACGCGGCCATCGTTCCGCAGGGATTCCGACATCAGAGTGAGTTTGGCTTGATACGGGCCACTGACCGGGATACAGGTCGGATGGATCTGAACGAGACAAGGGTTCGCGAAGAGTGCGCCCCTCTTATGCGCTCTCCAAGTCGCCGTGACATTACAGCCCTTCGCGTTGGTCGAGAGGTAAAACACATTGCCGTAACCGCCGGTAGCAAGAATGACCGCATCGGCTGCGTGGCTGCTGATCTCGCCCGTTACGAGATCGCGAACGACTATTCCTTTGGCATGTCCGTCGACCAAAACGAGATCGAGCATCTCAGTTCGGGAATACATTTGCACCATCCCTGACGCAATCTGGTGTTCTAAAGCCTGGTAAGCGCCGAGCAGAAGCTGCTGGCCGGTTTGGCCGCGGGCATAAAAGGTTCTCGATACCTGAACCCCGCCGAAAGAACGATTTGCCAGTAATCCACCGTACTCACGCGCGAACGGAACGCCCTGTGCCACGCACTGATCGATAATATTAAGACTAATCGCAGCTAACCGATGAACATTAGCTTCTCGTGACCGAAAATCGCCGCCTTTAATAGTATCATAGAACAAGCGGAAAACGCTATCGCCGTCGTTGGCATAATTCTTGGCGGCATTGATGCCGCCTTGGGCCGCGATACTGTGCGCCCGCCGTGGTGAGTCCTGGAAGCAAAAACATTTAACGTTATACCCAAGCTCGCCCAAGGTCGCCGCGGCGGAAGCACCCGCCAGACCGCTTCCGACAACGATAATATCAAATTTTGATCGGTTATTCGGGGCAACTAACTTCGATTCGCCTCGATGTTTATCCCACTTCTTATCAAGCGGGCCGGAAGGGACCTTCGAATCGAGAGTGGTTGACATAGGTCTATTTGATTATGCCGAGAAGAATCGTAGCGGGAATCGAAACGTAGCCTGCGAAAATCAGCCAGGTCAACGTTTGGCCGCCGTTGGAAACGAAGCGCGATATTCTGCGATTATTAATACCCAGCGTCTGGGTGACACTTTCAAATCCATGACTTAGATGGCTGGCGAGCAGGAAGAGGGCAAGGACATAAAAAAAAGACACAAGAGGGTGACTGAATCCGAGTATAAGCATCCGATAAACGTCGGGACGACCGAGTGAGTCGTGCAGCTTGCGGAATTCCGGATTAGTCACATGAAGGGTGAACTGGAGCAGGTGGTAAATCACGAAACAAAGGACAATCAGTCCGCTAATCATCATCGTTCGCGATGCGAGCGTCGATCGTTGGTAACCGGTGACAGCGTACTTTTGCGGCTTCGCCAGCCGGTTCTCTTGCGCCAGCTGAATCGTGGCGACGATATGCGTTACAAACGCGGCAAGCAGGACAAATCGCACTATCCAGAGGATCGGTCCGAGGTCGTGCAGGAGTTTCGCGTACGCGTTTATCTGGTTTTGGCCCATATAGATCTGCAAATTTCCGATAAGATGACCGAGAACGTACAGAATCAGAAATAGAGCAGTGACGCCCACGACGATCTTTTTCCCGATCGACGATTGGTAAAATGCGATAACCGGATTCTTTGAGAACTTCCGGAGATGAGGGGCCGATAAAGTCACTTCCGGCATGATGGGAGGAGACTATTAGAAAATCTAATAGTTGTCAATAGCCGGCGCGGGGCGCGGCTCAGTCCGAGCCTTGGGATCCGGTTGGACGGTTCAGATAGGGGGAAGCTCCGCCCTACCGAACCCGGCAACGGCTGGAGCCTTCGCTTACGCGATTCTCTCTTTCCTTTTTCAAGCCAGTCGTTAATATCGCCGATTTATGATGAAACGTCTGTTTCTCCTGATATTTGGCGTCATTCTGGCGATTGCCGGGTCAACGTTTTCCCAAGACACAATCAAGATTGGCGAGTTTGGTTCCTTGACCGGAGATAATGCCAGTTTCGGCATCTCCCAG
>Ga0185299_10005325_pt1 | contig 14647 bp, 19 predicted proteins | sample PaiPotPPA55metaG_FD_128002 | JGI IMG/M metagenome (GOLD analysis project Ga0185299, IMG submission 128002) | Iron sulfur acid spring bacterial and archeal communities from Banff, Canada, to study Microbial Dark Matter (Phase II) - Paint Pots PPA... ...
TCCTACGACGACATCCTCGACCATTGCTGCTTCGCCTGGAACAAGCTCATCGACATGCCCTGGAAAATCACGTCCATCGGGACCAGAGACTGGGTCTACCGGTCATGATCATCAAGACTTGGTATTACTCGTTGTGATTGGCCGCTCTTGCTTTTGCTCGATGCGATACACGCATTTCAAGATCTCATGAGTCGGCGGAAAATCACGCCAATACGCAAAGAGACCGAGTACGTCGTGCAACGTCACTTCATCGATCTCTGCGGGCGTGTAGCCACAACTGGTCATGAGTCTTGCGTAGATGAAGCTGAAATCGATGCGGGCGGATCCATTGCACGGACCTCGCCCGCTTGAGCTTCCCCCAGCGCGGCATCTCCTTGGGCCGATGTTTCAATAAATCCACCAAGGCGCAAGACTGTCGCCATGGCGGCGCCGATTTCGGGCGCTGTCGCCTCGATGTCGCCGAGCGAGGCGGCCGCGTCGGCGTGATCACGCCCCAGCGCGATTGCGACAATCACCAGCGCGGCCGCGACATTGCCTTTTGTCTCGGCCGCGCCCGACATAAGGATGGGCTCGATTTCTTGAACCTGGCGCAGAGTCAAAGGCCGCACCGGCCATTCACGCGCGCCGAGCCGGATTGTCTCGGGCCGCGGCCGCATATTAAGAGACCTCCGCGAACGACCAAGTCATCACGTTGCCGGCAGCATCGGCGAAGCAGGAGAAATCAAATTCCGGCATGATGAAATCCTCAAGTTTTGTATGGAAGCTCAATTTGTTCGATGTGCAATTATTGAGCTTCAACGAAATGGCCTGGCCTTGAAATGTCGTGTAGAAGACCGCCTGGAAGGTTGGCGTCGTCCCGAGAAGTTGATTGGCCACCGTGAACTTTTGACCCGCGCCATCCACCGTGTAAGTGTAACTCGCTAGGACGGCCTTGCCGGCGTCGCTGAATTGAACGTATACACGCCGGCCGCAACTGAATATTGCCCTGCCGCCGGGGCCGATGCCACCAGCGTAAACAAACAATTTGACTTCGACGATGCGCTTCGGAAGGGCAGTCTCGCTCCAGGAGTATGTTTCCTGACCGCCCTCGAAAAGAAAGCAAGCGGGCCGGCTCGCCGCAGGCACGTCGCTCCAAAGCTTGAGGCGCCTCGCTGGTCCCAGCTTCCATGGATATGCACTGGCGACGATATTCATGAGGGCCCCAATGGCGCTCTCGCGTGGTGCCCCCAATGCTAAACTGCTTGAAAGCACAAGTTCGCTTGTCGTTCGCGGCCCGAAAGAGATCCGTGCCGCGGCGGTCAACCCGGCGCCAACGCTTCAAGGATAGCTTGTTTGAAGCCTGACTCTATTTCGTCGCGCATCTCCGCGAGAGAGCTGCCAAGATAAGAGCGCGCGGGAATTGTCGAGCCTGGATGATGCACGCTTCTTGCGAAAACCTGGCCCCCACCCGCGCTAAAAGCCAAGACCTTGCCCTTCACCGCGACGATATCGTGGGCCGCCGTCTTTCCGCCGAATTCCTGAATTGCCGCATATGGCACGCCGGTGCTGGAAATCGGGACAGATGTATTTGATCCATCGTTCTCGATCGAGGAGATGATAGAGGCCACAAGAGCGCCGGAACGGGTCTGTAAGACCTCACCGGAAAGCTTTTGTTGAATTCGAGCCTCCAGAGCACCGCGAAGCGCATCTGCTTGCCCCAACAGCGCACCCTGCACGGCCTGCGCATCGAATTCGACATCGATCATGGCATGACCACGCGGCGATAGGGCGACAAGGCACTTACTACGAAATCGGGAATATCCTTGACGATGAAAGCTATCGTCTCCTGTCCGCCAAGTGACTTCGAATGTTGACCTATGCGCGAACGATAAGCATAGCGCTCGGCCGCCCAATCCATGCAGCAGGATGCGAGATCGGCCGGCACGTAGCCATACGTGAGAAGCACCGTGGAGCCCGCATCCCGTTGCGCAAAACTGTAAACGCCATTTGCGACCGTGTATTGTCCCGCTGCGGGGTTCCCCGTGACGGCAGCCAGTGAAACACCATTCGAATAAACGACACCGGCATCGCTCGCCCACTCGCCGTATGGAGCCTGCGCCGAGAGGCTATACGGAGGCGTTGTGGGAATGACCACGTTTTCGTTCGTAATCTGGTAGCCGGCGCTGTATGAAATCGTGACGTTTTGGACACCGCATGTGAAAAGAAACCCGCGCAGCGACAACCTCTGCATGGTCCCGGGCGGGGCAGTATCGGAGGAATCTAGAACATAGCCAATCTGGGCGCTCGCGCCCCCAACAAGCGGCGGCGAAGCAGGGATTGCCACGCCGTCGACGGTACAAAATGAAACTCCGGTGACCGGCCATTGCCGGAGCATAATCGAAACATCGTTGCCTCCGTCATAGGTTTCGGTATAGGCCGAAGGCAAAATGGCGGGCCGGTCGATAACATTGAAGATGGCGCGGCTGATTTGCGTAATTAATCGTGCGAGCAGAACATCGTCGTCGGTTCCTGTGATAGCGAGCCAGCTTTTGAGATCGGCCAGGCTGACAAGATCGAATGGAGATGCCATTGTCTACGACCCCGTTGTTAGGCACTTGACGTCGTGCGAAGGACGCACTTTTGGGAAACCAGCCTTGGTCTCCATCAAAGTCAGGCCCGCCCGGGTGGGGCTGCTAGAAGATCGGAAGCGCTCAGCCTTCGCGTGCGCGGCGTGCCGCGGCGCGTAATTCTTCATTGGTGACAGGCAAGGACACCGAGACTCCCTTCGCTCTGAGGAAAGCGAAAAGCGCCCGCCGGTTGAGACCCGAAATATCTTGTTCCTGCTCGCCGCCGGCTTCCGTGTCCTCCGGCGGATTCACGGTACCGGGGGCCGTTGCCGGCAAGCTGGCCCGGAGGCCTTCGGCGGGAAGTACGTCGAGGGGGCGCCGGGGGCGCTCAAGTAAATGCAAGACCGTGTGCGAATGGGGCACGGCATCGATTGGCACAGCGTTCTTGCCGCCGTTCCATGGCCGGAATCCATGCACCTCAAACACCTCGGCGGAAAGGTCGTCTACCTCAACGGACCGGTCATCCCCGATTGGGACCTCGACGCCATCATGAACGATCGAGGAAATGCCGTCTGGAGCACGCAATTTGACCATCTGCAAAGAGCCCTGCCCTAGAAAAATTCCGCGTGGCCGCTGACATTTCGCTGCTGCGTCCCGTGCAATGTCTTGACGAGAACATAAAGCCCTGCTGCGAACGCGATTCCGGCCGCCGACGTGCGGAGTGCGTTCAGACCAGGAGGAACCAGAACTCTGAGGAGCGGCGTATCGGTGCTGTAAACCGGCGGCGTCGCCTTGTCGTAAAAGAGGACCATCGCGGGGCTCCCGTCGGAATTCCCAATATCGTATCCGAACAGCGTTCCAGAGCCGGCTTTCAACTGCACTGGGGTTGGCCCGAGCGTGTCGAATTGCGTCGCGGAATTTACCATCGCCTTATCTCCATCGATCCCGGATCACGCGCACGGCGGGGTTGCCGCCGCGCGCCTGATGCTCAGCCATTGCCGATATTCGTGATCAATGCCAGCGACGGCGGAAAATAGTTTTGCAGAACTTCGTCGGCATAAACCCCATATTCATATTTGCGGGTACGAAGCGGCCACTCGATCTGATAATAATCCTGCCGGGTCCGGATTTGAACGACGTTGCCAACGCCGGCAAGCGGATAGGGCAACATTTTCGTCGTCATGAGGATGGCACCCGCCGGCATATTCGGGTGCACCTTAATATCGATTACGCTGCCGCCCTGCATCGAGAACCGGTTCAAATAAGTGCGCACCATGATGCCGCCGCCAACCAAGTCCTGCGACGATTCGAAAACGAACCGCTGCGCGGCGGTCTGCGAGCCAGACAGGATCTTTCTTGAAATGTTCAAGGCCTCCTGGGAATTGATCCACATCGTGTCGGGAGAAAGCCGGTAGTTATCCCACATGGACTTTAGAGCGACATCGATCTCGACGATGCCGCCGGCGAGGTCCGAAGTCAGCGGCGTTCCCATTCCGGCGCTCCCGGAAGGCATCGTGGAAACGTAAGACCCAGAGCCAGGGACGCGCGCCTGATAGATGAGCCCATCGAAAGCGAGCGCATTCGTGGAGTTGTCATTTGTGCCTAGCGAAGAAGCCAACTGGGTTCCCGCCGCGTTCGCTATGATCACCACTGAATTAATCGTCGTGATCGCGCCGAGCACTTCGGAACCCGCCGCACCCCAAAACCAGGCATAGCCCAGCGCACCGGAGACCGGCGTAATGCTCGCGGTAATGGAGCTTGTCGTGCCAGTCGTGACGACGGTTGCGTTCACGCTCTGCTTCGCCACGCCGCCACCGAAGGTATCAACCGATAAGTCGGCATTCGTGCGCGTAATTGACCCTTGCACGCCGCCAGCGATGCTCCCATTCATAAGACCGTCAAGCGTCAACGCGGCGCAAATTACGGACCACGTCTGCGCGGCAAGGGTGCCGCCCGTGGTCAAAGCCGTTAGCGTCGGCGCCGGCGTGGTACCGAGCGGCGTCGATGTGGAGCCGCCAAGAATCATAGCCTCTTCGCCGAGCATTAGGGCCTCGAGACCTGTCTTGGCGCCGACGGCGCGGACATCGTCAAATTCCTGGCCGGCATATTGGGCCTCGAAATCGACACTCGTCTCGACGCCGATGCCCTTGTAGGTCGCCGTATAATCATGGGTGGCGACCGCCAGGACCCCGCCTCGATTTGCCGAAGAAACCCCGAACCGCAACCCATTGGTGTTGATCGCGGTGATCGCGCGCCACGCGGCCTGGATGCCGCCTTTCCCCGAAACGCGGGGAATCATGTTTCGCAAGGGCGTGAGAACCGGGTAAAGAAATTTCGCGCCAAGTTCCAGATCGTACAAGGTAAGCCCGGAGGTGGCGCTCGCGCTTTGCGAAAAGGTGCTCTTTTCAAGCCCAATGAGGCTCTTGAACCGGGGATCGCCGAGCGGCTGCTGCTGCGCGGTCTTGAGCCGGTCCAGAACGTCCTGAACATCGGTATGCATAGTCATATGTTGCTCCTAGCCGCAGGGAAGTTTGAAGGGAGTTTCGTGGCCAACACTTTTTTCGCGAGGACGCCTTTTGGCGCGACGGACCGCCCCGCTTCGAGACCCGAGGAACTCATCGGTCGCGCACGCTCGCGTAAGGCTATCGTCAAAAGGTGGGCGTTCCGGCATTCAAGCGTGGCGCCCGGGACAGACGCTCATCGCAGCTGCGAACGGCCGTTGCGCTGCGCCAATTTGATGGCGAGAACCGACAGAGCTTCGGGGTTCGCCAGCAGCTTCTCGATGCCGCCGCCATCATGAGCATCGCCGCCCGCATCCTCGGCTTTTGAGATCGCTCGCGGTTGCCCCAAGAGCGGCAGAGGCAAGGGCTGCTCCTCGATGTTCTTCACGCGCCGCAGCACATCGGCAATCGCTTCAGCAAGCACATCGAAGCGTTTTTCTAAACGGCCTCGCATGACTTTTTGCGTTTCGCAGACGGCTCCAAGCTCAACCGAGGTATCGTGCAAGTTCTGGATCCTGGCTTGATCCTTTTCGTTGTTCCGGGCGCCGATTTTGCTAAGACGCGGGGTTTTTAGAGGCGCGTCAAACATCGTCATCGGCGGTTGCGAAGCGCCGTCTTGCGCGAGTTCCGCGGTTTCCTCGCTCACCATGGTTCGCAAAATAGCCGAGGCGCGTGCGACGAGATCGCGCAATTCGCCGGGCACAACGGAATCGTCCTGCTCGGTCAGCTCCTCGGATGCCGAGCCATTTTGCAACCAGTCCAATTCCTCGATGAGGTTCGCCAGCCGCGCGACGTTGTCCATCCCCTTGCCAAAGCGCCGCTGCTCGCTTGTTCCATCGGCCTTGATCATTTCAAAGGTCGCTTGCGGCAAGCACGGCAAATCGACGAGCGAGATTTCGGTAGGCGCCGCGGTGTAACGGGTGAGCCCTTCCGCGTCCGTCCATCGTCTCTCGTAGGCTCCGCCTTGGGAGAAGCCGGTATAAACCCCTTCCACGACCTTTGCCCATTCGGCATCATCGACGACCTTGGCGCAGATCTCGATCTGCTTTCCCGCGTCGTTGAAAGTGATGGCCGTCACTTTCCCCGCCGCGACAGGCCCATGCATGGCGCGGAGATTGCCGAAGGACTTGCCGCGGGTCGATTTCGCAATCTCCTCGGACCATTTTTCATAGAGCGGCTTGGTCGAGGCATAGTCGCAAATCTCCCCCGCGCGATCTTCCGTCTCGGCGGTCGCGAGGCCATAGACGAGGCGTCGCGCCGCGTCGACCTTGGTAATCGGAATGAACATGCGCAGCGCGGACATGAATGCTCCTTGCATTGAGAAAGTATCGAGAGGGGGGAGGCGAGACTCCTTGGTGTTCAAATCGTTGGCGAATGGTCCGCCGCGAACGTGATTGCCTGCCGCAGACATTTTGTGGGCGAAGCGCACCGTTCACAGAGGTATGTATGAGGCGCGAGACGCACGTTGCCATACGCCAAGCAATGGGATCGCTGGTAGTCCCGCGTGCTGCGGGATGCTTATCGCAAATGTATCGCGAGACGCGTGGTTGTGTTACAAAAGGATTGGTCGTGGGCTACTTTGAATTTGACGGGCTTCTGGCGTTGTGACATCAAGCCGCTATGCCAAAACGGATCAAGCATTCTAAACGCCCGCGCGATGTGAACCAGATTGCACATCGCTTAGTTGAGCAATCTACGGCGCAGCCAGAGGTATCGCTGCAGACGCCTACGGTCACGGCCGGCGTATCGGAATACATGACAGCCATTGGCCGCAAGGGCGGCCAGATTGGCGGTAAACGCCGTCTTAGTACGCTTACCGCACACGAACGAAAGATTATTGCCAGCGCTGCCGCAAAGGCGCGATGGAATAAGGAACGAAAGCCTAGCAATAAGGGAAGGTCATGATTGATCCCGGCGGCATCCCGGCACCGCCGCCGCCAATTAATCCGGAGTTGAAATTCCAGACGGCGCCGGAATTTCTGGCTGTTTTTAATGAACTCAACGTCATCCAGGATCAGCTTAACAAGCGCCAGCAGCTCATTCGAGATATTGAAAAGCTGCTCACAGATCGGCATGGCGCTGAGAACCGAATGATCGCTTATGTGGTTCGTTTCGCGCACTCTCGCTCCGGGATTAATTCCTCGGACATTGCAATATTTGAGGCGCTTCTTAATTCCATTTCTGGCGCGGAACAGATAAATATTCTTATGCACAGCCCCGGCGGCGACGGGACCGTCGTCGAAAAAATGGTAGAGATGTGCCGCGCGCATCTCGTTAACGGGAGTCGCAAGCTCCGCGTTATAGTCCCGAATATTGCTAAGAGCGCTGCCACTCTTTTCGCGCTTGGCGCTGACGAGATCCTAATGGGCTATTGTTCCGAGCTTGGGCCAATTGATCCTCAAGTGCCAATCTCTGTATCGGGGATCGTGCAATGGATTTCGGCGCTCGCATTTGTTGAGTCGCGCGACACACTTATGAGAAACATCGCAGAGGCTATACGAAAGAAAGAACCGACAACTGGGCAGCTTCAGCAGTTAGCCGGGCTGAACATTCCCTTCACGCATGAGATGGAGAACTGGATTGACTTCGCCAAAAAGAGCCAAAAAGACAGGAGCAATTTTATTAGACAAATACATGTTGAAATCGAAATTTCCGAACGCGGGCGCGCGGCGCAAGAAAGCTGATCAGGTGGCGGACAAGCTGTTGTCAAAGCAGCTCTTTCCTGTCCATGGACAGCTTATTGACGGCGCTACGGCAAAACGTGAACTTGAGTTAGAGGTTGAGGTTCTCGACCGCACAGACGAGCTTTGGAGATTGATTTGGGCGTATTACATCCGATGCGAGATTCAAATGAATATCCAGATTCAACCTCCGATGATAAAAATCAAGCTGTTCGAGTCCGCGCAGCTTTCTCTAGTCACACAGGACACTGCGAGTTAGTTGGGTTCACGACAACATCCGTGGCCACGCCAAGGTTGCGAGGCGGCTCTCTAGATTCTATGGCATGAGCGCGCGTTGCGATTTCCAGCACCAATCGAACGTCGGAGTTTTTGTCTATCAAATTCCGTACTGTCTCAACGTCCCCCGACACTCTCTTACGTGCTTGCGTCTTCGACGCTTTGCGCTTTCGTGAGGTCATCGTCTCATCTCCTACGTACACCATCGTTGCATACATAATGGCATTTTTGAACCCCCGTTTGGGGGGAGCGCGCAAAATCTAAAACTGAAGCACTCCCACGAATAAGGTTGACATGCTAAAGCGGCTTTAGTATATCGGCCTCGTGAACAGATTGGACCATCAAACCCGCGCCCAAGTCATCAATTGCCTTATTGAGGCCTGCTCAATCCGACAGCTGGTCGAAGTCGGCGACGTGTGCGCAAATTACAAAGTTCAAGTTTTGCGCGATCTTCGTGCGCAACAGGTGCAGGTTGACGAGCTGTGGTTATGGAATTTATTGCAAAGATAAAAATAGTACCGCAAAGATTGCAGCCAAGCATCCTGATGCCGGCGATGTTTGGCTTTGGGTAGCGATCGATGCGCAGAGCAAGCTTGTTATGTCCTGGACGTTAGGCGACAGGTGAGCAAGGGCGGCCAAACGGTTCATTACCGACGTGGCGTCACGTCTAAGCCATCCGCCTATTCCGGCAGCGCGACAAAGCCGGCGTTGGTCAGCGTCATCGGCTTATTCGCCGAAGCTTCCGCCAGCGGCGCGCGGCCCAAGGCGGCGCGTGCCTCGTTGATGGTCAAAATGCCCTTCGATGTATAGCCCGAAAGAATCGTCTCTTGCGCCGCGGGATCGGTTTCATGACTTTCGCTCCAGACGAATTCGAGGTCGGGCGCATCGAATTCGCTCGCCAGAATGTCGTCGATGAGCGCCTTCGCCCAGGCGAGGATCGGAGCCAGGCCCTCCTCCTCGGCCAGCTCCTTTTGAGTCTCGGCGGTGGCGCGGTTGATCGTCTGGGTGAGAGCCTGGGGCGAGATCGAGAAAGCAAAGCAGACGATGCGCGCGAGCCATTCGTCGAACGGCCCCTTGAGTTCTGGCTCCTTTGTCTGGATGAAGGTTTTCGCGACGCCACCGGGTATGAATTTGGCCCGCCTGCGGCGGCCAAGATCGCCCTCGAAATAGGCGTCCCAATATTTCTGATAGGAGGCAATCTGATCCGGCGTCCAGGTTTCCGGAACACCGATCAGGCTGTCTGGAATATTTCCCTCGGCGAAATAATCGAGGAGATACAATTGCCGGCGCAGGGCGATATTCACCGTCGTCACGACCTGCTCGACGGGGCTCATGCCATAGACGCGATTGACGCGAGGATTGCGCGGCCGATAGGTCAGGTCGCGCACCGAATAATCGATCGCCGGATAGCCTTTCAGAATCTGCTGATAGGCAGCGGGGTAGACAACCGTGTCGCCATCGAGGTAGGGCTGCGGCACGCGGCCCCACGGATCGATCACCGGTTTGATCGTGGCGCCGTCAAGCGGCATGAGCGCCTTCAGCTGGCCGCCCCGATCGCGGCTCATATAGAGCGCCGGCGCGTCGGTCACAAAAACCTCTTCGAGGAGCATGCGCAGCCAATCGGCAAAGCCATGGATGCCATCCGGCCGGAAGAAAAAGCTTTTCAGCGTCGCGATCCGCGCCGCGTCCGTCGCGGAACGCGCCCCACCATGCCGCGCGGCGATGCTCCAGGTTTGCCGCGCGGCCTGATCCTTCCGTGTCTCGATGACAAGACGCAAAAGATCGTAACCGTCGGCGAGGGCGCGCAACGTCGAAAAGGTAATCGGCTCGAAGGGGCGCGAGAGCGTCGAGAGATTATAGCCGGCCGGATAATCCCATTGCCGCCCGGCAACCTCGGGGGGCGCGAGCGGCGTGATTGGCGTTGAGGGGCCGAACCAGTTTGCCGTCTCCCCAGCGGCGTTGGTCCTCGCGAAGCTGACATTGACCTCGTAGGGACTAAGCGGCCAGCTTCTCTGCCCCCGCGCCACGCTCGGCCATGCTGTTTCCTTCGCGCGTTTGATTGTTGTTCATTGCGCCCGGTGGGTGTAATTGCTCGGGCTGATGATTGCGGCGTTACGCGCCGTCACGGCCTTCGGACTCACGCCGATAGAATTCGATAATCCCGGTCCCGTCATCGGCCCCGAAAAGATGCGTCAGCGCCCATATCGCGGCGTCCGCATGATCGGGACTGCCGCTGCCCGTGTAGCCCGCCGAGGAAAAGGCGCAGAGCTGATCCTCGAGCTTGCCGAACCGGCCGACGTGATGCACTTGGCCTTGCGCGTACCGTACCGAGATCGGCTCGGCGCGAACCGCCTTGCCGCGGCTTGCGGTCACAAGGCGTACCGGCGCGTTTGGGTCCGCCGCCTGTATGGTCGCCCGAACCATCTCGCCTCCGAAATTGCTTTCGGCCACGATGCAATCGGCGCGAAATTCATGAAAGGCTACGACCGCCCGTCTACCCCAGACCGCCGGCGCCTCGCGGCAGGAAAGATCCGAGAGAACGTAGCAATCGCCTCAATTCCCCTTGCCGCAACGATGATTCCGATCTCGTCCGCGCCCAAATCATCGCGTCCCGCAGCGCCTGAAGGATCGAGGGCGACGACAACCGCCGCACGCTTCTCGCCGGGGATATCCTCGGGCGCGCGACGGCCGGAATCGATCGTCTCGTACGTCCATAGCGCACCGTCGACTTCATCGACATAAACGCCTTCGTAAAAGCGTTTGCGCTGCTTTTCCGGCAGATTTTCGAGACTTGCCAAAAACTCCGCAGAAAGATTTTCGGTATTGTCAGGAGGATTTAAAAACGCGCGCCGATAGTTTTCCGGGTCTTTAAGCGGCTGCATGGAAACCGGATCGCGTTGTTCGCCAAAAAGAACATTGGTCCAATGCGACTTTCCAGCCGGATTGAGATCCACAAAGGCGTGCTGGCGAATTCCGCGCGTCACTTGGGCGAGCCGCGTGAAGGCGATCAATGCGGTGGAATAAGGAATCTGCGAGGCTTCGTTCAGGAACACGGAGGCATATTCGAGCCCGAGGATTTTCTCGACGCGGTCATCGTCGTCGAGCCCCCCAATCCAAACACGCGAGCCATTCGGAAGCGCAAAATAACCGTCCTGGCGATGCTCCTTAAGCCGCACGCCGGGAAAACAGAGCTGCATGACTTGAGGAAGCGTGCCGAGCGCGATGGACGCCCGCGCCGCATTGGCGTGGTGGCGCAATATGGCATGGCGGGAACCCTTTGCCTGGAGCGCACGCATCACAATCATGCGGACAATGAGGAAGGTCTTGCCTGAGCGTGTCCCTCCTGCAAGACAAGTGTAACGCTGCCGCCCCTCCAGGAGATGGCGAGCCACTTCCTGGCCGGCGCTGAATGATACCATTCGTGGTCCCAATTGCGAGTATGATCGCGGCGTGCGGAAGCCCTCGTCGCTCTGAGAGTTCCTGCATCATTGACCAACAAAATGGCAGACAGCCGTCACGGACCAGTTCCGGCAAACTTCGAAGAGTCCGCCGTGGTGGTAGACGCCGGGCTCTGACTGATTGTGAAACCAGGCTTATCGCGATGGAGCGACCATCGAAGCGGGCGCAGTTCGTGCACGGCATGCGCGCATATAGCGCTCACAATCGCTTGCATGTCAACGCCCCCGCGCCATGTCGAATTGCGCAATCTTACATGATCGGCGGCAATTACGTGGGGAGAATCACCCTGGCGACGAACCGCGAGGATTTTTGCGAGAACCGATCTGGTCCTCCGCGAGAGCCGCCAGGACTCCTTTAGGTGGGGCGGATTGCGATGCTCACCGGCGAGCGCGGCCGCTTTCTCGCAGCGCGACGCCCGTGCCGTCACTGGCGCGTGGCCCAACATCGAAAACGGGACTGGGAAAGGAAGCAGGCACACCGTTCGTGCCCGGCACGCGCGCATATAGCGCTCACAATCGCTTGCATGTCAACGCCCCCACGCTGTGGCGATTTGCGCAATCTTACATAATCGGCGGCAATTACGTGGGAGAATCACCCTGGCGAACCGCGAAGATTTTTGCGAGAACGGATCGGGCCCTCCGCGACAGCCGGGACTCCTTTAGTGGGGCGGATTGCGATGCTCACCGGCGAACGCGGCCGCTTTCTCGCAGCGCGACGCCCGTGCCTCACCAGCGCGTGGCCCAACACCGAAAACGGGAATAGCAGAGGAAGCAGGCCCACGGTTCGTGCACGGCATGCGCGCATATAGCGCTCACAATCGCTTGCATGTCAACGCCCTCACGCCATGTCGATTTGCGCAATCTTACATAATCCACCACCTTTTGGAGTACGAACCAACGGTCAACAACCCCGTCAGCGCCGTTCCTTCGGCGGAAGCCATGCGGGGCGGCGGTGAGTCGTGGCACCATCGTCGCTAGACGAAACCGATGGCGAGTTGTCCGATGACTCGAGTTGATGATTTGAACCATTCCTTCCGAGGGGCCACCCATGATCAGGATAGCACGTTGGTGGCGGTCGTCGATGGATTCGGCAGGTCCCCCGCGCGTCGAGCTGGCTGGCCACCGGATGATTTCTAGCGCCGGGCGGAGGCCATTAGGGAAATTGGCCCGGATTCCTGGCCGTCGCGCTGGACTTCATTCGCCCGGCGCCTTGGCCTCGATCGCTAAGGCATGCACGCCGGCATCGAATTCAGCCCTCAAGAGATGATTGATCGCACGATGACGCTCGACCAGGCTCTTGCCCTTAAAGGCTTCCGAAACTACTTTCACGTGAAAGTGGGTTCCGCCCGGGCTCGCGCCCGCGCCGGGCCGCTTCATGGCATGAGCGTGGCTCGCGTGCATGTGGGATTCGTCGATTACTTCGATGGAGTCGGGGGCAAAGGCGGCCTGTAATTTCGCCCTGATCCGATCGCCTGCGGCAATCTCGCTTTGCTCGTCCATCTCAAGACAGCCTTAAAAAACGTTGCCGCCCGCCAAACCGGCGGCTTTATTGTCATTTTACCGCATCGAGCCGCTTGCGGCCATCCCAAAGACATTCATAATGCCGGAGCCCATGAATTTAAAATCACGCCTCTTCGACCGCATCAGGGTTAAGTCCGAGCCCAAGGGGGCGCCGCGCCCAGATCAGGCGCGCTGCCAGCATCCGGGCTGCAGCGAAGCGGGCGAGTTCCGCGCCCCAATGGGCTGTTTTCGAGAGGGCCATTATTATTGCTTCTGCCTCGCCCATGTCCGTGAATACAATGCCACCTATAATTATTTCAACGGTATGAGCGCGGAAGCAATGGCCCTTTACCAGCGTGATGCCTTGGTTGGCCATCGCCCGACGTGGTCGATGGGCGTAAACCGTGGGGCCAAGAGTTTTCGCGAGGAGGGCGACGATCCGTTGCGCACGGGCGATCCGCTGGGGACGTTTCAAACGAACATCCGGCGCCATTCTAGCGAAGGGTCGCGCAAACCGCGTTACGGGCTGGCCGCCTTAAAAGCCCTGGATCAATTGGGTCTCGACGATAGCGTGGACATGGCCGTGATCAAGGCACGGTACAAGGATTTGGTAAAACGCCTCCATCCCGACGCCAACGCGGGCGACCGGTCGAACGAAGACAAATTATGCGAGATCATCCGCGCTTATAATTACCTGAAGTCGGTGAAGCATGTCTGACGCTTTCCACCCGCTCAATGGAGTTTTTGCCGACGCTGACAATTAGACGATCGCCCCAAACATTTGCGCTGGGCCCCGCACGAAGGACGAATGCAGGCATGATAATGGATGAAAGCGCCGCGACCGGCGGCCTGCCCGACATGAAGATTTCGGTGCGCCAAGTGTTCGGTATCGACAGCGACATGGAAGCGCCTGCCTATTCAAGCGCGGATCCGCATGTTCCAGACATCGACCCGGACTATCTATTCGATCGCGATACCACCCTCGCCATTCTGGCGGGCTTTGCTAGGAATCGCCGGGTGATGATCACCGGCTATCATGGCACCGGCAAATCGACCCATATCGAGCAGACCGCGGCGCGGCTGAATTGGCCTTGCGTGCGCATCAATCTCGATAGTCATGTCTCGCGCGTCGATCTCATTGGCAAGGACGCCATCGTCCTCAAGGACGGCCTGCAGGTGACCGAGTTCAGGGATGGCATCCTGCCTTGGGCGCTGCAAAGCAATGTCGCGCTTTGTTTCGATGAATATGACGCTGGCCGCCCCGACGTGATGTTCGTTATCCAGCGCGTCCTAGAGGTGTCGGGCCGTCTCACCCTCCTTGATCAGAGCAGGGTGATAAGGCCGCATCCCGCCTTCCGCCTGTTTTCGACAACAAATACGATCGGCCTAGGCGACACCTCCGGGCTTTATCATGGAACCCAGCAAATCAATCAGGGACAGATGGACCGCTGGTCGATCGTCGCGACCTTGAACTATCTGCCGCACGACAAGGAGGTCGATATCGTGCTTGCCAAGGCCAAGCGATTCCAGGCAACCAAGGACGGCCGCGACACGGTCGGCAAGATGGTTCGCGTCGCCGAGCTTACCCGCAACGCGTTCATCGCTGGAGATCTTTCGACCGTGATGAGCCCGCGAACGGTGATCACTTGGGCCGAGAATACGGAAATTTTCGGCGACGCCGGCTT
>Ga0185299_10005326_pt1 | contig 14647 bp, 15 predicted proteins | sample PaiPotPPA55metaG_FD_128002 | JGI IMG/M metagenome (GOLD analysis project Ga0185299, IMG submission 128002) | Iron sulfur acid spring bacterial and archeal communities from Banff, Canada, to study Microbial Dark Matter (Phase II) - Paint Pots PPA... ...
CGCCGTTGGACGGCTATCTATTTGAGCACGGTGAATTCTCCGCCAGTTTCGCCAAAGACGATCGCATCACGACGGGGTTGAAAGTTACGATTGAATTGAACTGCTCGTAGCCGGGGCAACACGCCGCAACCGGCGATGGATTGCTTTGGAGCATCTCGAGTTTGCTGCTGGATCTTAGCCGAAAAACTTGCAGCTGCATTTACGAGCACGTCCAATGTTGCGCTAGCAAATGCTGACGTAATCAGGCCAAAGAAAGTTTTTATCTTTTATCTTGCTGGTCTACTGAAGCAATTGCAGCCGATATTGCCCCAAGTCATCGCGGTTAGAACGACATGGCCAAAGACGTGCGTTCATCATGACGACCCTAGACCGCGTCAGACCCGATAGGTCGTAGCTAGCTGCGAGTAAAACTGAGCGTAGAGGGTTCAACATAATCGGAGGGACTGTGTTAGATCGACCTGCGTGAACCAAGGCGCGGCCTATGGGTAAGCCTTTGTCGCCACTGGGCACATCGCGACAATTGTCGCGATGCCCAAAGAAGCCTAAGAAATATTAGACGGGCAACTGACCTCGAAAACGGAAAGACGCCCAAGCTCGGGAAGGCCTACTCCAAGCAGTCCACCTGCTTGCTATCGCGGAGTGGGTGTAGCAGTTGGTTCTGGGGTTGGCGTCGATTCAGGAGTTGCAGTCGGCTCTGGGGTTGCTGTGGCCTCAGGCGTTGGAGTGGCCGTAGGTTCAGGCGTCGGCGTAGCCGTAGGTTCAGGCGTCGGCGTGGCCGTAGGTTCAGGCGTCGGCGTGGCCGTAGGTTCAGGCGTCGGCGTGGTTCTTGTGCTTCCCGCGCTAGTGGACTGAGCTTGAGAATCGCGTGCGTTCCATCTTGGCATCGACACGGCAAGACATAGCTGAAGTATCCTTGTTTTAGTGACTCTCCAGTCCATTGAATGTGCCAACGGCTCAAATAGAGTTGAATCAGCTGAGGAAGTGCTTTCATCCATGACCGCAGCGGATCACGTAGTGCAGACGCACTGACCTGCTGTATCAACTCTTTGCTTGGAGAGGGAAGAGGCATCGCAGACGTCGATCGTAGGACTAAAATGGGCTCCTCTTTCTCGGGAGTCATGCAAAAAATCTGGGCCGAAAACCCTTGGCTTAACGTTAAATTCTTTATAAACGGAGGACTGACGCTTTCCTCACGGAAGTTCTGGCCTTTACCAATAGAGGATGATTGATGACCAAACAGACCGGTCAGGCTCGATTTACTCCTTCGGCGAAACGAACTTGGCGGCCGAACGGCTACGGGTCGTCTTGGAGGTCTTCGACCCCACCAGTGACGCTTTCGTCTCCGAAACCGTGCGCAACCGCCCAGCGCTGGCGCTTGACATGGGATGCGGACCCGGTCTCACCACTCGGCTTCTCTCTCTTACGGAGAGACCGGAGAGGCCGTTGGGGTGGACCGATCGAAGACCTTTCTTGAGCCAGGCGAGAGCGAGCGCCGCCGCTGGCGAGGAGTACCTCGCCGCCGATGTTGCGGTGGCACCCCTACAATAAACCATCCTAAATTCGCTTTAACTTAGAAGCGCCCTTCATGATAGACCTATTTATGCGGCATGAGACAAGATCCTGGAGCGCTATGGGCGTCCGGAAAAGTCTTGATAGAGCGTGACAGCCAGCTTCCTCACGGCCTCATCAGCCCGTGCTCCTGCGATATTTGTCACGATCACGAATCCGAAATCAGTCTTTGGCCAGAACATTGCGAGGGCGAGATTCAGGGTGTTCGATCCGGTATGAGTAATCACTGGATCAGGTGCCCAATCTTCGGTCACCTGTCCCCAGCCGAGAGCATATCCTCCCGTCTTCGGCGTACCTGGCGGCGCGTTTTCACGCAGGCCCGTATCGATCACCGGGGCGTGAAGTTTTTTCATAGTATCCGGCGAAACCAGGGCCGGGAGACGCTTGCCCTCTCCGGCCTGCCAAGCCACCCATTTTGCAAAATCGAGGACCGACATGTGCATCGTGCCGGCAGGTCCAAGAATGAGTGGATTGTCTCCGTTCGGGCCAGCCAGCATTGCTTTGGTTTTGCCCTCCTCGATCAGGTGGCCAAGCGGCGCGTCCACTTTTCCGAGACTCGCCTGCGGACCAAAGCCAGCGCTTTTCAACTCCAGCGGCTCGATGATTCGCTCGGTGACCAGCTCTTCCCAGCTTTTCCCGCCAATACGTTCCAGGAGAGCACCAGCAATAGTGTAGCCGAGGTTCGAATAGTCAAACTTGCTCCCTCGCGGATGGTCGAGCGGTTTGGGCGCGGTTTCTTTGACCATCCAATATCGCACCTCGTCCATGTTCCCCTGCTGCTGGTAGGAACGATTGATCAGATCGACAATCTCTGAGCCATCCGACAAACCGCTCGAATGGGAGAGCAATTCCTCAACCGTGATCTGCGCGAATTCGGGATTCATCTTGTCGTTCAATTCAACAAAAATTTCGCCGAGCGTTGAATCCCATCGCAGTTTCCCTTCTTCGACGAATATTGCGGCCAGCAGCGATGTAAACGCCTTGCTGTCCGATCCAAGGTGGAAGCAGTCGTCGATCCTCACCGGAATATCCTCCCCAGCTCGCCGCGTACCCACCACTCCGGAAGAAATGACCACTCCCTCCCTGAAAACCGCGACACCGAGCGCCGGCAACCCGAAATCTTTCAAGTAGGGTTCAAGCGTTCGATCGAGGGATTGCGGCTCCGCAGCGGGGATTTTGGAAAATGCCACGCTGGCAAAGAGGAGGAACCTAACGAGCGAATTCAGTGAGGTCATATCACGCGAGTATTGTCTGGGAAATACCGATATAAACAGCGGGATGGCCCTCAGGCAAGCAGGCTCCAGAGGAGAATCGTATTGATGCTCTCGTTCTGTTCTCAGTTCGAGCTCTGTCGACGCACACCTAAATTCGTATCGAAGAACTTCAAAGCGGCGTTGCCGATGTACTCGTGCAGCTTAGCCCGGTCCACGCCAGGAGCATCGATGCAGGACTCGGGATAATTGTCCCGACCAAGCTGGTCGCACTCATTGTCGAAAATTTCGTGGCTAACTTGACCGGGAAGCACGTCGAGTTGCGCGTGCGGGATATATTTCGCGGCAAACTCCGCGTTCTCCTTTGGCGGCGTTGCGGTGTCACCGGCACCGACAATGATATAGGCCGGGATCGCCATTTGCCGAAGCCCGGCCTCGTCCATCCCAAATCCTTGGATGTCGCCCGGAGCCATCGCAAAGGCCGCCCTGACCCGATCGTCGCGCAGGTCAAGGACCGGTTTCGCGTCAAGGCGCATTTGCTCGCGCAGATAGGCCGGCACCACCGGGTTGTCCTTCCAACCCCGTTGATACTTCAGAAAGAGGTCGGGATTGACCTTGGCTCCACCGATCAAGAGAGCGGCAAACCCGCCCTGCGAATGCCCCGCCACACCGACCTGATTTCGGTCGATGTGCGGACCCCAAACTTTGTCCTGGAACAGGTGAGTAATATCCAGACTGATATCGTGCGGCCGCTGCCACAGCCTGTTGCGCACGTAGAGTGCACTCGAATCAAACGTATTTGCCCGGTAGTGATAGAGCAAGGCGACGAGATAACCGTGCGAGGCCAGGTATTCGCCGAACCAGGCATAGATTGAGCCGTTGCCGCCCGCCCCATGCGAGAACATGACGAGGGGATGCTTCAGCTGGTCGGCCACGATCGGCGCGTCTTTGAAAAGGTTCAGATTGGTGGCCATGAACATTTTGTAAGGAATATCGCGTCTATCCGGAGCGGCCGGATAGACCAGCATAAAATCCAGAGGTCGGCCGCCGCCGGCCGAGTCGATAAATTCGACCTGTGTCATCCCGACAGGATAAGGGGCGGACGGCAATATGGATTGGGCAAAAGCGTTTGCCGGCCAAGCCACGACGCCCCAATAGGTGACACCGAAACATACGGTGACGGCAATGACAGAGCCCATAAAACGCTTTCTTCCTGAGCAAATGGATCGCATGTCTAGAGTCTCCCGATTGAGGGTCTATTAACTAATATCCGGACTCACAATGGAAAACTAAAGAATCGACTCTTTCAAGGCTCCTTGGTTGTGATCTCGTTGCTCTACCAGACCTCCTGGATCTTCCGACGCTATCCTGACCTAATCCTGATAGTTAGATGTTGTCGCGAAATGTCTGCCAGCGCGTCCCGGAGGGACGACCCCGATTGTAGCCCGGCACGAAGTGCCTGGGAAAGGTCCCTGGAAAGAACCGTCCCGTAGGTACGGTATGATCGGGCGCAGCTAATCCCAGACGTATTTCTCGTCGAAATGTCCGCCGTCCAATCATCGAATCGGTGCGCACACCTGCGCGAATCACACCGTTACCCTACGGGACGGCTCTTTGGGGGTGGCGCGCTCCCAGGGCACTTCGTGCCAGGCTACGATCGCTACGTCCCTCCGGGACATTCTTCGTGCCCGTCTGACTAACACACGGTTAATGGCGGCCGGCTACTCGACGGGATTTTGGATTGTCAGTTTCGTGCCAACCAAGCTGCTGGCGTAAAGCTCAGCGATCCGGTTGATCGGGAAGTCTGCCAAGCCAGGCAAGACCGAGCCCAGATAGTCGCGAATCGGGATTTTTAGTCGCCGGCAGGTTTCGACGACCGAGGCGATGGCCGCGACGCGCGGTCCGGCTTGCTCACTTCCGATATGGATCCAGTTCCGGCGCCCCAAGGCGAGTGGGCGCATAGCGTTCTCAGCCAGGTTGTTGTTTCTTTGTCGCCGAGATACCGGCTGGCCCTGAGACTAAAGAACGGGAAGCCCCACCAGTCTCCCTGTGCCCAAAAGCGAAAGATTGGATCAGACTATTCCTTCCATGCTTCTGAGCTTCTTGAGAATTGTTCCTTCAGTGACCGTGCCGGCACCCGAATCACACTACCGTTCATAAGCAATCTCTTGTTGCTGTTTCTTTGGCTTGGCCCGTTCACGAGTCAACTCGGCTTTTAAAGTCCTGTTCTGCTCGGTCAGGTAGAGGAGCTCCCAAGAGGAAAGCCGCTTGCTCGGTCGGGTGACGGCAACCCGCAGAGCTACCTTGCTATCAGTAAAGACATGCATGGCCCACCTCGCGCGCGACATCCAGACGTAAAATTGTGCCTCGTTCGCTTGGCTGAACGCTCGAACCGGCACGCTCACAATGACCTGGTCGACAGTCTTCGCCTGGCTGGCGTGGCTGGTGACAGCTATTCCCTGCTGATATGTAAAGCGGCCCCATTGCGAACAATCTCGCCTTTATCGAATATGATCTTGCCATCATCGATGCTGACCACTTTCCGGAGCTCGTTATTGAGGAACGTCTGCCCGCGGTGTTTGACATTTTCGTGAATCGCATCCTGTCGCCGATTGAGAGCGTAATCCTCTCCCGCTCGAACACGCTGAAATTCCGTGCTGTTCGAGTGGCAACTGCTTCTCGACGCCGCCGCTACCGAGGATGACAGCTCCCTCCTCCCGGCGAAGGACTTCCCACTGTTCACCGCTCTTAAAGCGCTTCTCTTGAACTCCACCACGAACAGCTCCTTTGGCAAACCTATGAAACTCGACGATCTGCCCTGGCTCATAAGTGACTGCATCACTTTGTTGGGAATCAGTCAGGTTCAGTCGCTGAAGCCGCGTAACGGAATGTTCCGATTCTAACAGCAGACCCTTCTCCTTCATCGCCTTTCGCACGGCGCCGGCTATAGCCCGGCACTCGCCATGTGTAGGCGCTATGATTAAAGACGATCTCTGAGCCTTTAAGGCCTCAATATGCTTCTCTGCGATGGCTGCCAGGCGGTCGGCGTCGTTCGCTATTTCTCAAATAACCCCAATCTTGTCCAGCTTGTCGAGCCCATCTCCTGCCCGGGCCCTTGCTCAAATCATCGATCGCCTCACGTAGCCTTGGAATCTGCTGACGATAGATCTTGGTGAGCGTGGCCTGCGCGATAACACCCGATCGCTCTAAGATTCGGAGAGCATCGCCCCATTGAACGCTATGATGCTGTTTCGTGTCGCCGATAAGGACTAGCCGGCAATTATGCTCGACTGCGAAACCCGTAACTCGAGCATGTGGGTCGCCTGCAGTGGTCTTGGATTTTAGTCGGGGCATCGGGCGGTGGGGGTAGAGATTCTGCATCAGTCCAAGCGTCTTAGACCTAAGTTCTTCACAAACAACAACTTACAGGATGGCATTTCTGCTCGGGGGGGACTTGAACCCCATTTTAGGGTTCTGTTTTCCGCTATTTTTCATGCTTTTTCCTGGGGAGTTTCCATCAGGGTAGAAACCTGTGGAAGTGAGCGGAAGCAAAAGTGTGGCAAATTGTGGTCGATCTACGTACAAAATTTCTATGTGTTTTGATGATTTCTTACCTCGCCCGCGCGGCTGATGATTGTGTCCTCGGCCACGCTGCCAGAATGCGATTGCAGTTGGTGTAGGTCGACCGTCAGTTGTCTTTGCGCCATTCTTTGACCAATGTCGGAGGCAGCAATGTCGAGTTGCTGAAGGTGATCGTCCACCGGCCCGGGATAGGTGCGGTCGGTGTTGAACTGCGATATGGTCAGGCACGGCGCATCTCCTCCTCTCTTGTGAAGAACCCTACCGAAGCGATCTGAAGCCAGCGCGAACCTCTTGTGAAAAGAGCTGGGGTTGCTCCCAGGCGGCAAAGTGTCCTCCCTGTGGCAGCCGGTTGTAATGGATCAGTTTGGGATACGCCTGCTCTGTCCAGCCCCGCGGGGCTGGATAGAGTTCGTCAGGGAAGACGCTCACGGCAACCGGGATGGAAACGCCTTTGGCATTGAAATACCCTTTGCCCCAATACTCCCAATAGAGACGGGCGCCAGAAAGCGCTGTGTTCGTCAACCAGGTGATCGTGATGTTGTCAAGAATGTCATCGCGCGTGAGGCCCTCGGATTCTCCCTGAAAGACGCGTGAGATCAGTGCGTAGCTGCGCGCATCGTGATCGAGGAAATAAGCCGCCAGGCCGACGGGGGAATCCGCGATTCCGTACAACGTCTGCGGCCGGAGCCCCATCTGGAACCCGTAGGCGATTCCCTTTTGATATACGAACTGCAAACGCTCGTAGGCTACCTGCTCATCGGCTGAGAGACCCGATGGCGCCGGCGCTCCGGAAAAGGCCGCCTTGTCAATGTCGTTTGGAAAGATGCCAGGCATGTTGGTGTGAATGCCGAGCAACTCAGGAGGCGCCTGCACGCCCATTTGATCGACGACCACCGCGCCCCAATCACCGCCTTGGGCCACGAATTTCGTGTATCCGAGGCGCTTCATCAGCGTGACCCAGGCGCGCGCGATGCGATCAGGGCCCCAACCGGTCGTGGTCGGTTTGCCTGAGTATCCGTAGCCTGGCATCGACGGGATCACCACATCGAAGGCGTCTGATGCGCTTCCGCCATGGGCCGTGGGATTGGTGAGCGGATCGATGATCTTCATCTGTTCGATGATCGAACCGGGCCATCCGTGCGTAACGATCAGCGGCAACGCATTTTCGTGTTTTGAACGGACGTGAATGAAATGAATGTCCAATCCATCGATCTCGGTCATGAACTGCGGCACGGCGTTCAGCCTCGCCTCCACCTTCCGCCAGTCGTATTCCGTCGCCCAGTAGCGCGCGAGTTCCTGAATCGTCGCGAGCTGTACGCCTTGCGATGCATCCATGACCGTTTCTCGTTCAGGCCATTTCGTCGCCTTGACGCGCCTGCGCAATTCGGTGAGTTCCGCCTCTGGAACATTCACATGAAACGGTCGAATTGCATTCTTGTCATCTGCCTGCTCCCTGCCTTGTTGTGTAGCACTGGCTTGGGTCATGGTGTCCTCCTTTTTGGTATTTTTGGACTTTTTGGTTTGTGCTGCAGTTGATTTTGGAACGCTCGCGGATGGGCGAGTGGGATTGTCAACTGCGCCCAAAAGGTCTTTTGGCCGCGCACATAATAACGCCATTGGGCCGCCTTGCTCAATCAGAGTCTTTGCGTGATCTATGAATACCGAGGCCGCTTCTCGGACCGTTTCATCACCGCGAGTGCGCGCCACAACGGCATCCAAATTCGCGCTGTCGGACAGCAAGCGATCGATATCACAAGCCCTGCCGGGCGCATGATGCTGCAGATGCTCGGTTCGTTTGCTGAGTTCGAGCGCGCTATGCTTCGCGAACGTACCAAGGTGGGTCTGGAAAGCGCTCGCAGGCAAGGACGCATCGGCGACCGCCGTCCGAAGCTCAGACCGCAGCAGCAGGCGGAAATCATTAAGATGGTTTCGAGGAGTAGAAGAACGGCTGCCGATGCTGCACGCCTTTTCGACGTGCATCCGGCGTTGGCGGCGATAGGTTGGAGCTTCATTGCCGTATAACGGCGCAGTAGATCGCGCACGCCGTCCGCCTCCGTCCCATAGCGCCGCTCGCCCCGGCCTAGTTAAAGCTTCGTGATACGGCTGACAAATTCTGCGAATTCCGGGTCTTTGCGAGCGGCGGCTAAATCTTGGAGTTGCGCCACCTGTTCAAACGTTCGCTCCCCTCACAGTGGCGCCCTAAAACAGTATACCCGGAGTACATCCTCCGGGGCCCCAGGCACTCAGCATCAGCCCAAGGTTGTTCCGTTTTTGGTTCTCGAAATGTTCCTTTTAGAGCAAGAACTCCCTCCACTGATTATTGCGCGAGAAAAGACTTTCTCTCCGTCGAGCCTCAAGGCTGTCTCTCCTTCCTCATTGTCCTATGCGAACCCAGGTTCGACTAAAACCCGACGGCGCGCACCCAAGTCAAAAAGAGCGGATAAGGATTGTGGCCAAACAATAGGCTGTTTGAAGTCCCACTTAAATTGCTAAATCTGGCGACGACATGAATGCCGCTTATTTTTCTGCCTTTGCTGCTTTAGCAGGATCGGTAATTGGAGGACTGACGACTTTTGCAGCAGCATGGGTTACGCAACGTCAGCAGGCGAACGTACAATGGTTCTTGCAAGAGAAGACAAGACGGCAAGAGCTCTACCACCAGTTCATTGAAGAGGCTTCGAAATTATATGTGGATGCGCTCATTCACGATGAGCCCGCAATTCCATCGCTTGTCAGTCTTTACGCTTCGATCAACAAAATGAGGGTTGTCTCTAACCCTGCCATCGCCGAACGGGCGGACAAATTCGTTCGAATCATCGTCGACACCTATGGCTTACCGAATAAGACCGTGCCAGAGCTGCGCGCGATGCTGGATAGCGGCGCGCTGGACCCCTTGCGGGATTTCAGCGAGTCTTGCCGCGAAGAACTCCGTCAGTTGACGCCTCTTGGCACTCCCGCTGTCGAGAAGGCCAGGTGAATCTCGTAGCGCCGCACCGCGTCTGGGGGGCACCCGAGACCAATGACCTCGTCCTGCAATTATTCTGCCTCGACTGTAGAGAGGACTCAGATTCTGGGGTGTCACATCACCCAACCGGAGCACCCCTACCAGACGATTACTTGAAGGATCGTAAACTGAAAGAGCGCTCGAAGTTTGATCGGCCGTGTAAACCCGATCGCGGGAGCCGAGCGGTATGTCCGGAGTTTCGGCGAGGTGCGGAACCTGGCCTGCGACCAGGTTCCGGATGAGTCCCAAAACAAGAATCACCGGTGATATCTGAAGACGCATTTTCATCGCGTGCACCAGTTCTTTCGGTTTAGCGAAGACAGGGGAAGACCCCTGATCGCTCCTTTCATGACCTCGATCTCGGATTGCTGAGTAACGATAATTTCCTGAGCGAGGCGGCGGAGACGAGGATCCGTGCCAAATTGGAGTTCCAACTTTGGACATTTCAATCGCACCCTGATGATGCGGAATCACCCGTGACGCGAAGTCTGCATCCGCGTTACCCGAATAGCGAACCTTCTGCATCTCTCGGTGCATTGTATCCATGCTCTTGTCGAAAGCAGTGTCTGCCATTGCGCCTGGGCAAAGGAGCCCTCTGCTCACGGCTTTCAGCGACAGCCAAGATCGCGGTCGGCCAGTATTCGGCCCAAGGACTATAGGCGTGTGTAGTCGTTTGATCGCACCACTTTTTTCCACGCGCTGAATGTCGCTGCCCGTCTGGGCGAACTTCCAGCAACGGGCGCTCGATGTCGCTATTCTGGAGATCAACACGAAGACGGACTTGAAGATCAAGCTCGCGTCGGCAGAACGTTCAAAGCACCGCCGGATCGTCGCGCTGAAGTTCACGATCAAAACCCAAGCGATACCGCAAGGAGCAACGCATTGGAGGTAAAGCGGCCTTCGCCGACCATCGATGTAGTTCATAAAATTGCAGGAAGTTATCGCAGATAACCTTCTGCCGCGATTCAAGCGCAGTCGGAAAATGGGCGCCTTGCTGGTTGGCGTCTACTGAAGACGGAGCAAGAAAGGAGACAGCATGAGCAACGGGCAAATACGCGGACTACGTACCGAGCCACGCTAGTGACCCCCAGACTTTGAACCATCCGTACCAACCCCATTTACATTGCACAATAATGGCCATACGTTCTAGGTATGTACCGCTGGTCTACGTGAGTTCCGCGACAGAGCTTTTTTCGGATACGCAACTTGAAAACCTCCTTTTAAGGAGCCGCCAGAATAACTCGACACTTGGAATCACCGGGATGCTTCTATATAAGGATGGAAACTTTATGCAGTGTTTGGAGGGTCCCAAGACTCTGTACTGAAGTTGGAGGCAACGATCCGATCCGATCCAAGGCATCGAGGTATGATAGTCCTACTCAAAGAGGAAAATGCTGAACCTCAATTCAACGAATGGGCGATGGGATTTAAGAAAATCGATGCTAAAACCGCTTCTGAAGTCCCCGGCTATAGCGATTTTCTCGACCTGCCATTGACGAGCGAAAAATTCCAGTCGAATCCGTCGAAGTCGCTCAAACTTCTTCTCAGCTTCAAACGAGATATGCGATAGACCATCAGTCGCTTCCGTACTCCCTCCTTCCACGTTTCCTTCCTCTAGATTGACCACAGAGCAGCCAGAGGACAGAGAGAAGTTATCACCGGAGGTTCGCGTTCGGATTGAACACGTAACGAAGACATTGGGCCACCTGATCGTTCTCAATGCACGCCTTCGCCATGAGCCTGATGCAACTGTTCGCGTGCGGATCGAGCTCGTAACGTTGGCTTTAAATGATAGGACAGTTCTCGATAAGGAAAGTTGCCTCTTGGCCGTCTGAGATCGTTGAAACTAGACTTGCTCCGACGGCGACCATAGCAGAAGTCGAGAAACTGGCACTGGATTTACCAGAGACCGAGAGAGCTGTCCTGGCGGCACACCTACTGGGATCGCTTCCATCGGTCCTGCACGACGAAGATGAAGGTATCGCAGAAGCTCTGCGTCGCGATGCGGAGTTTGAGGCGAATCCATCCCTTGGCATGACATTGGAGGGACTCGACCAACGGATCGAAAGCCGTCGAAGCTGATGCGGCTTGTCCTTCATCCGAAGGTCTATTTTCGGACATTGACGAGATAATGGGCACTACGAGCGCGTTGCGACTCCAGGGCTCGCAGAGGAGTTTTACACCGAGCTTCGTTATTTCATGACCAAGGCCGCAGACAAGCCACAATCTTTTTCAATCCGGGAGCGTGATATCCGGAGAGCGAATTTGCGGCGGTTCCCTTATCACTTCCTGTTCCGCGTCGTTGCACCACCATCGACATCCATCTTTTGGATCCAGGCGTCGATAGGAGTACCCTTTTGGTATCTTCTACGTTGTCGAGTCAAACAGGATTGTTGTTCATGCGGTCCCCGATCTCCGGCAAGATCCCGAAAAGATCCGAGAGCGCTTTTCCGAATAGAGGATATTTCACTTTGACCTGCCTCATGGAGGCAATTTTCGTTTTCAACGACGGCGCTCATTCAGATTGATCCACCTGCGCTCGGAAGAATTGAGCGGGACTTACGGCTGGAAACAGGGCGACGCCGTTGCAGTTTACCCGTTATGGGGATGCGGCCACTGTCCGGCCTGTGCCAGGTCAGCCGAGAACTATTGTGTCAGTTTTCGGCCAGAGATGCCGCGTATTATCGGCGGCCTTGGCAGGGATGGCGGGATGGCAGAATACATGATTGTGCCTGATGGCCGCTTCCTTGTCCGGCTTGGTAAGCTTGATCCGAAGGCGGCAGCGCCACTCACGGACGCGGCACTGACACCCTACCATGCCATTAAGAGTGTGCTCCCTGCTTTGACGCCGGACAGCGTGGTAGTCATGATTGGCATTGGCGGACTAGGACATAAGGGTGTGCAGATTCTGCGGGCGGTGTCCGCTGCGCGCCTTGTGGCAGCAGACAGTAATGAGGCAAAGCTGGAATTTGCCCGCGGGCATGGAGCGGTAGCGACCGTCGACACGCGTTCGGAGAATGCCGCTGAGGAAATTCTCGCAGTGAGCGGGTCGCGGAAGATCAAAGCTGTTTTCGACTTTGTCGGCATTCAGTCAACCATCGATCTAGCAATGCGCGTGCTTGGCTACGACAGCCACCTAGCCATCGTCGGACTAGGCGGTGGGGTGATGTCGTTTTCTCCGGGTACAGCGGTGGGATGCGTTCCCTGGGGTTGTTCGGTAACTGCCCCCTTTGGCGGAACACGGCTGGATTTGATGGAAGTGATTGCGTTGGCGGAGGCAGGAATGACTGAGGCAGAAATGACGTGCTTTAGCCTTGACGACGCGGTGAGGGTATACGCCCGCTTAGCGAAGGGGGAAATTCAGGGGTGAGCCGTCTTTGTTCCAGTCTGACGGGTGTGTGAGTCACGCCTTTTACTGAGCTACCCTTCTCATCAGGCGAATATCCCCGCAATCCTACAAGAGGCGAACAAGATCTCTGGTGATGCCCGTGAGACTGGTACAGCCCGACAGCGCCATTGCCAGTTCGAACTCCTGACGCAGCATTTCCAGAACGAACTTGACCCCGGCTTCCCCACCGACCGCCAGGCCCCAGAGAATCGGGCGCCCTACCAACACCGCCCGCGCGCCATAAGCTATCGCTTTGAGCACGTCGGTTCCACGTCGGACCCCTCCGTCAACGTAGACTTCGACCGCGCCCGCAACCGCGTCGACGATTTCCGGTAGGACCAAAATGGTCGCCGGCGTGGTGTCCAACTGCCTTGCGCCATGGTTGGAGACGATGATGCCTAACGCGCCATGGTCGACTGCACGCAGCGCGTCATCAGCACGCAGGATGCCTTTCACCAGTACTGGAAGCTTCGTCAGCCGGGCAAGCCACTCGATGTCTTTCCAGGTCAATGTCGCATCAAAGAGCGAGGCGAAGCCGGCGGGGTTTTTAGGAAGTTCCTGGCACCCGGCCGGTAAAAGGTTTTTTAGAGACAGATGTTCCGGTAGGGTGAATCGATTGCGCACGTCGCGCTCGCGTTTGCCGAGCGCCGGCACATCCACCGTCAACACGATGGCCTTGCACCCGGCCGCTTCGGCCCGTTTGACCAGCGAGGCGCTAACTTCTCGATCCTTAAACACATAGAGCTGGAACCAAACCGGTCCGGTGGCGACCGCCATGTCTTCCTCAATCGAAGAGGTCGAAAGGGTCGCCAACGTTATGAGCGTCTTAGCGGCGCCGGCCGCCCTGGTCGTGGCAATTTCTCCTTCTGAATGTGCGAGGCCTTGAAGCGTCGTAGGGGCAATCAAAACGGGCATCGACACAGGTTCACCCAAAACGGTGGTGCCCATGTCCCTAACGCTGACGTCGACTAGCATGTGTGGGAGCAACGCGAGTCGCTGATATGCCGCCTCGTTCTTGCGCAACGTGATCTCGTCATTGGCACCGCCGGCGTAGTAGTCGTAGGTGGTCTGGGGCAGCAACTTGCGAGCGCCGGCTTCTAGCTCCCCCAAATTTATGCAATCTATCACTTCGTTCATAGTGACCTGATTCGGGGGGGACTAGACCCGCAGAATCTTGCCCGGGTTCATGATGTTGTCGGGGTCAATCGCCTTCTTTATTGCCTGCATTACACTCACCGCCTCGCCGTGCTCGGCGATCAGGAAGTCGATCTTGCCGCAACCGATGCCATGTTCGCCAGTGCATGTACCATCAAATGACAGGGCACGATGGACCAACCGCTCGTGGAGCCGTTCGGCCTCCGCCATCTCCTTCGGTTCGTTCGGGTTGATCATAAAGCCGACGTGAAAATTCCCGTCTCCCGCATGCCCCACTATGGTTGCCGGCACAAAGGAAGCGGCGATGTCCTTTTGCGTCTCGGTGATGCATTCGGCTAGCCGCGAAATCGGCACGCAGACATCGGTCGCCCAGAGCTGCGTGCCCAGATAGGCCGCCTTTTTTGCATAATACGCGTCGTGTCGTGCCCGCCACAGCCTTTGGCGATCCTCCGGCCTGGTCGTCCAGGAAAAATTTGCGCCGCCATGATCAGCGGCAATCCTTTGGACCATTCTAGCCTGCTCCGCCACGGCGTTCTCCGTGCCGTGGAACTCCATCCAAAGCATCGGCGCGACTGGCAAATCGAGCTTTGAATACCGAATGATTGAGTTCATGGTGGCGGCGTCGGCAAGTTCGATGCGAACTACCGGTATACCCGTCTGGATGGTTTCGATCACGGTGTTGACCGCGGCCTCTATAGTGGGGAAAGAGCACGTCGCCGCCGAAATTGCGGGTGGAAC
>Ga0185299_10005327_pt1 | contig 14634 bp, 22 predicted proteins | sample PaiPotPPA55metaG_FD_128002 | JGI IMG/M metagenome (GOLD analysis project Ga0185299, IMG submission 128002) | Iron sulfur acid spring bacterial and archeal communities from Banff, Canada, to study Microbial Dark Matter (Phase II) - Paint Pots PPA... ...
AACAGGCACCATTACGGACAAAATCAATAACGTAGTCGCTCTGCTCATCGATCAATGCAATTGCGGGACGCCATCGGAAATCAAGGCCGCCTTCCAGGAGCTGCAGGCGGCTCTGAATGCTCAATTGGCGGCTGTCACTACCATCGTTGCGACGCTGCCGTAGTGACAAATCAGATCGCGATCCGAAAGAAGAGAGCCTCCCATATCCAGGCGGACCACCGAAGCCCCGCCAATGCTTCCAGATTATCGCCTTGGACGAGCAAGTTTCCGGCGTCCGGATCGCCGATAGATTTGGATTTCAGATTCACGCCGACGATGCGGATGGCAAGATGGTTCTTCGCAACCGTCTCAGAGGGGCCGAGGTGTTCCCCAAATGCCCGCGTCTCATGGCAAGCTCTTCCTTGCGTGCGGCCACGGCCCAAGGCGCGCCGGGCCACCGAACACAACTGCGACGGTGCCACGGTGCACGGAGCAACGGGAGCTGCCGGTTGTTGTGAATGGGACAACTTGATGGTAATGACATCATAATTTTTATCACTAAAGACTGAATTCCGGAAATGGCTCGCGGTATTTTTGGTGCAATAAACACAATGGCCCGCGCTGCGGAACGCGCGTCGCGCGAACAAGCTCGAGAAAGCATTCGACTTATTAAGGAGAACGAACGACATGTTAAGGACAACGAGCGACATGCCCGTTTGGAAGAGCAACTCGGGAAACGAAATTATCTTCAGCTCAGAAATGCGGAAACTGAAAAAGCTAATGCCCAACTCGCTGAACGGCTGGAACAGCTACGCACGATTCTATTTCGCGCCCTCGATCGCGACCCGAGCATAAATTTTGAGAAATTTTTGAAGTATCCGAAGGAAAGTGACCTCGATTCGGATCAAACGCTTCGACTGTTTCCAAAGCCGAATCGCGAAAGCTTTCTTCCAAAGAAGCCCGCCTTCATCGCCCGGCTGATCCCCGGAGTCAAAAAGCGCTATCGTGCCTCCGTCGTCGACGCTGAACAGTGCTTTTCGCAGAAACTAGAAGAATTTGAAGAAATTCACCGCCGTCGCCGCAATGCTATCGCCGTTCTGTATGCCTCTGCGGAGGAGCATAATCGGTCGGTTAAAGCAGCTGAAACGGCCCTTACAAATAATGATCCGGAAGCGATTAGGAATTATTTCGAGCTAGTTTTGAGTACGTCCGAATATCCCGGAAAATTTCCTCGGAAAGCGCGAGTAGCATTTGTACAAGAGTCAACCTGCTAGCGTTCGACTACCAGCTACCGACAATCGAAGACGTCATCCCTCATGTTGAGAAGTACAAATACGTTAAAAGTACCGATGAACTTTCGGAAATTAAAAAGACGGAGCGCACGCGCCAGACTCTATATGCGAATGTCATCGCGCATACCTCGCTGAGATGCGTTTATGAGGTCTTCGCAGCCGACAAACTCAAACAGATCGATGTGGTAGCTCTCAACGGGTACGTGGATACTGTTGACTCAAGCACCGGCCGCGCCGTGCAGCCCTGCATAATCTCTGTCCGTACCACGCGCGATGAGTTCGGCGGCTTGGAGCTGCGAAAAGTCGAGCCAATTTCTTGCCTTATGCGTCTTAGCGCTTCGATTTCACGAAGCCCGTCCGAACTGGTCGCTGTTAAGCCTATCGTCGATATCAATATGGTCGATCCCCGCTTCATTCAAGAACAGGATATTCTCTCGACGTTAGACAACCGATTGAACTTGATGGAACTCTCACCGGGAGAGTTTGAATCTCTGATCACGAACCTGTTCCAAAAAGTGGGCCTCGACACCAAGCTAACCCAGGCGTCTCGCGACGGTGGTGTTGACTGCGTAGCCTACGATTCTCGCCCAATTCTGGGTGGCAAGGTCATCATTCAAGCAAAGCGCTACAAGAACACCGTCGGGGTGAGTGCTGTTCGTGACTTATTTGGTACCGTGCATAATGAAGGTGCCTCGAAGGGTATCCTCGTAACGACGAGCGGCTATGGCAAGGCTGCTTATGACTTTGCAAATGGAAAGCCGATCGAACTTATTTCCGGCAGCAACCTTCTTTATCTTTTAAAGGAACATGCCAGCATTGAGGCTCGGATCGAGATGCCCGCTGATTGGGTGGATGCTCGACCGGACACCTTGGAATGACACCTTTAGGCAAATCTCTGTCGCCCTTCCGCCGCGCTCGGTTGGCAAGGTGGAGCGGATGCGCCCATACTGGGCGGGTGTGGACCTTGGCGGCTTGGTTTATTACCGCGTCAGGGGTTTAGGAAAGCGCCGCAATGATCATTCCTGAGTCAACGGGCGGGCGTGGCCCAGCAAGCCCAAAGTCCCGGCTACCATAATCGAGCGAATATCTTTAAAGCGGTTGCGCGACGAATTCCGTTTTGACCTCCAGCACATAAATGCTGTCCGTCGTCGCGTCCGAAAAATTCTCGCCCGTGTCCAACTCGAAATAATTCGGCCAGCCGAGCGCCCGCGCTTTGAAACTCGCACGTTCGCGCGCTTCATTGAGCGTGTCCGCATGCTCCGCTCGCGGCGTGGCGCGACCGTCTAGGATGCCCGTTCCCTCCAAACTTTTGCGGCGGGACAGGACGTCGGCGCGAAAGCCCCCACGGGTGGAGCGCCCAAAGCCCGCGCCGATCTTCCGTCTTTGGCGGAACGCGGCTGACTCAATCACGCCCCGTAAGGTTCCAGGGCGGAGCTAGTTTCACCTGCGGCGTTGGTTGGATCGGCTCGTCCTTGGCAGGCCCAGACGCCGTCCCAGGCACACTGCCCGGCACGCCAACAATATTCCTGTCGGCAATCCTGACCCCGCCGCCGTTGCCGGGCAACGGAACACGCCCGCCCGGCAGCCGATCCCAATAATTGCCGTCTAACTTTCTTTCAGTAGCCATTTTTCGATTGCCTTTCAGACGAGCAAGCCCGCGCGAGATAAACAACATTTAACATTCAGACGATCGCTGGCCGCAAGCGCACTTTTCGCAAGGGCCTCGTCTAGTTCCGCGATTGAGACCGGACGGTGAATTTCAATTTTTTCGCGCTTCAGAAGATATGCGATCGAGCGGTAGTGTCCGGTCTGCTTCATCGCCTCTATGTTGAAATTGAACTTCGAACCATCACTCGCAAAAATCGAGGCTGGCCTAATATCTTTCATTGCATTGCTTCCTTGTGAATTTTCAGCAGCCGCCGTGAATGGCGATCCCGTGTGATAAGCGCTCGGCACCGTGCCACGCGCGGCCTCGGCGCGCATGGACGAGGTCATATGCCTCAGAAATTCGACGTGGCCGTGCAAGCCGCCGCCGATCCCGGCCGCTTCCATCGCGGCCGCGCAGGATTCAAGAGCGGCTGCGTGCGGCTCAACCATGTCCCGAATAGCCGCGCTGGTGACAATCTTCATCATTTCCACCGCAAATACTTGGCCGGCGCAGCACGCGGATCCTGCAGCCACGCCTCTTCAAGCCGCTTCCAAGCAGGCCGATGGTGGACGATGTCGGCGTGCGTGATGTTAATCTCAATCGTCCCCGGTCCAAGGCGCGACGCCCGCATCCGGGCCGCAATGTCCCGAAGGGCGCGCTCAGCCGCATCGTATTCGGCCGCAAGGGTTAGCTTGGCATGCTCGGCAAGAGCGTCAGTCATGACGCTGGCGAGCCGCTCGTCTAACGCGCTCAGCACAACCTGAAAATGATCCCGCTCGTTCACCGCGGCCGTGATGGCAGCACTAGCCACCGCCGCCTGATGCTCGCTCTCGCTTGTGGTGACGTTCAGGACATGGCTTTGTAAGATCGGCGGACTCAAAATGCCTTGACAGTAGCGATGCAAAATCTTCGCCTGCTCGCGATCAGCCGCGACAAGCAAGACAATCGCACGCTCCCCTGGCGATAGGTATTTGCGCCAGTCTTTGAAAACCGCCAGGAATATGGCAACCAACGCCATGGCAAAACTTTTGCCGCCGCGCCTGCCAATCACAAGCCACAAGTACGCGGCAGCCGCGCCAGGCGGCACGGTCCGCCCCGTGCACTGGCGGTAAAGAGCTAGTTCGTCCGGAGATAGTGAAAGGCCGAAAGCAGCCGCCAGCAACGCCCGCCAAGGCTTCCATGACTCTGCGTCGCGGATCGAGGCGCCAAGCAGGTTGGGATCGTCGAGAGCCTCAAGAATGTTCATGCGCTAGCGCCTCCAGACGGCCGCGAGCGCCGTTGCGCTATCGGGATAGCCTTAGGAGGCGTTTTGGCCGCCGCTGCCCGCGCGGGCGCGGCCTGGAGGCGCTTCTTACGAAGCTGCTCGGCCCGCTGGCGCTTTTTGGGGACACCCTTCGTCATGGCGCCGCCTTTGCCTGCAGATAGCTCTGCAACGATGGCGTCACGTCGCGGGGCTTGCGCTCAAGGCCAAGCCTTTGCAGGCAACGGCCAAGGCGATCGCAAAGGACGCCATAGGCCTCGCTATCGAAGGCCAGGTTTCGAATGAAATCGGCCTCGACGCTCTCGCTCATGATGCTCAGAGTCGCCGCGCGCCGGATCAATTGCCGCTGGCCTTCGGAAAGGCGATCGCTGCCGCCCAGGTCGTTTCCCATGCCCTCGACAAGATCGCGGAACCGCCGCGCCGTTTGCGAGCGGCCGTCCAGGCCATCGACGCAAAATAACCGCGTCCCGTTGCTGACCGCGCTCCTATGCGCTCGCTGGCGGCTTGCTATGTCAGCGCCATTTCCGTTGTGAATTTGGCCGGTTTCCATAGAGTTTAACCTTAAGCCTGACTACCTTCAAACAGCCCATATTGGCCACCTATTGGACAAATAACATATCGCCAAACAAAATGCAAGATATTACAACGCTGTACTTAACTGCACGACGCTTGTTTCCGCCTTGATGAGGCGAAAGTGGCTTCGGCCTAACCGCCTGTTCCCAGCTGCAAGCGTGGCAGTTGGAGCGGCATAGGCTTAGCCATAGAGAAAAATTAGGTAAGCTTGGCAGTTCGTTCGTATGCTCTTTCTCGACTTCCCGGCACGGAAGCGCTTCTATGTTTTGGTCTTCCGACAAGAGGTGTGGAAGCAAGCTTTGGCCGATTCTGGCACGCAGTGGCACGCGTGTTTAACCATTGTAGGAAATCGGAAGTTGAAAATTATTCTGTTATATTACAATGCTCTGGGGCGCGTGCCTTCGCGTGCCAAGGTTGGTGGGCAAGGCCGCATGCGCCGCGCTGAGAGGCCGGCCATCATCATCATATTGCCGGGCCGTATTTGCTCCGCTATGCACAAGAAAGTTCATGGCGCGAAGACCATCGCCGCGTGTCAAATGGCGATGAGGTCCACATGGTGTCTGGTCTGGCGATGAAGCGCGGGCCGTCTGTAGATTTCTGCGGATATTGGCAAAAGCATGTGCACACTGCTTAGGTAGCACCGCAATTTTGGCGATTATGCACTTGACAATACCAGATGCGCTGACAAATGTCGGGCGCTACCTTCTGGCGCTTCGTTTCTTGCGCGCTACCTTTGTTTTTGCTCGCTGCTTCGGCTTCTGCGTTTTCTCTGGCCTCACCCGAAGCGCTTGCCCCATGATCCTGTCGAAGTCCTTACTGCTCATCCGCATTTCATCTGAGGGCTTGGGCGGTCCGGCTTTCATCGATATACGTCCTTCCGATGGTCGATATCCAAGATCACGATGATGATGGGACGGACCGAGTATAGGATTCTGTAGTCGCCTTGCCGCACCCGATAGACAGGATATTCACCGTCCAGAACGCCGTGCAACTTTTTCGATCCTGGCGGAGTCGGGTTTGCCGCCAGGGCTTCAATTCTCCGCTTTATCTGTCCACGAATTTTCGTAGGAACTACGGTCTCAAGGAAATTAAGCGCAACTTCGGAAAATGCAAACCCGTAAAGAACTGACATCGGCTATGGTTTGATCATTGCCAGCCTTTCATGCAACTGTTCACCCTCTATAAGCAGCGCTGGATTTTCATTTATTTCCGCAATACGCTTGCGCGCAATGTCTCGGTCTAGCTCATCGGCGGCTTCTTCCAATGCAATCGCGGCGGCGGGAGCTGCCTGAAAAGGCACGAGTATAACTAGGGGACGCGGCGCGGCCGTCATATCAAGTAGCAACCCTGTGGCCGTTGTAAGTTCCACGAGTTGGCGACCGCTGGCAATGCCTGATGCGGTGAACGGTGACTGATTGCTGATCATGAGTTGCCGTCCTCTCTAACCGCTGTCATCAACGATCCAACCCTCGAATGAAAGTCGTTCCTGAAGTTTAGTCGTTGGCATAGTCTCATCGGGCAACTGTACCTGTACACGCTTAACTTCTTTGGTCGTTCTGAAGACGTGTGTCAATTCCGTGGTCTCGACGATAGCTCGGTTGAATTTGCCAGTCACTGTCTCTTTGACGCCAAGAAAACCTTCAGCACTGTATGGATTCCGAAGGGCAAGAAAACCTGAATACTCGCTGAACAAGGCGAGCATTTTTTGCTCAAGCTCCGGTGTCGCGTCGATGACATTCAACTTCAAGAACGTCTTCGTCTCCAATCTCCCGATAAGATAATCGTGAGATCCAAGTTCCCTCGTTAGTCGCGTGACAATTTTTTCGCGTTCCTCTTTTTTCTCGTCGTTCTTCATGTGAAACGACAAAAGCCTGTCGGCGAGAGTGACTATTTGCTCGCGGGAGCGATAAACCGCACCAAGGGTAAGTGGATGAACTTGAGACGAAAGCTTGTCAAAAACAGAAAGGATCGACCTCTCCTCTTTTAGTCCTGCGGTTTTGGTAGCGAGATCGAGGAAACCGATTACGTCCTCAACACTAACTGGCAAAACTTGGAACTGATCGGGTTGATTTGGCACCTGGATCTTCGGGCCGAGCGGCGAGTTAATTGACGGATCAACCGGGCTGAGTTGCCCGATGCGGCTCATAATGATCTCGTCGGCGGCCAGCACGAAAAGGGTCCCAGCGCTCAGCGCGCGATGCGGGATAAATACTCCCAATTGGTCACAATACTCACGGATGAGATTGGCAAGGCCCCACGCTGCGAGCGTGTGGCCACCAACAGTATAGAGCAACACGTCAAGTTTAGGGACCTTGCCGATTCTTTCTAAATGATCGAAGAAGACAGGATGCGCGTCTGGCGCCATTATTGATCCAAGATTTTGCCGATCTCCCCAAACGGCGACGAGCAGCCGTGAGCCCCGGATTGCCTCGATCTCGTGTATAAGACTTAAGCGACTCTCACGAGACAACTGCCATTCTCCTATAGCGCTGCTACCGGGCGGTGCGCATCTAAACTGACTTCGGAGTGCGCAGCATCAGGCGCTTGCCAACCATCTTCGGGATGCCGCTCGCAGTACGCGCGCCATCGGTCATTTTTCGCGTATTGTATTTGTAATCGAGTTCCGCGAGATAGAGCGGAAGATGCTTACCGCTGACGTGATGGTGAGTGCCGTCAAGCGAGCGCTTGGAATTGCCGAAAAAGCCTTCTGCCGTGTTCGTGGTCGCCAGCCGCCCGGATTTATCGCGGCGCGCGTATTCTTCTTCACTGTGGTTCACCGTATCATGGGAAGCGAATTTTTTGCCAGGCTTTGTATAGAGCGGCGATTCGTCCGTATTCAGATGCGCGGTTTCCGCCACATGCCGCTTGAGCAGTCGCCAGAGGGCGTCGCCAGTGACTTTGTGAGCGACCAGAGAGCGCACGCGGCCGCCTCGCTCAACAAGTGAGACGACCGCCGTTTTGTTGCCGACGTAGCGGCGTCCCATGCCGCGCTTCTTGCCGCCAACGTAGGTTTCGTCTGCTTCGACAGTGCCATCAAGTTGGTCTGTCGGAAAGATATCTTGCAATGCGAACCGGATGCGGTGGCACATGAACCATGCCGACCGATACGAGCCGATTTCAAGCTGCCGCTGCAATTGAAGCGCGCTCACTTGGGTCTTGCTTGCGCACATCATGTAAAAGCCAATGAGCCACTTATTGAGCGGGATATGCGAATCCTCGCAAACCGTCCCGATCGTAACAGTAAAGCTTTGCAGGCATTCTGCGCACTTGTAGAGGCCGCCGCGGATTTTCTTCTGTGGATTTGGCGTAGCCTTGTAGATACGTTCCTGATCCGCATTGCCACAATGCGCGCAGACCGGGCCATCAGGCCAACGTAGCTTTTCGAAATAGTCGCGTGCGGCTTCTTCGGTAGAGAACCGCTGTGAGATTTGAACGAGGGTAAGATCGCCGTTTGGGTTCTTACCGCTGGGGGGCTGTTTCTGGTTGCTGGTCATGGGCAAAACATAGCCCAAAATTTGGTATTGTCAAGTGCATAATCGCCCATTTTTTGTGTCGCACCCATCGAAAACGACGATCGGACGTGATGACTGCAATCTCGATTGGGCCACCACATATTTGGGCCAAACTGGAGAACTTCATTGCCTTGATTGTGCTCGCAATGCAGGCATGCACAAAATCTATCGCCTCGCGGATTGGCAAGTTCGGCATCGCCAATTGATCAAAGTTGATAGCGAAGGCTTCCGGTATCCTGTTCGGGCCAAGATAACCTCCGATGAAGAATCCTAGCACAAGCCCCCGCTTCAGTTGCTCAAATTCCTCCTCTTCATCCTTGGTTCTGGCCGCAGGATCGGGCTGATTTGCGGCAGCATCAAAGGCCTTCTTAGAATTCAAACTACGGCAGTACGCCAATAACGGCGAATATTCCGGCCATATGTGCTCGGTCCATCGATCTGCGACCTCTTTGACATCCGTTGCGGGGGCCGCAGCAAGTCCATCGTAGAATCGAGCAACGAGCGTTCTATGGCTCAGTGTGCCAAGAGCCCCCAAACCCCACGTAGCCAATCCCAGAGTGCCCATACCGGGCTCTCCGATCTCGAAAACTTTTTGGTTATGATTGAAATAATGGAAGCCGCCCTTGAGCATGGCCGATGCGGTGCTGTCTGCGCCGAACACAACGCCCTCTGGCGTTACAAAACATGCGGCAATTGTCACCGCGCCCACCCGAGCCTTTATATATGATTCTCCTTATGTACGCGAGACGCCGCAATAGGCAACCGGCCGGCAAAAAACGCCCGCCGAGGGGGATCGGCAGCTTCCCGGCGAGGGGGCTTAAGAGCGGCCAGAGCCCAGCCGGCGCAATGAATAGTGAGCACTAATCGTAAGAATTACATGACTTTAACCAATTATCAATACTGAATTGTGCAATGCCCATATGTCAAAATACATGCACGCCGTGAACCGATGGATGGTCTGGCATGAGATTTGCTTGTTTTCAAAAACATCGAGTGGCGCCCCGGATGGTCATTCTCCTTCCCACCCGGGGCTCATAAGGCTTTGCTCCAGGCTATGGGACCCCACTCGATGACGCGCACCGCATTACGGCGCACGGCAATCGCCCCGTCTTTTTTAGGCGGGGCGATTCGCTTTCGCAGCATTTTAAGCTATTGCCAGCGCCCATTTGGCATCGCGGCTTGTGCCGTGCTTTACAACTGTCCCGCGCTTCGCGAGCCGCCGCAACACGGTAAGCCCCCGCGCCGCAACGATTTCCTTGAACGCCGCATCGCTTGGGCGGGATGGCATCGGCGCTAGTATTTGATCCGAATTCCTTGATAGGCGCGCTCGCGCTCGTCACCGTGTCTTGGTTGGGTCACTTTTAGGCCGGGGCAAGCGGCGCGCAGGTCGCGGCCGAAGGTTTGCTTGGTTCCTGGCTTATCGCGTCCCTGTTCCTGGCACCATTGGCACCATGCGCCGAACAGTTGGTCGATGGTGGCAGTATGTCCGGCGCCAATTTCGCATTTCTCGCGGATAAACGCGCCGGTCGGGCTTCCGAGATCTTCCAATTGCTGCACCGCTTCGAGCGCGGATTTTGGCTGGGTGAAATGTCCGAAACTGATGAGTCTGTGCCATCCGGTGATTGCCCAATTTAGGATTCCTGTCAGTTCCTTCAACAGTCTCGCGGCGAGGGTTTGGTCTTCGCGGCCGTAGAAACTGTTTTCCAGCAAGAGGACTATGAAGCGGCTTGAGAGGGCGCCGCTGGCATCGGCGAGTCTTGGCAATTCATTCGATATTATGATGAACCTGGTTTGCAGTTGGCCGGTCCAGGCGGGGAGATATTTGCGGTCAACCGTTATTGCATCTTCGCCGGTGATTGAGAGCAGGCGTTCCGCTATCGCGTGTTGATCGGCGCGGCTGCCTAATCTTGCGTCGGAGACAATTGCGACGCGCCTCCCAATGAGCGGGGCGAGGCCGAAATTTGTTCCGATTCCGGCAAGAGTCGGAGCCACGGAATTAGCGGTGCCGATGAGCCGGCCAAGAACGCGCGCGATTGTTCCTTTGCCAGAGCGCTTGGGGCCGACGAGAAGGAATGCCTTTTGCTGGTCCGTATTGGCGGTCAAGCAATACCCGAATAACTCTTGCAGTGTATTGATGGATTCGGGGTCATCAGGCCAAAGCTGATACAAGAAATCAAGCCATTGTCTCGGCCCGGGCGCATTTTGGTCAAAGGCGAAGTCGAGCGCGTTATACGTAAAAAATGCTGGTGTTCCGGGAAACAAGTTGAGTGTTGGCAGATGCAGGAGGCCATTTGCACATGCGATGATTTCCTCGGCTGGAACATCCCCATTACTGAGCCACGCCGGCGCCGAAATTGAACCACTAAGATGTGATGCTCCACGCAGTCCATCGAGAACGTTTGTCACCATGGCCTGGTTCGGTTTCACACGGACCGTCTTGCCATTTTTGATGACGAAGCTTCGGTCGAGAAAATCGTAGAGTTCCGAACGCAGCTCGGTATCGACGATCTCCGGATATGCATTCTGCTTCCATCGGTAAAACGCGCCGCGGTGATGATGGATGGTTCGTGTCTTGTCCAGCGCGACAAACTGGTCGAGAAATAGCTTTGCGGTCGTATATGGCGCGGCTGTATCGATAATGCGCGTCGCGTCATTGAAGTGTGCGGACTTTAAGGATTCGACGGTCATGCTCGCCGTTCCAGCCGAGTGGCAACGGCGATCAATTCGTCAAGGTCATCATGCGTGAGACGAAAGGCGCGGCTCCTGCCGAATGCCGAGCGGCCGTCGAGAACACTGATTCGGACAGCGAGACGGCGCCGGGGTGCCGGTGCTGGCGGGACAAGGCGGAGGTGGGAATGCGGGGGGGAAGGAGCACCGGTCATTGGCCGCCCTCTTTGTTGGAGGCGGCTTCGTCCCGAAGGTCGCGAAGTTCGTTGCCTACCCTGGCGGCATGTTTGGTGTAAATGACGAGCCGGCCAATGGAATGAATCAAACCGGATGCTCAAGGAGATCGCTTGGAAGCCGTGATCAGCCCGGGTCGCTGCCGCCTCCCCGCATCTTCTCGATCGCAAACAGCGCTTTCTGTCGCGCTCCTCGATAATCTGCTCGAGGTCGTCGGAGGGGGCGGGGGCGAACTGGTTCGTCCGCAACCGGATCGTTTGCTCGATTGTCGAGTTGGCGGCGTCGAGGATCAGCGCCCGCATGCGAATAGCCTCGACGCTATCGTCGTCCCGGTCCGGCAAGGGCATGGTCAGGATGTCCCGTTTGCAATCGAGGGCCTTGTCGACCAGCTAGGCCTGCTTTTCGCCGGGGGACAGGGAATCCCACGTTGGGGCGGCCGTACGGGGCTGCAATTCCTTGGGCATGGGCTGGTCCTTTCACATCATTCTAGCGGCCGGCGCGCTCTTTCCGCAACTTGACACTGCCGTCATCGCCAAACGCCGGCTATTTCAAGCGCGATGCGGATGGCTTGAATCAGTTCCGGCGACACATCTCGCCTCCCCGCGGGCAGCTCTTGGCAAGTCGCACTTGAGACAATTCCAGCAAGGCGCGGGCGGCGTGGTAAAAACTTGCCTGTTGAGGGGGCCGCTTTGAACCCCTCCCGAGGGTGGCGGCCAGCGCTCGCTTCCCCGTCTCGATTCGTTCACCGGCAACGGACTCGTTTCGCGCTATAATCGCGTGATGGAAACGCGAATCGCCCCGTCTGAGCAGACCGCGCCAAACAGCCCTTTCGAGGCGCTGCCGTGGCGCATCTTCATCGATTCCTGCACGGTCCAGACGATGCGCCGGTACGGCGAATTCATCTACGACGGCGGTTCAATCTCAGATAGCAACAAAATCCATGAGATCTCCAACGGCTTCGAGAACGTCGTGGCGCTTCGCGACATCTGCCAGGTAACCAGCCGCGCCCTGTTCCAATGGATCGTCTCCGATGCGAGCCGGCAGGAAGCACGGGCCAAGGGCGACCCCGATCACCTGCAGTGGCTTTATGAGGTCGCCCATTACGCCCGGGCGTTCCTCGACGAGACCGGACCGATGCCTGACAGCGAAGCGGCTCGCGGCCCGTCTCGACGAACCCCGGTTCGGCTATCTCGGCCAAGGCGACCGGATACTGTTGCAGGCGCGATCTTCCTGCAGCGCGATTCCTTCCTCACCATGGAGCGGAAGCTGCCAAAGAATGCCGCCCATATTGAGTGCGAGTTCGGGATCCGGGTGCTAACTCCAATCAGCTATTGGGAGCGGCTGCGGCCTTGGGCGGGGCTGTGGTGGTGACGATCGGATAATTTATGACTCCTGGCAGATTCTATTTGACTTCATTTTTTTCTAAATTACATGAAAATGTTAACAAAATTGGCGCATACAGCGCTATGTACGGAGGCTTATATGCTCGACAAGGCCGATGTAGAATCAAGGTTAAAGACGGCAAAAAAGGTGAACGAGAAGCGCGAGAAGTTCGTCAATATGGCTGAAAATCGCACCAAAAATGCAATCAAAGCGGTCCGCGTGATCGCTAAATTAGGCAACAAAAACGCCTACGAATACACCGAAGCCGACGTGAAGAAGATCGCGAGCGCGCTCAACCGCGAGGTCGAGGCGCTCAAGGCACGCATGTCGGCGACTGGCGGCAAGGAATCAGTGGACTTCACGTTGTGAGTACGTCAAGTTGGGGACGGGAGGAAGCGAAGAAACTGTGTCTTGAGCTCATCCATGCCGACGGGGAGGACAAAGTCGTCAAGAGCCTCAAGGATATGGGTCTTTGGGACAATCCGGACTACTGGCGTTACTACGGTGACGACGAGCTCAACTGGAACCGTGCCGGCAACCAGCAGGCTCGCTCCGACTTCGCCGTCAACGAGAAGGTCGTCAACACGATCGATTCCCGCCTGATGCTCGAATGCACGTTGAGCGGCATTAATCCCGAAGAACCGGCGGCACCCCACTCGATGCGCGACGCGGTCAACCGCTTCATCGAGAAAACGTCGAGCGGCACCCTCAAGGTGTCGGGCGGCCGGATCGAGGAATGGCCGACGAGGTTCCGCACGCAGATCGCGGAAGGCATATTCCGTCTTCGTAACCGGCCCCAAAGGGCAGAAGCCCTGCGTGAACGTCGCGGATCTCGGGGAGGGCCATACACCCGAGGCGTTTCCCGACACGCTAATGAGCCTGGGCAAGCGAAACAAGATCCGGGTACACTTTGCGCAGGGTAAGTACGGGCAGGGCAGCACCGGCGCCATCCGCTTCTGCGGGGCCCTCAAGCTGCAGCTGATTATCTCGAAGAGGCACCCGAAGATACTCGGCAGCAAAGCCGTCCGGGACGACTACCCCACGCACGACACCGACGACTGCTGGGGGCTAACCGTCGTCCGCCTGGAAGGTGAAGGCCGAGACATTCGGGTCCCGTTCTATTCCTACCTCGCGCCGCTCGGGGCCGATAAGGCACCGCGGAAGGGCCGCGTGCTCCGGTTCAAAGCCGACGAGATGCCCATCTTCCCGAAGGGCGACGACGCGTACAAGCGCATGGTAGGCCACGGGACGCTAGTGAAGCTCTATGAATATAACCTCGCAAGCGTGTCCAACATCCTGCGCCGTAGCGGTCTCCGGCCAAAGATCGACCTGCTGCTGCCCGAGCCGGCATTGCCAATACGCTTCCACGAGTGCCGTGACCACCAGAAAACCGGCAGCGAACAGACCGAGACGATGAGCGGGCTCTTCGCCCGGCTCCACAACAACGCAAACCTTGAAGCGGTAAAGCCGGCGGAGATATCGATCACGGTGCGAGGTCACGAGCTCGTCGCCCGCATCTTCGCCTTCAGGCCGGGGACGTCCGATACGTATCGCAACAACGAAGGAATCATTTTCACGATCAACGGACAGGCACATGGTTATATCAAGGCCATGATCTTCGCACGCAAGAAGGTCGGTCTACAGCGTCTCGCGAAGGATCTCCTTGTCTTCCTCGACTGCTCCTCCCTGAGCGCTATGGAACAGCACAACATGTTTACGCCGAGCCGCGATCGCTTAGTCGAGGACAACGCCTTCGCCCAAGAGATCGAGAAAAAGCTGGAGGAGGCGCTGCACGACCATCACGGCCTGCGTGATCTGAAGAACGCTCGGCAGAAGCTCGACGTAGAGGAACAGCTCGCCGACAACAAGCCGCTCGAAGACGTACTAAAGCGCGTGCTCAAGAGCTCGCCGACGCTAGCACGCATCTTCGGCAAAGGCGTGCGCCTGCACAATCCGTTCAAGCCTGACCAACGTAAAGCCAACCAATAATACCAAGTCTCGAAGAGACTGACCCATCGGCCCCCACCTTCATGGCCGGGCTTTACCCGGCCATCCAAACCTGCGGCTTCCGTGATTGGATGCCCG
>Ga0185299_10005328_pt1 | contig 14629 bp, 10 predicted proteins | sample PaiPotPPA55metaG_FD_128002 | JGI IMG/M metagenome (GOLD analysis project Ga0185299, IMG submission 128002) | Iron sulfur acid spring bacterial and archeal communities from Banff, Canada, to study Microbial Dark Matter (Phase II) - Paint Pots PPA... ...
TTCCGGGGACTAGGTTCTCGTGTTCGCCAAGATTCAGCGCATCCATTTCGTGGGCATCGGTGGCATCGGCATGAGTGGCATTGCCGAGGTGCTGCTGAATCTTGGGTATCGGATTTCCGGCTCCGACCTGAAAGATTCGGCGGTCACACAGCGACTCGCGACGCTGGGCGCTACGACTTTCGAAGGGCACGCTGCCGCCAATATCGCCGGCGCGGATGTTGTCGTCACCAGTTCGGCGATCTCGGTTGATAACCCCGAAGTTGCCGAAGCCCGGCGGTTGCATGTCCCGGTGATTCAGCGCGCTGAGATGCTGGCGGAACTGATGCGGCTGAAGTACGGGATCGCGATTGCCGGGATGCATGGGAAGACGACTACGACTTCGATGGTCGCGGCTGTGCTGGCCGCTGGCGGCCTCGATCCGACGGTTGTGGTCGGAGGGCGCGTGGATGCGATGGGGTCGAACGCTCGCCTCGGCAAGTCGCAGTATCTGGTTGCGGAGGCGGACGAAAGCGACCGGTCGTTTCTGAAGCTTTCGCCGATTCTCTCGGTGGTGACGAATATTGACCGCGAGCACATGGATTGCTATCGCGACATGCGCGATGTTCGGCGGACGTTTCTCGAATTCATGGAACGCGTTCCGTTTTACGGCGTAGTTGTCGCCTGCAATGATGACTTGGCGCTGCGGCGCTTGTTGCCGCGCGTTCATCGTCGGGTGACTACTTATGGAACGAGCCGGGGGTCGGATTTTCTGATTCGCATGGGGTCGTCGTTGGCTGGATCGTCGCCGGTTGGATCGTCGCCGGTTGGATCGTCGTCAGATGGGTCCGCGCTGGCGGCCGGAGAGCACAGCCCGATTATCCGTTTCCAGGTTACTTATAAGGAGAAAGATCTCGGAGAGTTCACGCTGCACGTTCCGGGTACGCACAACGTGCTTAACGCGACGGCTGCGATTGCGGTGGGCACGGCGCTCGACATTCCGGCGGAGCGGATTCGTTCCGCGCTGGACGATTTTCGCGGTGTGGACCGGCGCTTCCAGTTCAAAGGCAAGTCCGGAGGCGTTAGCGTGATTGACGATTACGGGCATCATCCGACGGAAATTCGGGCCACGCTGGCGGCGGCTCGCCAGTGCGGATTTCGCCGCGTGCATGTGATCTTCCAGCCGCACCGCTTCACCCGCACTCGCGATCTGATGGATGAGTTCGCGACCGCCTTCGCTGACGCCGATACGCTTTGCGTACTCGACATTTATCCAGCCAGCGAGAGGCCGATTGAAGGCATCACGGCGGAAGCTCTCGCCGGCCGCATTGCCGGGGCAGCAAACGGGAGCGTAGCGCACTCTCCTTCTTTTTCTGCCGCGGTGGCCGCCGTGGCCGCCGTTGCTCAACCAGGGGACATGGTTCTGACGCTAGGCGCGGGGAGCGTCTCGCAACTGGGTGCGATGATGCTGGAGAAGCTGGAGGCCAAGAGCGCGAAGACGAGTGCCCCTCGGCCGTAAGAGAACTTTCGTGCGGCCTCCTCACAAGACATGTTTTCCCAGTTGACCTTTTTCCCCACCGCGCGTCCAACGTCCATAAGGTGAGGACCACCCCATGGACACGAATAAAGCCGCTTACTGGATTGCCCTCGGAGTATTCGCGCTCGCGCTGAACAGCGAATATCAGCATGGACGTTTTGTGGCGCTGCATCGGGTTGCCGAACACGCTGGTTCGGCATTGTGCAGGATGGCGACACGCGCAGAGCAAACTGTGGCGGTCGCGAGAGTTTTTACGAGACGCGAGCGATTCACAGCGGATGATCTTTTGGCGGCTTCAGACGGAGCCGAAATGGCGCGGGTTCAGGTCGAATTGCTTCGAGACCAGGCACGGGATAAGGCCGAGTTTCTTCGGGACGGACTTCAGGCTCAAGCCGACGTAATTCGTGCGCAGGCTGAAACGCAGCGCGCGGAGGTCGAGCAGATTCGTTTGCGCATGCGCTCGCAGGTCAGGGTGGCGCACGCGGTTGATCGCCGAGTGATGGTGGTCTGTCCGAAGACGGGGGTGCGGATTGCTGTGAACGCGGGGATGAGGCTGGCTGAGGTTTCGCCGGATGTTGAGGACTCGTTCTAGCGTTGGACGCAGATAGACTCTCGGATTGCTGCATCTTCTATTGCAGAGTTAGACGGGGCAAGCCGCGTCTCTACGGGAAACTCACATCGGGCAGGCTACCGAGCTGCGCTCGGTTGGACAGCCGGGGGCGGCTGTCGCTACGCGAGCATCGCTGCACCAGCAGCCGAACCAACTTGGCACTGTCTCAATCCGCGAAAACCAGTTATAGTAATTTTGCTCAGCGGTTTTCTGTCGACAACTGACTCCAAAGAGTGGCGCGGAAATCAAGTTCCACCGCGATACAGGAAGAGCTGTATCCGCTTCCCGGCGATTCTCAGCGTCGGGCTCCCGAGCGCGAGCCCTTCGACGACGCGCGGCTCGTCGATCTGGAAGCGGAGCAGGAATCCCCATTTCTGCGCGGACAGAAGCGAGTCTCGGTCCGGCGCGGATCACTTCCCAAAAAGACTGCCAACCGGTTGATGTGGGTCGCCTTGGCGCTTGTCGCTTTTGCGATTCTCGGAGCGGCCGGCTTGGGCCTCTACCGTTACGGGGAGCGCTCGTGGCGTTTTCGCGTCGATTCGAGCGATCAGATCGAAGTCACTGGCGCTGAGCACGTGGCGCACGCGCACATCATGGAAGTGATGGGCGAAGATATCGGCCGCAACATTTTTTTCGTCCCGCTGGCCCAACGCAAACTGCAACTGGAGCAGATTCCCTGGGTGGAATCGGCGAGCGTGATGCGCTTCGTGCCGAATCGGCTGCGCATCGAGATTCATGAACGCACGCCGGTTGCCTTCGCTCGCGTCGGCTCGCACATTTCGCTGATCGATGCCGGTGGCATGCTGATGGAACTTGGTGCGGGCGGCAAACACAAGTATTCGTTTGCTGTGATTGCGGGGATGAACGCCGGCGAACCGCTCTCCACCCGCGCTGCTCGGATGAAGAGTTACAACGAACTGGTTCGTGAACTTGATTCGAGCGGCGCCCATTATTCGCAGGGACTGAGCGAAGTGGATCTCACCGACACCGAGGACGTGAAAGTTCTGGCCGCCGACGCCAACGGCGAAGTGCTGGTGCATCTGGGCTCGGGGAATTACCTGCAACGCTACAAGACCTATGTGACGCATGTGCAGCAGTGGCGGCAGCAGTTCGACAAGCTCGAATCGGTGGACTTGCGCTATGACGGCCAGATCATCGTGAATCCCGATCTTGACGGGATGGCTCGGCAGCCAGCTTTAACGCCAGCGGCGGCCAAGGCGGCGATGGCAGCGGGAGTGAAAACCGCGGCGCTCGTGAACTACGAAAAATATGCAACGCATCCCGTTCCCGTAAATGCGACGAAGAAGGACGCGAAGCTCAGGGCGAAAGCTGGGCCGAAAGCGGTAGGTCATCACGCGGCAGTTCATCATGCTCTGGTCAAACCGGCGCCAGCTAAACCGGCGCCAGTTAAACAAGCGCCAAGTAACCAAGTCGCGCTAAAGCCGAAGGGAAATGCCGCGGCAGCCGCTGTCCACAAGAGCACCGCGCCGTCGCATCCGCCACCGCCGTCGATCGCCGTCGCCACGGGCCAGAAGAAGCCGAGTGCCGGCATTCAGAAGGAGACCCCGCAGAACTAGCGATCATTATTTATGCCGAGCCACGAGCCCAATTTCATCACCGCCATTGATGTCGGTAGCGCCAAGACGGCAGTCCTGGTGGCCGAGCGGAGCGAGCACGGATTGCGTTATCGGGGCCACGGCATCAGCGAATCGCGAGGCCTGCGCAAGGGTGTGATTACCGAACTCGACAAGGCGGTCAACAGTATTCAAAAAGCGGTGGAGCATGCGGAAGACGTGGCCGGCATTCCGATTGAACACGCGCTGATCGGGATTGCAGGTGCGCACATTCGTGGGATGAACAGCCACGGTGGAATTGCTTTTGGCGCGAGGGCGCGGGAGATTGGACGCGAGGAAATTCGCCAGGCGGTGGACAAAGCTCGCACCGTGCCTTTGCCGGGGGATCGCGAAATTCTGCATTTGTTGCCCCAGGAGTTCATTCTCGACGATCAGCCGGGTGTGCAGGATCCCACGGGCATGATGGCTACGCGCCTCGAAGTGCGCGTGCACATCGTGACGGCTTCGTCGAGCGCTACGCAGAACCTGGTGACCGCCGTGAACCGGGCTGGTGTCCACGTGGACGACACCATCTTTGAGCCGCTCGCTTGCGCGGACTCCGTGCTGCGGTCCGACGAGCGCGAACTGGGAGTCTGCCTTGTCGATCTCGGCGCTGGGTCGTGCGATCTGATCGTTTTCCAGCAGGGCGCAGTCGCGCATACGGCCGTGATCCCGATCGGCGGCGACCACTTTACGAGCGATCTCTCGGTCGGCATGTGCACGGGGCTGGCGGATGCGGAGACCCTCAAGAAAAACTTTGGCAACGCGGCGCCAACGCTGATTCCCGAAGGCAACGAAGTCGAAGTGCCGTCGGTGGGAGACCGGCCTTCGCGCATGATGCCGCAGCGCATGGCGGGCGAGATTCTGGGGCCGCGAGCGAGCGAGCTTTTCGAGTTGCTGCGCGACAATCTGCGCCACGCCGGCGTTCTGGAGCACTGCATCGCTGGATTCGTGCTGAGCGGAGGGGCTTCGCGCCTTCCTGGCATTCTCGACGTGGCGGAATCGGTGCTGCGGAAAGCGGCGCGTCTCGCGTGGCCAATGCCGATGGCGAAGATGCCGTCGTTTCTGGCTGAACCGGAGTTCGCGACGGTGTTGGGCATGGCGTATTACGGGCATCGGGCGCGGCTGGCGCGCGGGTTGCAGGAGCCGGGATTTGGGTCGCGCATGAAGGCGCTGTTTGCGGGGAAGGGCGCGTAGGGATTGTGGTGAGGGGCAAAAGTCTTTACCACAGCGGACACGGGGGAACACAGGGAAACACAGGGGAAAATCAAGGTACACGGACGCGTCGGAACTAGGCGCTGAGAGCTGACAGCTGACAACTGATTTTACGAGGTGAATTATGGAAGACAATGGACTCCGCATCTGCTTTAACGAAGAAGCTCGCAACGATGCTCGCATTAAGGTCATCGGTGTCGGCGGCGGCGGCAACAACGCGGTCAATCGCATGATTGACTCGGGTATGGAACACATCGAATTCATTGTGGCCAACACCGACTTGCAGGCTTTGCGGATGTCGCGCGCCGCCACCAAGATTCAACTCGGAGTGAAGCTGACCAACGGACTTGGCGCGGGCGCCAATCCCGAGATCGGCCGTAAAGCTGCGCTGGAAGATTCCGACAAAATCATCGAAGCCCTGGAAGGGGCCGACATGGTTTTTGTCACGGCGGGACTCGGTGGTGGCACCGGCACGGGCGCGACGCCGATCATCGCCTCGCTTGCCAGCGAAATGGGCGCGCTCACCGTCGCTGTCGTCACCAAGCCTTTTGCCTTTGAGGGCAAACGCCGCATGCAGCAGGCGGAGCGCGGTATCTCCGAACTCATGGAGTCGGTCGATACCACCATTGTGATCCCCAACGAAAAATTGCTGGCGGTCGCCGAGAACGCGGGGTTCTTCGAGTCCTTCCGCATCGCCGACGACATTCTTCGTCAAGGGGTGCAGGGCATCTCCGACATCATCACCATCCCGGGCATCATCAATCGCGACTTTGCCGACGTGAAGGCAATCATGGCGGGCATGGGCTACGCGGTGATGGGCACGGCTACTGCGGCGGGCGAGCATCGCACGGTGGAAGCGGCGCAGCGTGCCATTGCGTCGCCGCTGCTCGAAGCGGGCGCGATCGACGGAGCCCGCGGCATTCTCATCAACATCACGGGGTCGAATTCACTGAAGCTTGCCGAAGTGCAGCAGGCTTGCACGATTATTCAGGGCGCCGCTCACGAAGATGCCAATATTATCTTCGGCGCGGTTCTGGACGAGAAGATGAAGGACGCGGTCAAGATCACGGTGATTGCGACGGGATTTAAAGAGGAAGACATGCATCGTTCGCGCCATCGTGAAAACTACGATCCAGTGATATTGTCCAGAGACGTTTCGAGAGAGGCTTCGCGCCAGCGCAATCACTTCGACGAGCCCGAACCGGTGGCTGAGCCCGAGCCGGTTTTCGTGCCGGAATCGGCCTTCGAGCCAGATCCCGCGCCGGTGGCGTTTCGGGAACCGGGGAATCCGTCGCATGCCGAGGTGATTTCGCTCGATGGGATGCGGTCTGGCCCTCCCAGCTATCAGGCGGAAGATCTCGACGTCCCGGCGTTCCTGCGGAAACGCAACGACGTGATGTAGGGTGCGGGGCCGCACGGCAAAACATGCGGCGACTGTGATTGTGAGCTGCGGCAGAATTCGAACTTCTCCTTGCCCGATTACGTATCGTGGGATAGCGTTCCCATTAGGTCGCCTTCGAAGCTTCAGGAGATTTCCATGCGTCGCTTGATCCCGGCTTCCCTTATTGTTGTTGCCCTGGCTGCCACGATTCTCCTGGCAGCTTCACCCGATCCCATGCCCGGACAGCCGCAGTACACCGGCGACAATCGACTGCTGCCCCCTGCCGACTATCGCGAGTGGATTTTTCTCTCCTCCGGCCTTGGCATGAGTTACAGCGCACAAGCCGGCCACGAAATGTTCACCAACGTTTTCGTGCCGCAGTGGGCTTACCGGGAGTTTATGAAGTCCGGCAAGTGGCCCGACAAGACGATGTTCGTGGTGGAAGATCGGGGATCGACCAGTAAGGGTTCGATCAACAAACTGGGACACTATCAGACCGATTCGATGGGGATCGGCGTCGAGGTGAAAGACGAAAGTCGGTTTCCCGACAAATGGGCCTACTTCAATTTTGATGAAGATACCAAATCCGCGAGTGCTAATCCGAAGGCCGGGTGTTGGACTTGTCACGAAGATCACGCAGCGGTCGAGCACGTCTTTGTGCAGTTTTATCCGACGCTGAAACCGGTGGCGAAGAAGTTCGGGACTTATCGGGAAGCTGCGGAGAACGTCCAGTAGAGACGCGGCTTGCCGCGTCTCCTGCGGCGGAGTGAGACGGGGCAAGCCCCGTCTCTAAAGGTGGGCATCGAATGGATCATTTCTGGGCTGCGATCCAGGCGTTGATCTTTGTTCCTAGCATGTCGAGCGGCAGCGGGCCCTGGTCGAGCACTGCGTCGTGAAAGGCGCGCAGGTCGAATTTCGTTCCCAACTCCTTCTGCGCGCGCTCTCGTAGTTCGAGAATTTTCATTTGTCCCATCTTGTAGGAAAGCGCTTGCGCCGGCCACGCTATGTAGCGGTCCACTTCGGTATTGATGTTCTCATCATCCATCGCGGTGTGTTCGCGGAAGAAGTCGACCATCTGCTGACGCGTCCAGTGCTGGGAGTGCACGCCCGTGTCCACCACCCAGCGCACGGCGCGCCACATCTCATTTTGCAGGCGGCCGTAGTTGCTGTACGGATCCTGATAGAAGCCGACTTCTTTTCCCAGGCGCTCAGAGTAGAAGGCCCAGCCTTCGGTATACGCATTCAGATCGAGGTTGTACTTGCGGAAGGGCGGCAGGCCGGTGAGTTCCTGCGCGATCGAAAATTGCAGGTGATGTCCGGGGACGCCTTCGTGGTAGGCGATGGCTTCGACGTTGAGCAGCAGGCGCTTTTGCGGCGCGTACTCGTTGACGTTGATCCTTCCCGGGCGCGAGCCGTCTCCGGCGCCGATCGAATAATCGGCGGGAGGAGCAGAGGCGGCGCGGAACGATTCCATCGGGATGACGGCCAGCTTGTTCTTCGGCAGGCGTCCGAATAGTTGCGGCAGCTTTCCGTACATCTGGTCGCGATAGTGCGTATAGAAGTCAAGCAATTGCTGGCCGGACTGGGCGTGCAGTTTTGGATCCTGCCGGATGTGATCGTTGAACGATTTCAGATCGCCGAATCCCTGCGCTTTGGCGATGAGTAGCATCTGGGTTTCAATTTCCGCCACGCTTTTCAGGCCAAGCTGGTGAATCTGATCGGCGGTGAAATCGGTGGTTGTCTGATGACGGACAGCGAAGCGATAGCGCGCTTCTCCGTCGGGCAGGGCCCACACGCCGGGATCGAGCCGTCCGTGAGGCGCGTAATCGTCGCGCACGAATTTGGCGAATTTCGCGTAGGCGGGCGCGACCTCGTTCTTCACTTCGCTCTCGATCCCTTCGCGTAGTTGTTTTCGATCCGACTCGGAAATGGAGTCGGGGAACTTGCGCAGCGGATCGGTGAAGGGACTTTTCTCGAGCGGGTCGTCGGCAATCTGCTGCGCCTGAGTGGAGACTTTCTCGAGCAGATACTTCGGCGGCATGCGATGGTCGCGGAGTCCATCGCGCATGTGTCCCATGGCCTGCTCTAATGCGCGCGGGATCTGGTGCAAACGGGACAGGTAATCTTCGTAATCTTTTACGTTGCGGAACGGGGAATCGAAGGGCAGCGAAGCGTATCCCAGGTGAATGCCGCCAAATTGCGTCGCCGGCATCTCCCAGTCTTTGAATTGGGCGCTGTCGAGCGTTTCATGCAAGCTGCGCAACATGAGTGCGCGGTTGAGTTTTTCCTGCTCGGGAAACCCGGTGACGTCGACAGCCTCGAAGCGCCCGAGCGCCTGATGAGTATGTTCGAGATCGTCGGCAATTGCCTTGTCGGAGAAATCGCTCAGGCGGTCGTTGTAGCGATTGTCTCCAACCTGCGTGGCAAGTTCAGGCTGGGTGCGCAGCGTGTACTCCCACTCATCGGCGAGCAGGCGATTGAGTTCGTCTCGTCGGGCTTCGAGTGTCGGCTTGGGGGTCTGGGCGAAGAGAGGGACGACGAGAGTTGCGGCGAGAGAAATAATCACGAGCGATGTTTGCAAGAGGCAGACCTCAGTGGCGTTTATGTTTATGAAGACACGTGGTCAGAAAATATCAGAAAAGCGCGCGACGCAGGGTTTGGGCGGCTTCGATGTGTTAATGGACCGGATCGGAGTCTGCCGACGTTTCGACCTAACGCCAGCACGGATGTGCAAAGTGATGCAGAATCGAGAACCCTGAAGGTAACAGGCCGCTCAGATTACCGAAGTGCGTGTCCCTCTACGGAAGAAACATTAAATGCAATTTATTCATATAGTTACCGGCAAGATTCCGCTGTGGGGAACTTTATACTTTGTCATTGCGCCGAACCGCGTAAATCGCCTACTATCGGATAGTTGCAGGAGATATGGCCATTTGGTGCGGCGATTGGCGATGCTCTTGCATCTATTTCATTAGGCCGATAGATGGATTAGGCAAGATCTGGACTGGCTAAGCGTTAATTGGCCGAGTACCACCGGGGATGGGTGACGTGAAGTTTAGGGCCTGGTTTGTTCGTCTCGCATTTTTCTTAGGAATGGCAATGTTGCTGGAAGCGAGTGGCATCGCAGCCAGCGTCAACCCTCCCGCGCTTACGCCGCACAGAAAAGCTCGCGGGGTTACAGAGAATCAGCATGCGAAGAAGCGCATGCGAACGCTGGCGCGGAGCCGGGTTCCACGCTCGCGTTATGGCGCGCGTTATTCCAGTACCCATCGCCGTCCTCGTTATTACGAGCGTTTCCACACCAGTTCGTTCGCATCCGACATCACCGAAGGTGACATGACCGCCGGCGAAGATCCCGTGGTTCGTCAGGCCGCAATCGATGCGCTGGGCAACATGAACGGAACCGTGGTCGCGATCGAGCCGACCAGCGGGCGCGTGCTCGCCATGGTTAACCAGAAGCTCGCGCTTTCGGGCGGCGCACAGCCGTGCTCGACCATCAAACTTTCCGTGGCTCTCGCGGCACTGAGCGAAGGCGTGATCGACGAGGGAACGGAAGTTCCTCTCGGGCGCCGCAGCCGCATGAATCTCACGGAAGCGTTGGCGCACTCGAACAACGCCTACTTCGAAGCGGTAGGACGCAAGCTGGGCTTCGAGAAGGTTCAATACTACGCGCACCAGTTCGGACTTGGCGAACTCGCCGGTTACCAGATTCCGGGCGAGCAGTTGGGCACTTATCCGGAAGAAGAAATCTCTTCCAAACTCGGCGGCGTCGGCAAGATGTGCTCTTTTGGTGAGGGCATTTCGATGACTCCGCTGCAGCTGGGCGCGCTGGTGACGGCGATCTCAAATGGTGGCACGCTCTACTACCTGCAACATCCGAACAGTTCCGATGAAGTCGCGAGCTTCCAGCCTCGGGTCAAGCGTCATCTCGACATCGAGCCCGTGATTCCTGAACTCTCCGACGGCATGGCCGGAGCTGTCATGTATGGGACCGCGCGCAGCGTGCATTTGAACTTTAACGAAGAATCGATCTTAGGCAAGACCGGGACATGTTCGCGCGCCGGCACGCGCTACGGGTGGTTTGCCTCGTACGCTAACACCGACGTCGGACGCATTGTGACGGTCGTCTTCCTGCAAGGCGGACATCCTACCTTCGGGCCCAAAGCGGCTGAGATCGCGGGACGGATGTACCGCAATCTTTACGATCATAAGTTCTTCATGGCGGGGGCAGCCGGTACGACGTCCCCTCCTACGGATCTAGAGAAAGTCAGCACTCAGGCGACGCCGCAGGAATAATCGCAGGCTGTTGCGAAACTTGAATTCCGAGCTCCAGCGAGCGCGTCGTCCCGTTATCCCCGAATCTCCCCGAAGCGCAGAAAACGGCGGAGTCGCTTCTCTCCAGGAAGTAAAGTGTATTTTTCGTTCTCATCATTAGTTCTTAACGTGCGAGATGCTCAATTCCTCAACCTCGCCGAAGCCGGTAGCCAACTGCTCAATGCCAAGTGCGAACCGCTAATTTAGAATGTCCCCTGTGAGCGAATCCGTCCGGATCGGGATTCTCGGCGACTTCAATCCCGAGTTCCGCTCCCATCACGCGACCAACGATTCGCTTCAGCACGCCGCGCGGAAGCTCCAACTCACAGTAGAATCGTCCTGGCTTCCGACGCCTTCGCTGCTCGAACCGGGTGCCGTCGCCACCCTCGATTCCTTCGATGGTCTGTGGGCCTCGGCGGGCAGCCCATACAAAAGTTTCGACGGCATGCTCAAAGGCATCGAGTTCGCCCGCGTCCACGACCGGCCATTTCTCGGCACCTGCGGAGGCTTCCAGTACGCGCTCATCGAGTGCGCCCGCAACGTGCTCGGCATCCGCGACGCCACCACCGCCGAAGAAGACCCGAACGCCAAGAATATCGTCATCTATCCCGTCGCCTGCGCCGTTCCGAACCGCGATCCGAAGGCGCCCAAGCTCTCCGGCAAAGTTAAACAGATCCGCCTCCGTCCCGGGTCGTACCTCGCGGCGTATTACGGAAAAGAAATGATCGAGGAAGAATTCTTCTGCAACTACGAGATGAATCCTGAGTTCGAATGGATGGCCATGGAAGCGGGCTTTCCGGTCGTAGCGCGCGGCTCGAAGGAAGAATGCCGGGCCATCGAGTCTCCCGCGCACTTGTTTTACATCGCGACATTGTTCCAACCACAACTTTCGTCGAGCGAGGATAAACCACATCCGCTGATCATGGCGTTCGTGCAGCATGTCGCCGACTTTCGTCGCAAACGACTGGACGACTCCATACTGGCGTGAAGGTCAAAGGCTCCACTTTGGCCATAAAATCTCTTCAACCAGTTCGCACAACCCTCTCAGTGGTGGGGAAGGTTTTTATTTTGGGTTGGCTCACCTCAGTACCCCGCTGAACGCCGTTGGTTTACTACTTGGTACTGGTACCCCCCTCCCCCCCGGTCTCCTCGAATCATAGGGTTAGCGGGACTTTTCGGACTTGGTCTTTGAATCATAAGGACTTATATCAAAGTATTGCGGAATAAGGAGTTAGGAGAGACTGAGAGAGATCCACCCCTTCGACTGCGCTCAGGGTCTACTTGTCAAACCCGCATGACCTATTGACATCTTAGGCCATGAAAATGGCCGGTTCCTCTTGGAGCACTCTGTTGTTATCAAAGATCGTCCTCGCCTAGGCGGGCCCTTCTGAGAGGTATTTTCGAAGCAAAGAGCGGTGCCAATGGCTTCGATGCCGCATTGAGTTCCGTGATGAAAAATCGCGTGAGAAGGGGCGCACCCCCAGTTGTTTCACTCAACGATTCAAGAAACCCACATTACACTTCCCGCGTTAATCGGGCCCACCCGCCGACGGCTGCTGTTGTTGCAGTTGAGAAACTCTGTCGTACTATCTCGTGAACGGAGACAGGGGGCAGGTCATGACCATGCGCTATCTGGACAAAACATTCACGCTGCCGACCGCAAAGCCGCCAGAACTCACGGCAATAACGCATATCGAATAGTTGTGGATCGATATGAAGTTTCTTGCTTGAACACTCTCGCCTTTGCTGGATATTGAACGAAAAGTTGAGTATTGGAGAGCCAACTGACCTTCACGTCTAGCTGCCCACGATCCCCCCAGCGAACCGCACCGTCATTATCATCGACCACAAATACGTTCGCACCCCTGACTAAAGCTAACTGTCGAGCAAGAGGATTCCGATGTACAACAGAAATCCCCGTGGCGTAGCCCGTCATGGCCCCGCCATTGCGAACTATGAGCACAGCGTCCTGCACCCCATCCGGTGATACGAAATCGCCGATCACCGTTGTTCCCCATCGTAGGTATGCAGAACACCCCCCGACAGTGAGAAGCGCAAATAGGACAAAACCCAAACACCACCAGCGCAATTTCATAAAAGAAAACTCCACTTCTTGTTGCAACCTTGCGTGCAGTATGCGGATGATCCTGCCCTCGCGAGAAATCTGGATGTCTCGTAAACCTCGGTCCCAGACAACGCAAGGTCATACTTGCCATCGGCACGTTCGTCGGTCCGACTTCACTGAATTTCCGCTGTATGCAGATCAACACCCAGCCAATGTCATTTAACTTCTTTTCCACCCTGTCGGAAACCGGGGACTTGAAGCAGGTATTCCGCGCACTTCCGTTTCATTTCCGCTGTGTCCAGGTCAAGGACCAACCTCCAGGAATCCAATACCAACCATCGAAAGCGAAGAAGCCGCCGTCGACGACATAATAGACTTCGCCCCATCCATAGCCTCCAGGAACATATCCATACGCGCCGCCACCTCCTCCGCCACCCCCTCCACCCCCGTTCTTGTAGCAGCCTTGCGTGTAGTATGCGTATCCAGCGGCGATCATCTGCGACTTGGCCGGAGGATGTCCGTACAGCGGCGGTTGGTACCAGCTACCATACGAAGAACTGTTAGTACCGACCAGCGTTGAAACCGCTCCTGCGCCCATCTGGAGCATCCAGAGTGGATAGCCAGCAGCCCCAGCGGTGGCGCCAAAATTGAAATTGCCGAACGCATCATACTGTTGACCCTGGGTCTTGTAATCCCAAGCCATATGTGGGGCTACCATTGCCGTCAGCCAAGTAGCCATCACAACATCGTGAGTTGGGGGACTCAGCCAGTTCAAATAGTTTTCAGCGGTGGTCAACGCGATGTTGGAATTTACGTTTGCGTTCGCCGGGTGCGCTGGAACTGCCGGACAAGCGGTCGTGTTGTTTTGCGATAAGCCCGATGGGTCAATTGAACTGCAGGGCTGATTCCCCACATAGGTATATCTGTTCCAGGTCTGCGGGTCGGAAAAGTCAACTGCCGCCAGCCCTGCGGGGTCCGGCGAAAGCCAGCGGCCCTGCTTGGGGTGGTATTCACGGTAGGGAAAATCGTACAGATCAGATGCTACACCGGGAATCTGGCCGGTGAAGAAATGGTCGTATGAACCCGAGTCTGAGTAGCTTTCGCCAAATGGGGCGTACGCGCCATCAAACATCTTCGTCTGGGTTGTCGACGATTCAACTCTTGAACTGCCTAGCCAATCGCTATGCCGATAGCCCTGGAAGTTGTTTGCGCCCGTGTAAACCGCTTGATCTCCTGCGGGAAGCGCGATGAACACTTTGGATACGGTCTGTCCGTGCATCGTAGCGAGCTTACCAGTCGGCCCATAAACAAACTGTGTGTAGGTTGTTCCGTTAGCGGTCTCCGTCAAACGCCCCAAAGCATCATACGTAAGGTTGGTGGTGTCGATACTCAGCGGAGTGCCAAAGTTCCCGTCCCATGTATAAGTGTGGAAGGTATCAGCAGTGAGATTCCCGTTTTCGTCATAGCTAGTTCCCGCCAACGTATAACGATTTGTCGCCGCGTTGTAACCCGGTTGCCACGAGATCGAGCCGCTTTTCGTGACATTGCCGAATGCATCGTAAATAAACGTCTGGCTCCAAGGGCTTCCACAGTTTACGCCGGAAAGGCGAGCCAAGTCGTCATGGGCATAGCTGCAGGTTTGGGCATCCTTGCTATTGAGGGGGTCCGTAATGCCTAGCTGGTTCAAGGTGTCATTGGCATTCCAGGTCAGAGCGCCTACAATACTGCTCGAACCCACATTGTACTTGTACTGCGTCAGCCGAAGTGCGTTAGGGTCATATTGGTAGCTATCTGTAGTGCACCCCAGTAGAACTGGACACGGAAGTTAAGTTAGGCTTGGGGCCTCCGCCAGGAGGCGAGAATGCCGAGAAAGCCGAAAGTTCAGAGGACCGCGGATGAGAAGTGGCAGATTGTGTTG
>Ga0185299_10005329_pt1 | contig 14628 bp, 11 predicted proteins | sample PaiPotPPA55metaG_FD_128002 | JGI IMG/M metagenome (GOLD analysis project Ga0185299, IMG submission 128002) | Iron sulfur acid spring bacterial and archeal communities from Banff, Canada, to study Microbial Dark Matter (Phase II) - Paint Pots PPA... ...
CTTGAGCGCCTCGAAGGGAGGCATCACGCCAATCTGTTCCCCTTCGTCACCGATCACGCGAATTTCGCGCGCCCGGATGCGCTCGTTCATGCGGATAAAACGTTTGTCGATACTGTCCTCCGTCTACTGATCTGACAGGAAAGATGCTTAAAAAGTATAGCATGCGGACGATCGAACCCCCCTGCCGCAAAAAACAACGGGCATGCGAACAACTTCCTTTCGCATGCCCGCCACGGCCAGATCTAAAGTAATTTTATCGCTATTCTTTTTCTCCGGTGCTCGGATTCACGAACAGCGTTCCGTCGTGTCTGATCTTGCTGAAGTTAAACATCTGGGTGATGGAGTTGGCGATCCCATCGAAGGAACCCTGGCCAATGCGCTGTCCGCCCAGCCAGTTGTCTTCGACGAACCGGGTAATCGAAGTCTGGTCGGTCATCACTCTGGTCCACAAAGTCCTGCCGCGCCCATGGGGAGTGAAATCAGGGATGGGGAAGAACTTACGCCACCGCCACTTTCGCCGTCCGCAACCGCCGATACAGCCGCAGATAGTCATCCACCATGCGCCGCGCTGTGAAGCGCTCGCGCGCCCGATTGTAGGCTCGCGTCCCGTAGAGGCGTGTAAGTTCGCGGTCTTCGTCCAGTTGGCTGAGCACTTCGCTCAGGCTGTCGGCGTTATTACGTTCGAAGTACAAGGCCGCGTCGCCCCATAGTTCGCGATACACATCGGTGTCGTTTGCCACCAGCGCGCAACGCGAGAATGCTGCCTCGATCGAGGCCAATCCCGTAGGCTCATAACGTGAAGTCGCCGCGAAAATCGTTGACTTGCTGTAGAGCGAGCGCAGTTGCGATTCGGTCTGCGCTCCCTTCACCGAAATCTCGTGTTCGCCGGTGGAGACGCGCACGTCGGCACGGATCGGCACCGGCGGCGCGGGAATCGGGTTGTCCGCCCCCACAATGCACACCGGGAGGCTATGCGCGTGTTGGGTCAGCAACGCCACCTGCTTTCCCGAATCCCATAGGCGCCCGATCGCCAGCACCGACTCTTCCTTAGTCACAAACGGATTGAAGTAGATCGGATTGCGTCCGGGCGGAATGACGTGTCCATCGAAATCGTCGCCGTAGGCAAGGCGCAGCATCTCTTCCATCCAGCGCGAAGTGGTGACCACGGCCTCGGCTCGCTTCAAGCCCTCGACCATCGTCGCGCGATACCACTTAAGCCATGCCGAGGCGGCTGGTTCGTGTCCATGGATGCTCAGCCACCAGGTGATCACATCGCCGTGCGCCACCACCACACGCGGCGTCGCCACTGGCAGCGCTCCAAAACTCAACTGATTCAAGTGCAGAAAATCAGGACGCGTGTCGCGAATAATCGCGCACAGATAATCCTGTGCCGCGTGGAAATCCTGCTCGCCTTCCTGCATCCAGTCGAGACGAAACGCGGTGGGATGATATTCGAGGCCGTGCAGCCCGTCCATCCATGCGGTCTGATGAGGAAGCGGAATCTCTCCAAAGCTTACGAGCGTGACTTGCGCGCCGTGGGTCACCAAACCCGAAACCAGTTCGCGCGAGTAAGTCCATACTCCGCTGAAGGTGTCAGCCGTCACCAATACGCGCACAGAACCCCCCCGAGCTTCGAGGGCTGGGAGCTGCCCTCGGCCTGCCTGCCTCCAGTTTAGGGTCGAGAGCCGTTCCTAGGGAAGAGTTTTCTTGCGGCCCCCAGGGGTACCCTCGAAACCCGGCGTCGTTGCCGCCCGCATGATCCCGGACGCCGTCCGGGCATTGCATCGTGGTCGGGCCGTGTCGTCTACGCGATAAATCCTTCTTATCCCCCTCATAAAATTACGTTCTTAGTAAAAGGTCTGATGCGACATAGAAAAAGTATGAGTTGGACTTGGAAGCAACCTCCCGTTAGTTTGCAGTGGCTGGCAGCGGATGCGCACGGTCATCCGTTGAACGCACCAGGGGGAATCAGATGCAAGAACTGCAGGACGAGATCAAGGCGCTCCGCGCTGCGGTACAACATTAAGTTCGCTAAGTGATCAAGGCTCTTCGAAAAGGAGATTAACTGTGCGTATACGACTGCTGTGTTTTCTTCCGTTTTTGTTTCTAGCGCTGGTGGCGCTTCCGTCTTTTGGTCAGAACGCTCCTTCGGACCCTCAGGCCACGTCCAGCTCCACTCCCGCAGACAACACTGCCGCCCCGACGAAGCCCTCGGATCCACAGCCTCTGCCTATGCCCTCGATGTCAGGGCCCCTGCAAACCGCGATACCCCACGAATTTGAAGGTGGAAGATTGGCGGTTACAGGCATTTTAACCGGCCTAGCCTGGACGGAAGGTAATCATGTTTCAGGCGACTCGTCGAGCCACTATGATGTTAGCAACGCACAGATTTTCGTCCAGAAGACCACGGGCTGGTGGCAATTTTATTTGCAGGGCGGTGCCTACAACTTACCGGCTATCGGCGTGCCATTCCTCTCGACCTCAGACACGATTAAGAACATCTATGGGCCTTTTCCGCAAGGCTATCTAAAACTTGTTAAAGGAAATTTCAACGTAGAGATCGGCGCGTTGCCAACGCTGATCGGGGCCGAGTACACGTTCAGCTTCGAAAACATGAACATCGAGCGCGGTCTGCTCTGGAATCAGGAAAACGCCGTTAACCGAGGTATACAACTCAATGAGACCTATAAGAAGCTCACCGCCTCACTGAGCTGGAATGACGGCTTTTACTCTAACCGCTACACATGGCTGTTTGGCTCCCTGACGTACGCCTTCAATTCCGCGAACAGCTTGGCGTTTATAGGCGGCGGGAATGCCGGGGTGTACGCGAAGAATACGCTTGCGACACCTCTATATCTCAACAATGAGCAGATCTACAACTTGATCTACACCTATACCAAGGGTAGTTGGGTGATCCAGCCGTACTTTCAGTACACCGACGTGCCCACCAATCCGAAGATAGGAATAGCGCACGGAGCGGGTACCAAGGGAGGGGCATTATTGGCCACTTACAATTTCAAACGCGGATTTTCACTGGCAGTCCGGCCTGAATACATCGCCACCACAGGAAGCCTCAAAAACGGCTCCATCAACTTACTTTATGGTCCGGGCAGCGGGGCCTTTGGGCTCACGGTGACGCCGACCTATCACAAAGACGCGTTTTTCCTTCGTGGAGACTTCGCGATTGTTCATGCTACCAGTTCGACGCCAGGTGACGTTTTCGGTCCCGCCGGTATGAACGTTAACCAACCGCGCGGTGTCGTCGAAGCAGGCTTCATGTTCTGATAAGCACGCGGCGGTTTTTCAAAGAGGGATTACCGGCCTCGTCAAGATGCCAAAGCGAACGGGGCAGAGATGAAGCGACGAATGGAGACGAACTTATTTTCGGGCAGCCAAAACCTGGGATGCTCGTGATGTGGGGATCAGCGGCTTGGGCACAAACCCAACTAACCCCTGGTGTCAGCGTCCTCGCCGCCCCCCGCTCCAGTTATAGGTTTGTGAATTGATTTTCGTTTAGGTACGACCAGTAACTTTTAAGCATGACCAGTAACTAAGGTGAGAACAAAAAATCAATCGAAGGAGCCAAACTATGTTCGGCGTTAACAAAAGGGGGGAAAGGCTGTCTCTGTCTCAGAAGTTGTCCCGGCTGGCCGGCCGGTTGCGCGATCCTGAGTGGCGGCGCTATGCGGGCTTGCTGCTGGGTGGCAAGGCGCTTGGAATCGGTCTGGTGCTGCTGATCATAACCGTGGTCTCGGGTCTGTTCTTTACCCACGTTTATGCTCAGACCGCCGCGCCCGAAATCAAAGCCGCTGATGCTGTGAACCCGATCAATACCGCGTGGACCCTGATCGCGGCCTTCCTGGTCTTCGGCATGCAAGTGGGCTTCACCATGCTGGAGGCCGGCTTCTGCCGTTCGCGTGAGACTGTGAACGTCCTCATGGAATGTGTGGTTGACACATGTCTGTGCGGCCTGCTGTTCTACGCGTTCGGCTTCGCCTTCATGTTCAGTCATGGCAACGGCTTCATCGGTTATCACTGGTTCTTCCTGCAAGGTGCGCCCGCAACCTACGAAACCACCGGCGTCGCGTTTCTCGCCGTCTGGATTTTCCAGTTTGCTTTCGCCGACACTTGCTCGACCATTACTTCGGGCGCGATGATCGGTCGCACCGCGTTCGTTGGCGACCTCCTCTACAGCATTGCCGTTTCGGGTTTCATCTATCCCATCATCGGTCACTGGGCTTGGGGGCCGGATGGCTGGTTGGCTCTAATGGGTAGCGATGGCCACGTTTGGCCTTCTCTGGGAATGGGCTTCCACGATTTCGCCGGATCCACTGTCGTGCATACCATCGGCGGATTCATTGCTCTCGCTGGTTCCATCGTGCTTGGTCCGCGTCTCGGTCGCACCTTCAAGCGAGATGGCGGAGCGCCCATGCTGCCGCATGACTTGACGATCGCGGTGAGCGGCGGCCTGATCCTGTGGTTTGGCTGGTACGGATTCAACCCCGGCAGCACGCTCTCCGCAATGGATTTCGAAGGCATCGGACGCGTCGCCACCAACACCACGCTGGCAGCCTGCGCGGCAGGATTGACCGCCATGTTCTGGGCATACATGTCGAGCAAGAAATGGGATGCGGGTTTTACGACCAATGGCTTCCTGGCAGGATTGGTAGCCATTACCTGCCCTTGCTACTGGGTCACTCCGACCGGCGCTGTCCTGTTGGGCGGTGTCGCCGGCGTGGTTGTGGTGCTGGGCGTAGAGCTGCTGGAGTGGCTGCGCATTGACGATCCCATCGGCGCCGTGCCGGTGCATGGGATCGCCGGCATCTGGGGAACACTTTCGCTCGGGCTGTTTGCCTGCGGCAAATATGGAGCCTCAGGTCCAACTGGTCCGGACAACTCCTCAGCGCTGAAGGGGCTCTTTTACGGTGGAGGACTGCAGGTGCTCCGAGCCCAGGCGATTGGGAGTGCGGTCGTCACACTCGCTACGTTCGGGGTTGCGATGGCAGTCATGTATGCGGTCAATGCCACCGGATTGCTGCGAGTCTCCGAGGAAGGCGAGCTCTACGGTCTCGACCTTCATGAGCACGGGATCTCGGCGTATCCTGAATATGTCATCTCAGCCTTGGGCGCGCCTCGTGGAATGAACCAGGAACTCCCTTCGGCTCAAACGAAAACCAGCTTAGCGACCACCAACCCGCTGTCTCATATCGCCAGTTAACGCTCGCTGGCTTGGACCCGAATCCGCAGGAGGCAGACCACGTTCTGCCTCCTGTATGGCAAACTGTATTCGAGGACATTAAAGAGGATATTAAAGATGACAAAACTTGAAGCGATCGTGCAGCCCAACCGGTTTGAGGCGGTCAAAGAAGCGCTCATTGCGCTCGGCGTCGAAGGCATGACAATCTCGGAAGTGCGCGGTCACGGACGGCAAAAGGGGCACACCGAAACCTATCGTGGCCGGGAATACGAAACCGATCTCCTGCCCAAGGTGAAAATTGAACTCGTGTTGGAAGATAAACTCGTCGATCCCGCGATCGACGCCATCATCAAGAACGCGGCCACTGGAAAAATCGGCGATGGAAAGATCTTCCTCTCCAAGGTCGATGAAGCCATCCGCATAAGGAATCAGGAACGAGGAGTCGCCGCTCTCTGATCATCGTGCCTGTGTGGGGGCGGGCGCCACCGGCCCGCCGCTCTCAGGTGGAGTCTGCCCACTGCGTCGTCTCGCGCGGATCCACACGATGACGATCCCCGTGATGATGACCGGCGTGACGATGATCCGGGTGATGATCCGCTACCGCCAGCTTCGGTCGCACCAGTATCCGCATCGTCCAGAGGAGATCGTCCAATGCGGTCCCAAACCCGAAGTGAGCATCCACAAATGCCAGTTCCGTAGCCGGCAGAGCCGCGCGGCCAGAGATCAGGACTACGGGAACATCCGGGACCAGAAACTTGATTTCCCGGGCTAACTGCGAACCCGACATCAAGGGCATTTCGTAGTCAAGAAGCGCCAGATCAAAATAAGTTCTCTTGCAAAGCGCGAGCGCCTCGACCGGGTCATTCTTCGCGATCACTCGGAACCCGCATTCTTCAAGCACACTGGTCAGTAGTCGGCTGGATTTGGGATTGTCGTCCACGTAAAGCACTGTCGTTCGATTTTCCATTACAAACCTCCGTTCCTTTCCTGAAGAACGCGACCCGCGCCGCGCCCTTGCGAACGAAGTGGGTAGAGATTTGTAAATGATCGGGATGCCAATGTACGGCCAGCCGCCCCCGGCTGTCGCGCGGGGCGAAGGCCCGCCACGCGCTTGAGTGCAAGGATTGACAAACGAAAAACGCAGGCGAGCTTCGCTCGCCTGGACAGCCGAGGCGGACGTCTCTACGTTGTCAATTCCTGCAAGGACTTGACGTCCTTAGTCTCATCTCCGCACAATTCCTTCTCAGCCGGACCATCGCAGGGCATCGTGAACTTAAAAACTGAACCAAGCCCGGCCTGCGCCTCGACCCAAATCTTCCCGCCGTTGCGCTCAATGATCTTCTTGCAGATCGCCAGACCGATTCCGTTGCCCGGGTATTCGGTGCGGGCGTGCAAGCGTTGGAAGACAACAAAAATATTCTCTGCGTACTCCGGCGCAATGCCGATCCCGTTATCGCTCACGCTGAACAACCAATGCTGGCCCGCTTTCTCGGCCTGCACGGAAATCACCGGCGGTTCTTTACCGCGAAACTTGATCGCGTTCCCGATTAGATTCTGGAAGACCTGCGCCATCTGCGAGCGGTTCGCCCACACTTCTGGAAGCGCCGCATGCGTGACCACCGCACCGCTCTCTTGAATCGCCGGACCCAGGGTCATCAGCACTTCTTCCATCGCCGCGTCACAATCGACGCGCCCGGAACCATTCCGGCCTACTCTCGAAAAGGCCAGCAGATCCTGAATCAAGGACTGCATGCGCACTGCTCCCTCGCTGGCATAGCCGATGAATTTGTCGGCGTTCTCGTCGAGTTTGCCGCGATAACGTTCTGCAAGTAACTGCGTATAGGCCGCCACCATGCGCAGCGGCTCCTGCAGGTCATGCGATGCCACATAAGCGAATTGCTCGAGGTCGGCGTTGGAGCGGGCTAACTCCTCGACTTTCCGCGCCAAATCATCTTCCGCTTGCCGGCGCAAACGAAGCAGCCGTTTTTCCTGCAAAGCGCGGCGCACGGCCTCGGGCAACCGAGCCAGACCGTCTTTCAGAACATAGTCCGTCGCGCCCCGTTTGATGCACTCCACCGCGGTGATATCTCCCAGCGCGCCCGATACCAGGATCAGTGGAATCTCGAGCCCTTCGCGCCGCAGCACCTCCAGGGCGTCCATTCCTTTCCACTGCGGCAGGTTGTAGTCGGCGATCACCACGTCGGGACGGTGCAAGGGAAGCTGCCGCTCGAACTCGGCTTCCGCTTGCACGACCACCATGGAAACCGAGAAGCCGCCCTTTCGTAGAGCCTGGGCCACCAGCTCCGCGTCCAGTTGGTTGTCTTCGACATGCAGCACCCGAAGTTGGCCGGTTTGTGGTGTGAGATCGTTAGTGGGACCCATGAGCCGTTCCTGCGAGATGCTGGCACTCTTCCAATACTACCGGCGGCTGATTGACGACCAGCCAGTACAGTCCCACGCTCTTGACCGTCTCCCGGAATTGTTCGAAGTCGACTGGCTTCTGAATAAAGCTGTTAGCTCCCAGGTTGTAACCGGCCGCCAAATCCCGCTCTTCTTTCGACGAGGTCATGATGACGACCGGGATCGTCTTGGTCCGATCGTCGCTCTTGATCTGTTTGAGCACTTCCATCCCATCGACCTTGGGCAGTTTCAGATCCAACAGCACCAATTTTGGGGGACGATCGAACGATCTGTGCGTGAACGCCCCGCGGCAGAAGATAAAGTCCAGGGCTTCCTCGCCATCGCGCGCGACGAAGATGTTGTTTGCCAGCTTCTCCCGCCGCAGCGCATGCAGGGCAAGATCCATATCGTTCTGATTGTCTTCCACCAACAGTATGTCGAGTTTTCCTGAGTTCATGATCGGCCTCCCGCCGTTGCTGCATTGTTTTTCCATTCAGTTTGCTTTCCCACGCCGAGGGTGAAATAGAAGGCTGCGCCTTTATCCAGTTCTCCCTCGGCCCATACTTGGCCGCCGTGCTTGCGAACGATGCGCTGCACCGTGGCCAAGCCTATCCCCGTACCTTCAAACTCCTCCGGCCTGTGCAACCTCTGGAAGACCCCGAACAGCTTGTCAACATACTTCATGTTGAAGCCGACGCCATTGTCTCGGACCATGAAGACCGGTTGCCCATCTTCTTCTTTGTGACTGACTTCGATGACGGCGCGGGCGCGCGGCCGGCTGAACTTGAGCGCGTTGGCCAGCAAGTTTTGAAAGATCTGCTTGACCAGCACGGGATCGCACTCCACCGTGGGCAGGTCGGCGATCATCCATTCCACCTGCCGCCCTTCGCGATCCGGCTGGAGAATCGCTATCACCTCCGCGACCATCGCGTTCAACTGGGTTGGCTGCAGACGTAGCGCATGACGACCGACCCGTGCGAGACTCAACAATTCGTCCACCAGCACGCCCATCTTTTGTGCTCCCGCCTGGATGCGCTCCAGGTACTGTTGGGCGCTAGGATCGAGAGCGGAACCGAATTCTTCCATCAATAACTGGGAAAACCCGCTGATGTGCCGCAAGGGCGCCCGCAAGTCGTGCGAGACCGAGTAGCTGAAAGCTTCCAGCTCTTTGTTGGCGATTTCCAACTGGGCCGTCCGCTCTCCGACTCTTCGTTCGAGTTCGTCGTTAAGTTTTTTAATCTCTCGCTCATCTGCTTTCCTCTGGGTAACGTCCCGGAACGCCACCACTCCGCCACACAACACGCCGTCCTTGCCCCTCCGTGGACTACCGCTAACCTCGATCCAAGCGCCCTCGGCGAGTTCGTGATTCCGCAGAAACATCTCGGCTGTGCTCACCTCCCCGTGAAGGGCGCGAACCAGGGGGAGTTGGTCCGTAGGGAAAGGCGTCGTCGTGTCGGCCAGAAAGAGGCCGTAATGCCCGGACCACTCCTGAGGGTCCATGTTTGTCGCACCCATGCCCAGGATTCTTTCCGCGGCGGCGTTCCAGAGGACGAACGATCCATCCTCGTCAGCGGCGACCAACCCCTCGGCCATGCCGCCGAGCACGGACTGAAGCATAAGCGTCTGGGTTTCCAGGGCTTCCCGCGAGAGAGCCAGTTCCTTCGCCTGTCGGGCCAGTTCCACTGCCAGCCGGGCCAGCTGCTCCTCGGCTTTCTTCCGCGCGGTGATATCGCTGTTCACTTCCAGGATGCGTGCCGGTTTCCCCTTCGCATCTCGATGCAATACCCAGAGACTCGAGACCACGATGCGGCCGCCATCGCGCTTGCGGTGTACCAGTTCGCCTTCCCAGGTGCCGCTTTGCCGGAGTTGTTCCTCGATCCGTTCCAGCGGTTCGGGGAACTCGGTGTGAAGCAATTCGTGGGCGATCCGGCCCGCTGCTTCTTCCTTGGTGAAACCGTAGAGTTTTTCGGCGCCCAGGTTCCACAGCACAATGTGGCTCTCCATGTCGCACACCAAAACCTGAGCGAGGTCCAGGACTCTGGATAGCTCATGCAAAGCTTGCTCGGTCCGCTTCCGCTCGCCGATGTCACGCGCAATTTTTGAAGCGCCAACAATCGCGCCGGTGCTGTCTTTAATCGGCAAAATCGTCACGGAAACGTCGACGTTCGAACCATCCTTTCGGACCCGGACGGTTTCGAAATAGTCAACGCGCTCACCGCGCCCAATTCGCGCCAGAGCGTCGGATTCTTCATTCACGCGTTCCGGCGGCACCAGCATTTGCAGCGGTTTGCCGACCGCCTCTAATGACGAGTAGCCGAACAACTTCTCGGCGCCCGGATTCCACGCCGTGATCCTCCCATCCAGCGTCCTGCTGATAATGGCATCACTGGATGACTCGACTGCGGCCGCCAAGCGTTCGCGCACTCCCTCCGCCAGCTTGAGTTCGGTGATGTCGGCACGGATGGCCACATACTGCCGCGGTTTACCATCCTCACCGAGAAACGGAACGATGGTCGTATCCACCCAGTAAATGGAACCGTCCTTGGCCCGATTCTTAATCTCGCCATGCCAAACCTGGCCACTCACGATCGTGCTGTACATCTGTTGAAAGAATTTTTTCGGGTGGTAGCTGGAATTGAGGATGCGGTGATTCTGCCCGATCAACTCATCCCTTGAATATTGACTGATGGCGCAGAACTTCTCGTTGACATAGGTAATCGTGCCCTGGACGTCGGTTACCGCCACGATCGCATGCTGATCCAGAGCGAACTTTTGATCGGCCAAATCTTTAACCGCAGCCTCGCTCGTGGCAAGACTTTCTTTCGCGGCCTCGAGAGCCGCTGTCCGCTGCTCCACGCGCTGTTCCAACTCGCCGTTCAGGGTGCTGATTTGCGCCCGCGCTCGTACGCTGATGTCAACCTCGCGGTTGACGGCGAACCCGGCTAGCGACAACAAGCCTGCCCCAACGAAAATGCCCAGGACAATGATGAAGCTCGTCAACCACCGTCCCGCCTTGGTCCTTCCGGTGCGCTGGCTCAATAACCGCGTCTCCTCGGCCTTCACCTCTTGAGTCGTTGCGCGCACCCCCTCCATGAGCCTTTCGGTCTCCAGAATTTCGTCAGCTCCAGCGACCGCGTGCGCCTGCCGGCGTTTGGCGACTATCATCTCGGCGAATTCCAGCGCGGTCCGGACCCGTGCATCAACCACATCCAGCCGTCGTTGTTGGCCGGGATTGTCCGCCGTCAAATGGCGCAGCGCGTCCTCATCTAGCGCGACGGCGTCCCGTGCAGTTTCGTAATGCGCACGCAACGGGTCTTGCCCGGTCGAGGCAAATGTTCGCGCGCTGGTTTCCACTTCGATCACATCTTTGGACGTCAGCTCGAGCCTCTCCAGCACAGCGTAGGTGTGGGCTACCCAGTCGGCGCCGTCCGCCGCCAGGCGGGCGTTGTACCAGGACAAAAAGCCTATGAAGACAGTAAGGAGCAAAGCCACGATGAAGCTGCCCGTAACTCTCCGCCGAAGTTTGGCTTCGATCGGCGCTTCAATCCGCGCGCGCTCCGCGATTTGCCGCTCCAGCCTGCGATTCGCTTCCTTCATAGAGTCCGCCCGCGAAGCGAAATGATTTTTGGCGTCCAGAAAATCCAGTTGGAGGGGAGAGCGCGATTCTTGCGAATGAAATGGACGAGGACGATAGGAATGCAGCAATACGACAGCGTGATCAGGCCGTCTGAAATGACGTGCACCGTTACGATTCGCGGACCCCATAGGTTGCAGAAACCGTGCGGCGTGAAATCACGAGAGAGCAATTGTTTGAAGAATTCCATGATCCCGGTTTTCGCCTTATTTCAGAGCTATCGGCAAGACCGTTACGTTGCGAGTCAAGAGGCAGGTTACTTATGGTCGCGGCGAACGCCGGAGAGCGCAGATTTCGATTTTGCTTCCATCGGCCTCACCGCTGGAATTGTTAGGGAAAACTCAGATTGAGTTGGTCTCCGGTAGTTTGAAGGGCATGGCTGCACAAGCCAGGATTACTTCCGGATATCTCGTCACGCGGAGACAATCGCCAGGGTGTCAGGCATCGCGGGATCTGCCATCTGCTTCCGACCGGCACCGCGACTTGCAAGACTGGACGAGGCAGCTACGCGTTTTGCGGAAGAGCCACGGTTACAAGATCCCGGCCGCGATTTTTGGATTCATAGAGGCATTGGTCCGCAATTTTGAGCAACTCTTCGAATGTTGAACCATGCTCCGGAAACGCGGCTACGCCTACCGAGATAGTGAGCGGCCCCAGAGGCTGCTTCTTATAGTGCAGCCGCAGGCTCTTTACTTCCGAGCGCAACGCGTCCGCACGGATAGCCGCGTCCTGTGGAGTTGACTCAGGCAGAATAATCGCGAATTCCTCGCCGCCATAGCGGCAGCATATATCGGTGGCGCGAAAGAAATTGCGAAACAGATCTGCCAAGGACTGAAGGACCAGGTCTCCGGCATCATGGCCGAACGTGTCATTGAATCTTTTGAAGTGGTCGAGGTCGAGGAAAAGAACGGCGATGGATTGTCTCTTGCGACCTGCCAATTGCAGTTCTCGGTCGAGCGATTCCTCCAGGAATCGCCGGTTAAACAGCCGAGTCAGCGGATCGCGAATCGACTGTTCACGGAGGGTTTCTCGCAGCTGCAGGCTAGCCAACGAAAGGGCGATCTGCGAGGCTGCACTAATGGCCAATCCCTGACGCGAGTCCCGAAAACTCTCTGCGCCAGACTCGTCCTGGAGTTCCGCTGCGCTTTCGAATTCCAGATGCAAGACGCCAATCGTGTTTCCCTGCGCGACCATCGGAATGCATAGAGACTCGGTAGTTGAACTCGTGGTCAAATGTTGGCAGGAAATCTCATTTCCCCGACGCCCACTCCAGTGAGGCTGGCCACGGCGGAGAGACCAACATGCGTCGGGAGGAAATGTCGGCGGTAATGAGTCCTTTTTTCCCCACCGAACCGCTGCCTCGATGAGGTCTCGCGACGACCTGAACAAATAGAGCGCTCCCGAAGGTGCGTCAGGGAAAAGCTTGGACACAGACTTAGCGACGACGTCGCAGGCTTCCTTAACAGTCCCGCTACACGCCAAGAGAGACCCCATTTCGTTCAGCGAGGTTGTCTGCTGCGTGCGGACCTCCAACTCCTTCACCAGTCGGTCCAACGACTCCGCGTGTTTCCGCTGCGCTTCGCTCGCCTTGCTCTGCTCCGAAACGTCCTCGTAGATCAGGTATGCGCCCCGTACCTCACCCCTTACCAACAGCGGTACGCCATGAAGTGCAAGGTCAAGAATCGTTCCGTCCCTTCGCCGCTGCCGCACGGTTTTGTGCAAGGCGTTTCCGGCAAAGATCTGACGAATCAGTTGGGTGGAATCAGAAGCCTCATCGTCGGGAATCCCCATAGCGCTGATGTCAATCGAGGTCAGCTCGTGCCGGTCGCATTGAAAGAGTCTCTCGAAAGCGGAATTCGCCAGTTCGACCGCGCCTTGCCGGTCAAGAACGATGATTCCCAGCGGGCTATTCTGTATGAGCGAATCCAAATATGTGGTTTGTCTATTTAGATCAATGGCGAGGCGGTGTCGCTCGCTGACCTCGGATCCCACGATGAGTCCTACCGCGGACAGCACCAGCATGAGCAAGGCTATTTTGTTAAACATGACTGTGGTGGGCGGGAACAAATGCATCGCGGCTACGATTCCAAAATTCATGACGAGCAGGCCGGTGACAACTCGCCGGATTCCGTGACGCATCGCAATCCAGATGATCGGAATAAAGCTCAGATAAAAATGATCGTAATGCTGGCCCTTGGATCCGAATATAATGAGGAGGACGACGAATATCGTCAACGCTTGGCCAGACGTTTCTGCGATCCCACCAAGAGTCAATTTTGGCACGGTGAAACGCGCTCTGGTGGGGCGGAGTTGTGAGCGTGTTGGCGAGAGCCAACTACGAACATGCGGAAACAAATGGACCAAAAGAAACGGTGCGATGCCCAACACGCCGATGGCGTCACCCAAAAACCACCCTAAACCGGCCGACCTGTATTCACCCCAGGCAATGCTGTGATCGGCGATCAAGCTTGCGACGCCAAAGATAGTTGCCGCTCCCGCTGCGGTCGCACTCACGACAACGTAATAGACCACATCCCGGCGGCGACGCAGCCCAAGATCGATCCTGAGGTACACGCGCAACACGTAGGCCGCCGTGCCATAACAAAGGGCGCTTCCAATGCTACCAACCGTGCCGCTGAACGACATGACTGGCTGGGCATAAATAACCTTCCCAGCAAGGGCATCGGCAAAGCAGACCAGGAGTGCGTACCACGGACTGACGCCTAACAGGAGCGCCATTACCAATCCGATGGCGGGATACCAGGCAGTGAATCCAATGCGAGAAATAAAAATGACTTCGGGCCGATTCAGCAGCAGGTACAGCAGCACGACCGAAATGGAGACGAGCGCGTAACGAAAGATCAGGCGTTGCGAATGCATGGATAGAACCTCAGTGAAATGAGTGCAATCGGCTTGAACTATCCGTTGATGTGCTTTGGCCCAGATGCCCGAAATTGAGAGATGTCGCTACGTTCAATTGTGCGGGATAGGGATGAATGCGTGCTGTTCAATAATGCTCACACTGCTGATGCAACAGGAGTTGACGGACAGCGGCGCTCGTTGACATCTCTCCCGGTCGAAGCAGTGGTTGTGTGGTCGGCAACTCGGAAACTACCCGTCTTAGAAAGCTGCCGCACGTCCACCATCACGTGCTGAAGGTCGACGTCTAGTTCCAAGGCTTCAGTTAGCGCTGATGGGGCTTGCCGCGTCTCTGCGTGAAATCAGATGCCCCTTCAGGGGATGGGCTATATCGACTTTTGCGGGACCGGTTAAGATCCTGCAACCCTTTCGGCCTCTTCCGTTGGACCCGTGGTTGGGCCCGTGCTCTCCAATTGCTTCCGGAGTTTCTTCACCAGTTCGTGCAGCGCCTGGAGTTTTTCGGCCGCCGCCGCCGGCA
>Ga0185299_10005331_pt1 | contig 14625 bp, 21 predicted proteins | sample PaiPotPPA55metaG_FD_128002 | JGI IMG/M metagenome (GOLD analysis project Ga0185299, IMG submission 128002) | Iron sulfur acid spring bacterial and archeal communities from Banff, Canada, to study Microbial Dark Matter (Phase II) - Paint Pots PPA... ...
ACCGACCAGTGGGCCATCCGAGTTTCACTCCATATCGCCAGTCTGGACGCGCCTAAGACCGCCACGCAGACCACATGCATACAAGCGCGTCCAGTTGTCTTGATGTCTGCCCTGCCGGCCCTCGCCCTAGAAGCCCGATAATTTCCGGTTCACTGAGAAGCCTGCTTCGGCAAACTGCCTCGCAGAGCCACTAAGACTTCATCGTGCAGGTCGCCACCGTCAATCTTGACAGCGGCATTGTTTGCAATGAGCACCGAGGTGCGCAAATGCCCACGCACGGCACGGAACTGGAGTTTCTCGAGAACGTGCTTCCTGCCGCCGATGAGCTCTTCGCAGACAGACCGTACATCCTCTTCTCCTTTCAGCACCACCTTCGCCCGAACGCCCTTCTCGATTTGAAGTGCCCCCAATTGAATGGAGTCGATAACGACGCGGCTGCCGAAGCACTCCTGGAAAACGTTGGCCCAAGTCATCACATCCACGTTCAATGGAGCAACGGGGAGAGCGAAATCGGTAATCTCTAGGAGCTGGCTCACAAGACTCTGCGTTGACCGAGGAGCATCCACGAGCTCTAATCCGGGCCATGCCGGCGTGGCCCGAAAGGAAGTTTGGTGAAACTCCAGTCGGCTGAACGTAAGTTCCTTACCGAACGGGTCCGCGACGGTCTCTTCGTACTCGTAGCGCTCAACGTACCTAGCCTCCAAGAAATCGTCGCGCACCCTGCCCAGGATAAAGCCGCTCGACCCGTCATCCGGGAAAGAGCGCTGCCGAATCTGCTTGGCGAGCGTTCGGACCGGCAGCGGCCAATCAGCCTGCAACCACCGATAGCGGCTCATTCTTCCGCTACCTCTGCGGCGGCAACCACCGTCCGCTTTTCCCTCATGTCGAGCAGCAACGCTCGGGCCGTCGATTCGACAAGCTGATAGAGGCTTTCCCGCTCACCATCATCAACAGGGCGCGCGGTTTTCGTGTATTCACCCTCCTGGAAGCGGTAGGCACCCTTGACGGAGTACTTAAAGCTCCTCCCATTTTCGCCATCCTCAAACTCAGCGTGCAGATGAGGAATGTCATAGGGAATGGTCGTTTGCCGTATCTTCCAGGTAATCGAGGTGATGTAGAACCCCCTTTCCTTTAGCGAAAGGTATTCTTTCGATGCTATGAGGTTCTCGCCACTCAGGGCCATGCTTCGTACAATAACGAGCAATTCTTGGCTCGCTTCCGCACGGACGTCTTCGTCAAGGTCATCTTCGTCGAGCTCGTCCTGGGGACGCAAACCCGGGGCAATTTTTAAGTTCGTCACTCCGTAAAGCTTGTGACCCGGCAGCTCGGAAATCAGGCGCATAAAGAACGTGGTGCGCTCATCCGCCGTGAAGTCCGCGTCAAGCTCAATCGCCTCACGCGCGATTGGAGTGCGACGACGACTTTCAATGCGGCCCGTGAGGTCTTCAACAATGCGCCTCGACTTTTCCGACGCGGGCAGGCGAACGATAGTCTTTCCTCCTTGCTGGATAAACTCAATGGTTGCGTCCAGACGCTGGCGCTGGATGAGGCGCGTTCGCGAATAATCCATCTCGTCGTATTCGACGTTCATGACCAAGCCCGCTGTGCCCTTCGAATGGGAGACGACTTTCTCACTGGTTCCGACATCGTCCTTGTATTCACGCACGACGGCCTTCAGCTCGTCAATCGGTATATCGGCGTCGAGCGTAACCGAAGTGGTCTTTTCAGCCCGACGAGAAGATTCCCGTCGCCCCATGACCTCGCGAAGTTCGTTCAGGGTGAAGGGAAGCTCGGAGATGGCGTCCACCAAATCGTCACGGGTCTCGTGAGGGGAAAAAAAGATACCGCGTTCGCGAGCGATTTCACGCAGAACACCTTCCGTTAGGCTGCGCTTAGCACACGCGAGCAGGTCAAATACGTCTTTGTCCGTCGCATAGAACTGTTGCGTATTGTCAGGCATAGTCCATCCCCAACTCGATATCCGAGAAGCGCGTCAATACTTGGGACATCCGCTTGTACTGAATATGTTTTACTCTTTCCGCCAACGGCGAACCGGTCGACGCGTTCGAGAGTCCATCGATGTAGACCTGCTGCGCTTTTTGGAACATCGGCTGCGCAACCGGACATGCATCGAGGAGCTTTATCTCAATATCGATACCTTCTTTGAGCAGTTGGAGGCTACGCAAATAGTCGAACAGGTACGTGAACTCGTCCGCTGACGCGCCTTTCCCACGATAGAAGAGCACGAGTCCTTTGTGGTCAGGGTGGCCTTGGCGGTCGTACTCGAGAACGATGAGTTGGGACGTTAGCATCTCAAGCGTTGCGGCCTTGGCATGCTCTAGCTCCAAATTCTTCCGCCGGACGAGTTGAGGATAGAAGTATCGGCAATGTGCAGGGTCCGGCAATGGAGCACCGCCCGTACGTCGACCTCGCATCTGAACAATCTCGTATCGGACATTGTCGAGCCAGAAGATATCCTCCGGCCCAAGAATGACGAGCCGTGAGCCCTTCGGCAAGTCCAGCTGCGCGGTCTTCAGGCTTTTCAGGTGCTGCCTGAAGTCTTTGTCGTACTCACCGTCATGGTTGTAGACAAACAGGAGGCCGCAAATCGAAGGAGTAACGTTCGGATGGATATAGAGTTCCCGCCACTCGTCGCTCACCTCTGCGCACGACACCTGTTTGGACGGGCTCTCGAGTGCACCTCGAACCGCTGAGACGGTGATTGAAGACTTTGCGTAACTTTTAAGGTCACAGTTAACGTAGACGCGGTTCCGCGAGTACGGGTCATCATAGTAAAAGACCACGTCCGACGGGTGGGTGGCTAGCTTGTGCTGCGCCTTCTTTTCACAGGTCCAATTTTTGTTCATTGGACCCGTGATTTTCCAAAAAAACTCCACGAAAAGTTCATTGGAAAGTCGCTCTGCCATAGCAGCAATATTCGCTGTCTCGGCCATTCAGTCTGGTCTCCTTTCATAGCCCAGCACTTTGCCTGCGGGCTGAATACGCTATCGGCAAGTCACATCGATTATCCGAGCCCGCGTCGAGAAAAGGACTTTGGCGTGGCTGTGCAGCCTCCAGCAGATGCCCCGCGAGCCATGCAAAACGTTGCCGGGCGGTAGCATCCGAAGAGACTGAGCTCGAAGAATATCCAATTACGCAGAGAAATTGAATCGACAGAGGACGCGCACGGCGAAAAGTCAAATTTTTGACAAGGGGACCATCTCCTAAAGATTGGCAGACTCCGACCGTTAACGCGAGACAATAAGGCCGAGCAGTTATCTTGTTAAAAGCAGCCTATAGCGTGGAGGACATTCCGCCAGCGACATATGCAAAAAGCATAGGTCACGTTGCTCGTTGCCGACGGAACCGTGCCTTTCAGACACGGCTGAGTGCAAACAGCCACGATTGCAACATCGACCGATTATGAACGTACGTCATTCAAAGCAAATCAATTCCACGGCGCGTGAAGTCGAACCTGTCGAGCCGATGGCCGAGCGCGGACCGCAAGCGGATACGCCACGCCGGGTTCGCGAGCAATACGAAATCCCTGAAGGCGTGATGTATTGCAAGCTGGAAGCGGTTGATGCCCGGTCCGACTACCGCGAAAACACGCAATGTGCGCGCCTGTTCGGAATTTCAAGAGCGCAGTTTGAGCGAAGCCTGAATCCAAACTTCGTCAATGCGAGCTTCGACGTCCATCTCCTTGATATCGAATGGCCCCTATGGGAACAGCTTGTCGTACGAGAGCTACGGTACGACAAGCTTCGTTTCAATGATGCCAACACCGAATGGCTCGAAGTCTCCTACCGTGCAAACCGAGGTCTCGACAGCGGTGAAGCGTACGCCTACCCGCTGTTCAGGGCTTCAGCCCCGACGTTCATGGATGTCCTGGGAATCACGCCCGTAGTCGGGAGGCGAGTTCCGCCGATACGGACTGCGCCCGGTGCGATTCATCCTCATCGTCCTGCATCTTCGCCCTACGTTCTTGACGGGTTCCATGTGGGTCAAGGCATGTGCTCTGTCTTTCACAACGGTCAGTCGGGCTTTATTCTGGACGCAGGCCCAGGAACCCCTGTTCTCCGCAAGGCCTATGACCAGGCTGGTTTTGTGAACGACTTGCTGCCCCTGCTCAAGAAGCTCAAACCACTATCGATGGTGCTTTCACACTTCGATGCCGACCACTGGCGACTCCTCGACTGGGACGATGAACTCCTCGCCCGCGTCGACAAGATTTACGTGCCGGACAATTACCCATACCTCCCGTTCAAAAGCGCCGCAATCGAAGACAATCTTGTCCCCATCGGAACCCAAGACCTGTTGAATGATGTTCGTGTTGGTGCCAGCCTGCGAGTCGTTCGAAGCGACCCCGTTAACTCGAATAAGAACGGCGAGTGCTTGGTCGCAGTGTGCGAGACCGACGGAAAGCGTGCACTCCTGCCCGGAGATTATTCGTATCAACGTATGGCTTCAGATACTGGAGGGGGCATGCAGCCGCTCGTCGAGGCACGCTACGATGCAGTGGTCGTACCGCATCATGGCGACAAGGCAAGTGCGCACAGTATCGTGAATCCCGTTTCGGACAAATCGATTGCCTTTTTCTCGGCAGGGGACCATTCCTGGTACAAGCACCCCAACGAGGACTCGCTAGCCATGCACGAGGGAAAAGGATATGTCATTGTGAGCAAAAACAAAACTCCGGATATCAAGTCACAAAAGCTTCTGCCGTGACGCCCCGCTCTTCGGAATAGTCACGCTCGCCAGCCAGACCGTTGCTCTGGCTGGACTTGCGCTCACCGTAAGTTGCTAGCAACGAACCTCGAACTCGCTTTTTCATTCCTCTAGTATCCTTCACTTTTGCAGACAATATGCGGGCGCGCCAAAGACATGTCGCTTGTGTTGAACCCACATCGTAGGGGCTGCCGTTCACACGGTCACGCAAGTGGCGCCTACACGACCCGGACGGCGAGGTCGCCGACGTATCGAGCAAGAAGGATTAGCCCAAAACAGCCAACATGGCACCGCGCTTGGCTCTTGTCAGAGCCACGTACAACAGCTTTCTCTGCGTCTCGGTTTCCTCGACGTCGCCCAAATAGCTTTTGGGGCGACTGCCGTCGCGGGTCAGGAGCCAGCCCCCATCTGCGGCGGGGTCCACGCGGCGAACGAGCCACTCTTCATCACGTATAACGGCGCGTGCGCCAGGGCAAACGGAAGCATATAAGCGAAGCCATTTTTAAAGTCGTCGCAAATACTAACAAAGAAGTCCCACCTCTCGACGTCAGGCATGTTGAAGGCTTGCGGAATCTGGTCGCACGTTCGAGGCGAGCCGTGGTCGCTGCACCCCGGGCCGGCATCCCCCGAGACAGTTTTTGTCCTGTAGTACTCGTTTACACTCGGAGATTGCGGTGAGACTGACGCCTGACCAGGCCAACCAAAGGGAAGCTACCGCATTAGCAAATGCGAGTGGAGCGTGGCCAGTCGCGTCAAATCGGAAACCTCGCGACGTTGTTTACGAAAGCACCCGAGACCTCGAAGGCTCGGGTGCTCAAGCTCTCCGTGGAAAACATCTCAGAAAAACTATCGACGCATGGGAAAAACAAAATTTCTCGCGATTGACATCGCGTGACGATAGAGATACTGGCACGAGGCACCCGACAATTCAATCGACTAGCGCTCTCGGCCGCGCTTGCCAGTTCTCTGTTGCGACGCGCGCCGCCAAATCCGGCGGCGCGGAGCTCCAAGGCACGCTGGTTTGCTTTAGACTTTTGCGAACGCCTTGCTGAACGACGGTAGCACCTCATTAGCCAGCGTGCTCGCTGCGACAGCACGCGCCATATCTCGCCCACCGCTACCGCCCACCTCCTTCTCCGCAGTTGCTGCTATCCGGTCGTACTCTTGAACGACAGCGGCGCTTGCCAGAACCGCGCCCACAAGGCCGTCATTCTCATACGCTAGCCTAAGTACGGACAGGTACTGCTCAAATGCTGCATCTTCGGTTACGGCTCGGGTCGCCCCGCTTGTACCCTGCATGTTGCTCATCTTTCTAGTCTCGGCGTGCGGTGAAATTACCGCGTACGCGTTTACGGCAAGACGCAACCAAAACTTTAGCGGTCGAGAAGGGCATCGCGAGATGGAGGACGGTCGTGCAGGGCGCATCGCATAGCTTCCGGCGTTTCTGAATCGCTACAGGTCCCTTGGGCTGACGCTTGGCCGACACCCACTCGAACTTCTGCGACCCCAATTGCTCGAGGCTCGCCTAACGACTGCTGCGACGTTGCGGACCTATCGCAACGGAAAGCTTGCTCGAGGCTGCGGGCTCGTCACGGTCCGGCAGCGGCCCGGCACCGCGAAGGGGGATGACAAACACTGCGTGCAATCTCGCACCTGCCGCGCCATCCTTCGACGATAAGACAACAACGGAGGTCATCAGAATATGGATGCAACGTGCCTCGCGTCGCGATTCAATGCCGCAGACCCGCACTCGCGCAAATCGTCAGCCTTGGCAATGCAGTGGCCCACTCGCTCTTCCAGAGGTTATATGCGTCCTTAGCGGCCTCTTCCTCGCTGCGCAGCCTAACAGGGTCGGTTTGAGCTGTCGCCAGTTGTTCCTCGATAAGCCGGCGCGTGGTTGGGGCCTGCTCGAGTCCCCGATGTAACGCTCTGCTGCGGCACATAACGCATCAAGGTCTCACTGCATCTGGCCGGTTACGCCCGCGTCGGACAAATGCTGCGCCACTTTCGCCCGCGACGCCTCGGCGTCATTCACCGCCCGTTCAAGTTCAACGGAGCACTTCCTGAGTGCATCTTCTGCCTGCAGGACATTATCGCGACGTGTCATCCAGGAGGACACGTCCTCAAGCGCCATCCCGGCAAGTTGCTCGGCAGCCGCGAATGCCTCCCACGTCGCGTCAAAGACAGCCAGGGTTGCAGTGGCATCATAATAAAAATTCTTCTCGTGGCGCGTCAGGGCCTCATTCTCAAAGTCGACGCTCTTCTTCACAGTAGAAAGCTGCGTCGCCTCAGTAACTGAGCCAACCAGTTGGTCGGAAAGGTCGTCCGCCGCCCGCATCCTGTACTCATGCACGTGACCCAAGGCTCAGTATTGATAACCCTTCGCATGAAGTTCTGCAATTGAACAGGGCGCATAGTTCGCGTGGACTGTGTTCCCTTCCTGCGCGGTGTGCAGCACACCAATGTTGAAGAATCCGGGCGCCGGCGGCGGATAGCCAGTCACGAGGTTGGCGGTCGTTTCCCGCGCCTTGAAGCTATGCCCATGCAGCGCAACCTTTAGCTCGTCGATGCGGGATGTCTCTGATTTCCGTGTCGAAAACGTCTGTACGTTGTCCGGTAGCTGCAGTTGCCTGGTCATCTCGCTTTCGGCGTCATGGTTGCCGAATAGCAGATAGACGGGAATACCTGCGCGACGCAAACGTCCCATTTCCCTACAAAAAAAAGATGCCCGCGTTGTGGTCGCACCAGGTGCCGTCGTATAGGTCGCCGGCAATCACCACGAAGTCAGCATTTTCGTCGATAGCGGTCGACACTAATGCAGTAAAGGCATCGCGTGTGGAATTTCGCAGCATTTCAGCGGGCGCGTCCAGATAGGCACTCAGCCCGTGAAGCGGACTGTCCAGATGGATGTCAGCCGCGTGAATGAAACGCATGTTGCCGTCTCCTGTGGTGATGGGGCGCCGCCGCTGCTGTGGAGACCGGATGGAGATTCTATGCGAAAGGAAGAAGCATCACGACAGTTTTACTGTTCCTGCCGCGTGCTCAACTCCTCGCCCCTGTTCCGCTCTCCATGCCGTACATGTTCCGGCACCGGTCCCAGTTGAATATCAGCGCACGCAAACAGTCATTGGGCCGCCTGGAGTTATTTACGCGGTATGGAGCTTAACCTGATATTGAGACAATTCATGTCGCAAATCAATCATACCGGCGCCAAGCAAGAAGGAATAGGCGCCGAAAAGCTCCGCAGACAATAAGGGATGAAACCGACTCCGTTGTCCATCACGTGCAGCTTCTTCATCGCCTGGACGGGTCGATTTGATACTGGAATGCAAAGTGTCCCATTCCGCGAGCAGAATCACCGGCATATCACGGCATGCAACGTACTCGCCGATGCTCTGAAAACGGCCGGTCAAGCCGATGAAAAGTTCGGCCAGACCGGCAGGGCTTGCGCAACGCCATGTGGGTGACCCACGCAAATGTGAGACCGCCTCTTGTGTAACGCGAGCCTGCTCCTAATCGAGAAACGGTCAACGCCACATTGGGACGTTAGATGTCTCGGCATGTTGTGACAATTGGACGTACTCCCCCCGAACGCAAACGTTGATGCTTGTGATGCAGGTCATTGGCAAGCAGCGAGCTTTTTGCAACGTGATTGGTGCATGCGCACCGACCGGGTCTGCTGCGGGGCGCACGAATATTTTCGACATGCGGCGATTTCGTGAAATGGCGGTATCGAACAGACTTCACGGCTGCGTATCGGAAGGCGTCTTTAATACGAAGAACCTGAGAGAACCCAGTGAAAACCACCATCAAAAGAAGGGACGTCGATGAAAGTCCTTACACCGCACAGAACGTCGACGCCGCAATCGCTCATCTCGAGCGCGTACTAACGTTCGAGGGAGCCCAATCACTATTCGGCCAGAGCTACTGGCGCGTTCGCGTGATGCAGGTCAATGCGACACCGGGGTTGATGCGCACGCAACGACTTCGATTGCAGCGACTGCTGGACCTTCTTGCAAACGCAGCCGGCACGTCTATCCGCACACGCGGTCATCTTCAGCATGCTTCAGCGGAACGGGCGGGTATCTAATGTGCACGGTTTCCGCCACTTAGTAACCCGGACAGCAGGGACTATACCGCTGCTGGCGCAGGCCGTCGGTCCGGCGGCTGCGCCATTATGGCACTTGGTGGCCTCTGCCAGCTTGCTATTGATACGCGACTATCGGCCGATGTCACCGGGAGGCCCCGGAGGTTGCAAGAGACCCAACGAAAAACGATTGCCGCAGTTGAAGCAGACTTCGTCTTTACGTCCATCGACTGAGCGTCGCATCTTTGCGGCATCGTGCGCCGCGCACATGTTGGCGGCGCCGGCAGTGGTCAGGATGGCCGCGGACGCATTCCATGGCCATCGTCGTACCTCGGGCCGATTGCCTCAAACATCGTAAAACCCGGGTTATTCGCGGGACGGGTGCGACGGCACGACGGCCCGGCAAGGAGCGCTGTGACACAACTCCGGGCGAAGCGAACATGCCCTACATCACTCGTCGACAAAGACGGGAGCCAAAGGCTAGTTGACCAAGACCCCTTTCCGGTTCGAGAAAGTTTGTCGACGCCAAAGGCGACCGTGGCCAGGAGCGGTGCAACGCACCGCAGATGGAGGCCCACGTCGACCGAGCGGCGCGCCAGCCCCCCCATAAGACCCGACTCTTTCTTAGGAAAGAATAAAGTGACTGTGCCAGAAATACAGCAACTTCTCGTGTGAAAAGGCTCCAGCGATTGCCTGTTCACCCAATGCCGGGCTCCGTTCACGTAATGACGCGTCATCAATCGGCCACACTCACCAGTTTCATCGTGGGTAACGCGGCGGCGGCGCCGGAACCCGGCATCAGAACATTGCATACCCGCACTTTTGCTTTCTTCTAGCGCTCTTGTACCTGTCCAAATATCTGGTCCGAGCCTTGTTCACCACGTGGCGTTCGTCAGCATGTCTATGCATCAAACTCCGAGCCCTTCAGGGCGAAGCATAGACTTCTTTGAAAGACCAAGATTCTTTCAAGTAGATAAGAGTAGTACGTGGTGGAACCGTCGCAAAAAACACCATACAAATCAATCTATTCCGCGTCACTCCTCGTCGCAATGTGACGTGATTCCGTACTCAATATGACGTGGTCAGAGCTAATCCCCCACGTCATATTGCGCACGGTCCGAATAACGCAGAGGCCAGGCGTTTAGGACGAGAACATCCGCCAGATTTCAGCCGCCAGCGGCGCGGCCCCGTCGGCTTCGAGCGCACCCGAAGTCGGCATAGCCCGCACAGTTGATGGCGACGTACGCCGCGACGCTGGAAGTGCATCGCCCTTGACAAGCGGGTGTCGAGTGAACTGCACTGCGCCGTTCACCGTCGTCTTGACGGACCAGGTAGCCAGTGCCGCGATTTCCGACTGGGCGCCGAGCATCTGCTTACGCCGACGACGCCTGGCCACGGCGTTTGGTGATTCCGTGCCGACCTGTTCGATACGACTGCGCCGCGGTCCATTACCGGCATCCGCCCAGATATAGGTCGAAAGCTTGTCCAGATGGAACGCCATCGTCTTTCCCGGTCGAATGCGCAAGGACAACGCACAATGCAATGCTCGTGCGCATTCCGAACGCAGGCTCAATCGCTCCGCAAGGCAAACGGGCGAAAACTGCCCACCGAACAGAATATCTGCCAAGCGCCAGTTGAGCACGACGGTCACGCCTTGGTCGCCTCCAACTTCCCACGCTAGCAACCGAGACTGGAACTCGACCCCATCTTCCTGCCGGGCCCAGACTGTCACCTCGCACAGGCGCTGCAACTCTGCGCGACGCTGAATCATAGCGCTGCCACCTGCGGAGCATCCCAAGCGGCGGCACAGCGCATAGAAGCTCACGGTAAGTCTTGCGATTCGAGGTCGTCTACTCTCATCCAAGTCGTAGAGCGACGACTCAATGTGACGTGATGCGCCATCGGCGGTGCCATCTTTCTCGAACTGCTCAGCGGCGAGCTCGAGCAGCACAAGCAGAAGCGTTTGTTCTCCGATACCGAGTTGTTCCGGTCCACGCCATCGCCAGACGACTCCGGAGAATGTGAATTTGAGGTTGAGCTTTGGGCGGTCCCCCCGCCACACCGGCTGAAAGACTGGCGCCGCGCACAACGCCGGGTCATATCGCACAATCCGCGATGAGAACATCACTTCACGGCTCCTGGTGTCCGGCGGGTTTTCGCCACCGCGTTTGACCGAGCAGGACTTCTCCGACCGTGAGCCATAGCAGGCGTCCACACCGCCAATGCGCCCGTCGTCGGGTTCCTGCGCAGAACGACGGGCTCTTTCGTAGGCACGTAGTTCGCCTTCGCGATGTCGAGCTGCACATGCAGATGTCGCTCGGCGTCCGCAATGCGGCAATGCAACGCCATGCGGTCCGAGATGCCGGACAGATTCGCTTGCCAGCGTGCTCCGTCCGTCAGCGCAGAAGAGCCACGCGCCGCCGATGCCTGGTCACCACCGCCGTTGAAAACCGAACCCCGGTTCGCGTGGTGAGACAGGATGACTGCGGCGCCGGTCTGACGCGCCATTTGTTCGAACACGGAAACGACCGCTGACATGTGAGCGGAGTCATTCTCTTCGCCAGTGTGAAAGCGCCGCAGGGGGTCGATAATGACCAGTCTCGCCCGGTCGCAAGCAACGAACATGCGCTTCAGCTCGTCACTCGTAGAGCCACCCCCATCAACGCAGTGCAATCGCCCTGCCCCAGCCAAGGGGTAGATGCACAAGTTCGTCGCCAACCGCTCTGCCAGAGAGTCCCTGCTACTCTTTGTCTGAAACGCCGGCATTGTCGTCACACCTGCAAGCGCGGCTTGCAAGCGATGGTGCATGATTGCTTTCGATTCTTCCGCTAGGAAGAAGACAACGCGCTCGCCGGCCGGATTAAGCAACTCTGACGTTAAGATGCCGCCGCCCACCGGCGCGCCTGCCGCGATATCGCACGCAAGTTGGGTCAGCAACGTCGTCTTCCCCATCGCACCCGGTGCAACTAGCAAGCCAACGGTGCCGGCCAGCAAGCCAGGCAAAACATGGTCGAGCGCGGGCGGAGGCGTAGTCAGCGTTTGCCGGATATTGAGTCGCAATTCGTCGAAATTCATCAACGCTCACCTCCGGTAATATGCTCAGCGAGCCAAGCGTCCACATCACACTCCCGCCATCGCAGCAGTCGGGTGCCGGGAATATACAAACGCGGCGGCACCGCCGCCGGATTACGGCGAAGGTCCTTTTTTATCGTCTCAGGACTGCGCCCAAGCAGCGCAGCAAGTTCATCGAGGTCAAGCAGTTTCAAGATTCTGGTCCCGGAGAAACGGTTTTTCGGGACACGAGTGGGCGTTCAGTGCCGACACGTGCCGTTACGTGCCAGCAGACGACGTAACAGGACGTTTAGCGTCGCTGTTTATCCTTCAGCCATACTCTCCCCAAAATAAACACGGCCCCGCATGCACCGACACTGTTGTCAGAGGCGGTGACAGCAGCGGCAGGTTGTCATCCAGCACGGAGGATGCTCCTCAACACCTTGCACACAATCGTCACTGCGTCAGTGTTCGAGGTATACGAGACGCGTTCCGTATCTACCTGTGGGGATTCCACGGACCTTCTCGCTAGCAACGACCCGGCGTCCCGATGCGTCCAGGGCTTCGTACGATGCGCCCGTCGCTCGGCCGGGCGAAACAGACCAAGCCGCAGGCTGGCGACCCGGTCGGGTCTGCCAACACCACTGACGGGCTGGCACAGGGGGCGCCTATAAGGCTGGCAGGACCTGCGGCTAATGGCGAAGTCGCGTCGCACCTTTCCCAGTTACCTACGGGCTCCGGGAAATTCGCCAGCATGTCGCACGCGAGCGGCCACCGAAGATTCCCACTCCCTGGATAAAAACAGTCTTTATATTAAATTCACGCTCCGGCGCGGGGCGATTCATGAACGGGAGTTTTTTGAAATATGGACTTTGAGCAGGAACTTGCGAAGCTGGCCGACGACGGTCTCCTAGTCGGGCATTGCCTTGATTTTTTCGGGCAGCCCTCGAATGACAGTCCCTGTCTGGCAGCGGCAATAGAACAGTACGACCATGGCAACGGAGACGTCGATTTCGACGCTAACCCGATTGTCTCGTGCACAAAATCAGGAGCATATGTGAGCGCTTGGGTCTGGGTTGAAGACTACGACCTGACCTACACCCCGGACGAGAAAAAGAAACTTGCCGACTTCAGGAGCCCGCTGGAGGATTTGGTATTACGCGGCATGACAGTTCGGGCGTGCCTCGACTATTTCGGAATGCAGTGTGTTGGTAATCCGTATATCGAACGTGCCAAAGAAACTTATCTTTATGTGTGTCCCGGCCTTCGGTGGCACCCATGGGAGAAATACGTGTTTGATGAATTTCCAATCGTATCCGAGTCAGAGCGTGGTGCGTATGTCAGCGTGTGGCTCTGGGTATCAAACGAGGGCGTCTTGCCAGCAGATGCTCCGATGAACTACATCCCTGAGCTTCCAGACCGTCGGGTACTTCCGCAATGTATCGTCGACGAATACCGATGCCAGCGTACCGCCGACTTTTTTGCGCCAACGCCACGGGTTCACTTCGATACGCTGTCTTATTGCGTTTGCTGCCCCTGGAAGGATTGTGTCAAACGCGGTCCTATCTGCCAGCACTGGCTTGTGCGCTGACTTGAGGGGAGCCCGAGTAGCACTCCCGTGTGTCGGAAATCCACCAAATACCAGCACTCGCGCTTCTGGGTCGACGAAGGCATGTTGCGCAGCCGTTGATTGGTGTGTCGATGCAGACCATGGGTTGCCAGACTTGCGGCATGGGAATTGCGGCTAGCAGTAGGCGGGCTCACACCTTCCGGTGCTAACGACCGCTCCGCGCTTGAGGAGACGACCATGCGAGGCTCGACAAAAGGAATTTTGATTTCAGCATTCCTTATCGGTATTTCAGGGAATGTTTATGCGCAAGGCGCGGGCGGCGGAGGGGCCGCCGGCGGTCAAGGCGGCACGGGCATGAGTAAGCCGAGCGCGGGTGGTTCGACTGATACGGTGTCTGGTGCTTCTGGGGCGAATACTATGGCACCCGCCGGAACCACGCCGCACAAGAAGATGCATAAAAAGTCGAACGCCGCCATGCCGGCATCGTCCCCCGCTCCGGGGTCCGGCAATTAACGGAAAAGGGACGGCGGTCATTTTAACGCGAGCGTTTTCGGCAGCTGTCCAATTTTAAACTTTCCCGAAGTCTGGTCCAGTGCCGACGTAACTTAGTCCTCGCTCTTCGTGCGGTCTGCACATTTTTGCTGTGAGCAGCACCTCGCGGACTGTAGCATCGTCCTCGCGAGCTTTTCGACATCGAGCTTTAGCGCGCGGTAGCAACATGCGCACTGACTTTGATAGGCGGCGCCTCGTCGTCAAATGGCGGACTAGCCGCGAAGCTTTGCACTACGTTAGGCCGGAATACTAGGCAGTAACTCGAGCCTCCGTATTGGAAGTATCCCTAGCTCATCGCCTTTGGCAACTTGCTGAACGGGAAGAGCTTCAATGACGCACGACGATACATCGGCCATGCCTACAAATACGCAGCCGACAACGCCAATCTCCTGGTCGTCGCAGTCAATGACGATAATGGCCCGCGCTGCAACCGCAGTGGTGTAACCCTGTGAATCGTTGAGCCCGCCTGGGTCGATACCCTCAGATTCAACCTCAGAATAATAGCTTCCTTCGACGTGATACGCCTTTACTATCCTGCCGCCTACCGGCGCGTGCCAGCGGTGATAGTTGAATGCACTCAGGAAGGCTTGGTACACGCTTCCACCCACAAACTGCTGTGCCAAATCGCGTTCGCCTG
>Ga0185299_10005332_pt1 | contig 14625 bp, 11 predicted proteins | sample PaiPotPPA55metaG_FD_128002 | JGI IMG/M metagenome (GOLD analysis project Ga0185299, IMG submission 128002) | Iron sulfur acid spring bacterial and archeal communities from Banff, Canada, to study Microbial Dark Matter (Phase II) - Paint Pots PPA... ...
CAATTGATGCAGAAGCTGGAAAGACTGGGCTGCTCGAAGGCGGTGGTTGGTCTTGTCGTGCCTACCGGGTACTCGTTCAACCTTGACGGCGCCAACATTTATATGACGCTCGCCGTTCTGTTCCTTGCCCAGGCGACGAATATACATCTGACGACCGGTCAGGAATTGACGCTCCTGGCTGTCACCATGCTCACGTCCAAAGGATCCAGTGCGGTTGTCGGTGCAGGTTTTGTTGCGCTTGCGGCAAGTCTTGCAGTTGTGCCTACCGTCCCTGTGGCGGCAATGGTGCTCATCCTGGGTATCGATCGCTTCATGGCGGAATGCCGCTCGTTGGTGAACGTCATTGGCAATGCAGTAGCGGTTGTCGTGGTGTCGGCGTGGGAGGGGGAGCTCGATCGGTCGAAGATGCACGCGGCGCTCTACGGAGAGCGGGATCAACGCATCTCGATCGATGAATCGGTAACCCTGAATGGGTCACAATCTGTTGATGGCAAGACGCATTATTTCCGAATCACCGATTCTCCGGCGCGGAAACAGATTCCTTGAGATATCGCGTCGGGGCCGTGAGAGACGAGGCGTATCCATCGCCCTAATTGGAGATTTGCAAATCCGCATCGTAGCGTGCAATCGTAACAGGAGAGCAGCATGCCAACTTATACCGTGATGGCGGCCGCAGGGCGGCTTACCGATCCGCAGAAGCGGGAGATCGCGCGAGACATTACGCGCGTACACAGCGAGGCGACCGGCGCGCAGGGCTTTTTCGCGCAGGTGATTTTTCAGGCCATTCCGGCTGGCGATCACTTCCTCGGCGGAGCACCGCTCGTGTCGGATCAGCTATTTGTCCAAGGACAGATCCGTGCGGGCAGAAGCGCGGATCAGAAGAGGGGTTTGCTCGAAGCTCTCGTCACGCTTGTCGCAAACGCGACGGGCGCCGAAAAGCGCTCCGTTTGGGTGTATCTCTCTGAGTTACCGCCGTCCCAGATGGTTGAGTACGGTAAGGTGTTGCCCACACCTGGAGCTGAATCGGAATGGCTCAATTCAATGCCGGAACCCGATCGCGAATTCCTTCTCGGTATTGGGAAATAAGTGTCTCCGCGTCAGGACCATCCTTCTCGCGGGTTGCTGTAAGCCGGGCGCAAGAGGCCGAGATTCGGAAGAAGAAAGAAAAGTAAAAGAGGCTCCTGAATTGCCTCGCCGTCCAACGGCGGTTGCACTGTCCGTCCGTTTCCGTGTGCTTGACAGACAACTCGACGAGATGAACGACTACCCTCGGGAAATCGGAAGGGTCGCTTTGGAGTCCAACGGCGGCCCCTGGCCGGCGATCGGCCCAATAACCGCATTGGTCGATAAGTTGCCGACTGGGTGGTTGTCCGTTGTACCCCATCGGTGTTATCGCTCCGGACCGGTCTGCGCTGATGTTTCACCGGGTCAAAAGGCGGCCCACCAGGCTTTGCCTGGTGGGCCGCCTTTAATTGGTCGCGGCACCCACGACTCGCGCCGCACCCAGGACATTTCACGACGCAACGTGGCCTTCCGTCGCAAACCGATGGCAACGCGCGAGGGCAACGCCGACCATGAGCATCATTGACATCTCCTTCTGACGGATAAGGAAGATCACCATGCTCATCGGCATTCTTCAGCACACACCGCACTGGGTCTGGGGCCTGCTCGCCGTCCTGGTTTCCCTCGGCATCAAGCAAACGCTTCCCCGACGCAGGACGCTGCGCTTCGCCACGGCGGTTCCCATCGCGATGACCGCCCTGTCCTTTTACGGCGTCATGTCAGTCTTCGCTCAGCAGTCCATCGCGCTCGCCGCGTGGGCTGCGGCGGTGCTCGCGGCTGTTGCGTTGTCGCACGCCGTCGGCGTTGGGAGCAAGACCCGCTGGCTTGCTTGCGAGCAGCGTTTGCTCGTGCCTGGAAGCTGGGTCCCGATGATGCTGATCCTCGGCCTGTTCGTCATCCGGTTCGGCGCCAACATCATGCTGGCGATTCATCCCGATCTGAGCATCGACAGGCTGTTCGCGATATCGGTGAGTTTTTCGTATGGCGCCTTTAGCGGCATTTTCCTCGCGCGCGGCCTTGCGATGTGGCGCATCGCCCGGCAGACCCAGCCGTCCAGCATGGCTTATTGAGTGCACCGGGCGCACTATATGCGCCACGTCAGCTCTTTCATGCAACGCAGGAACCCGCAGCCGTGAAGCTGCTCGACAAATTCACCGCACACCGCATGCACCACTCTCAAGACATCCTGAAGCGGCTATGGCTCGAACTGAGGATCTTCGTCCCGGTATCGATGGCTAGCGCCTTGTTCTACTATTCGATGTACAGCGATTCGTTCGCCACCAACCTGATCTATTCGCTTTGCAGCACGCTGTTCATCCAGGGTTTGATCGAGATAGGCCGCTATAGCCTGGCTTACCGGATGCGCAAGCGTTCCCCCGATAACCTCGACGCACAGCGCAACTGGCCCGGCTGGGCGTTGATGATTCCCTGGATCGTTGTATCGGGTGTGGTGGGTTACGTGGCTGGCCGCGAGCTCGGCGATCTGCTGACCGGCGTGCATCGCGCGCCGGCCACGATCACCGAGAACCCGCGTGCGTTGTTGCTGAGCATGACCGGCGTGTTCGTCTTGTCGGTGGGCATCACCTATTTCTTTTATTCCCGCGGGCGCATGGCAGCGATGGAAACGCGTGCCGAAGCCGCCATGCGAAGCGCCGCGGAGAGCCAGCTCAAGCTGCTTGAGTCGCAGCTTGAACCGCACATGCTGTTCAACACGCTGGCCAATTTGCGTGTGCTGATCGCTCAGGACCCGCCGCGCGCCCAGGCCATGCTCGACCGCCTGATTGCGTTCCTGCGCGCCACGCTGGACGCCTCACGGTCGGGATCGGGATCACATTCGCTGTCCGCCGAGTTTGCTCGTATCGGCGATTATCTTGAGTTGATGCACACTCGCATGGGACCGCGCTTGAACAGGCGGCTTGATCTGCCGGATGAGCTCGCCGGGTTGCCGGTGCCGCCGCTGCTGCTGCAACCCCTGGTCGAAAATGCCATCAAGCATGGACTCGAACCCACGGTTGCAGGCGGCTGGATCAGGGTGAGTGCGCAGCGTGAAGGCGGCACGCTCGTGCTCAGCGTGCGCGATACGGGGGCGGGGATTGGCCGTGGCGGTGCGGGTCCCGGTGGTTTGCCGCCCGGTGGCAGCCGCTTTGGCATCCAGCAGGTTCGTGAACGGCTTGCTGCGCTGTACGGTAAAACCGCATCGCTTGAACTCGTTGCCGCAAGCGACGGCGAGGGCGGTACCCTCGCTATCGTGCGCCTTCCTGTATCTTGATTGCGTCCACTGAGTTGATTCCGTCCACTGAGTTCATTGCGTCCACTGAGTTGATTGCAACCACCGAACATTCTGTGCCGATCATGAAAGCCACCGTACTGATTGCCGAGGACGAAGCTTTGCTGGCCGCGGATCTGCAGGCCCAGTTGACCCGGTTATGGCCAGACCTGCATTGCGTGGCGAGTGTGGCCGATGGCGAGACCGCGCTCGAGCAAGCCCTGGCATTGCAGCCCGACGTGCTTTTCCTCGACATTCGCATGCCCGGCATGACAGGACTCGAGGTCGCGCAGGCGCTGGCCGAAGACTGGCCGGAGCTTGCCAAACCGTTCCCGTTGCTGGTGTTTGTGACCGCCTACGATCAGTACGCACTGCACGCATTCGAGCACGCGGCGATTGATTATGTGCTGAAACCGGTGCAGCCCGATCGGCTCGAAAAAACCTGCGCGCGTCTGCAAGCTGCGTTGCGGCAGAGGGCGCAATCGCAGGCGGCGCACCCATCGTGGGAAGCTGCCATTCATACGTTGCGCGAGCTCTTGCATGTCGATGCCGCAAGAGCGCAGGGCAAACCCCCGGCCGCAAGCCCGCTGCGGATGATCCAGGCGAGTATCGGCAATACCATCACCATGGTGCCCATAGCGGAGGTGCTGTACTTCGAGGCCGCCGACAAATACGTACGGCTGGTCACGGCCGAACGCGAGCACCTGATCAGGATCTCGCTGCGTGAGCTGCAACAGCAGCTTGATCCCGAGTGTTTCTGGCAGGTTCATCGCAGCACGATCGTACGTTGCGATGCCATTGCCAGCGCGTTGCGCGACGACACCGGCAAACTCACGCTGACGTTGCGCGGCCACCCCGACAAGCTGAGCGTGAGCCGCCTCTACGCCGACCGGTTCAAGGGCCTTTAGCCGAGCGGGCACTTGCCGTCTTTCTCGACTGGCTGTTCGCCGCCGCATGATGAGGGCGAACAACACGGCCAGTCGAGGCTGCGCCGCTTAACCCCGCAGCCGACGAATTTCCCCCACCCACTGCGATAACACCGCCACGGCTTCGGGCGTTACCGCGTTGTATAGCGAAGCCCGCAGACCGCCAATCGATCGATGTCCTTCCAGGCCATGCAAGCCTTCGCGGCGGGCGTCATCGGTGAACTGTGCTTCGATGGCTGCATCGGGCAGACGGAAGGCGATGTTCATGGTCGAGCGGCAAGCGCGCTCGCCATGCACGCGATAGAAATCCGGCTCGGCATCCAACGCGCGATACAGCCGCTCCGATTTGGCACGGTTGATCGCCGCCATGTTTTCGACACCGCCTGTTTGATCGCGCAGCCAGCGTGTCACCAGCATCAATACATAGATGGCGAACACCGACGGCGTGTTGTAGAGCGAACGCGCCTGAATATGCGTCCGATAATCGGATCACCACGGTGACACCGGCCGGCCCGAGGAAGATTGGATGACATGTCGCAGACCAGCGGCACCTCATGCAGTCCCGGAATGTCCGCAAACTCGAGCCCTTCGACTGTTTCGTTGGATACGTAATGCAGGTAGGCCGCATCCGGGGCGAGGTTCAGCTCTTGCGGCGCAGGCAAGCGTCGATACCCCTCGGCGCTGCCGTCCCACACCACACTTGTTATTCCTTCGTGCCGCGCTTCGAGCGGCGCCTTGGCGCTCCAGTAACCCGACACAATGTATTCGGCATGCTTGCCGCTGGCGCGCAGGAAGTTCATCGGCAGCATGGAGAACTGCAGGCTGCTGCCGCCTTGCATGAACAGCACATGATAGTTGCCGGGGATATCGAGCAGGTCACGCAGGTTGCGCTCGGCTTCGTCGAGTACGACGCGGAACCAGTCCGATCGATGGCTCATTCCCAGCACCGACAGACCCGTGTCGGGCAACGCATCGATTGCAACGCTCGTTTCGCGCAGCACCGACGCCGGAAACGCACCCGGTCCGCCCGAGAAGTTCATAGTCCTGTTCATTCAGCCCGCCGTCCGGTGCGCCAGCATGCGCTCGAACGCATCGACGATATGTTGTACATGAACATTCTTATGCGCCAGCACGCCGTTACCGCGCTCGTAATGCGCCAGCATGGTCGCGTTTGCTTCGAACACGAAGACCTGAGCGTCAGGCAGAAGCGTGAAGTCGATTCCACCGTAGTCCAGATCAAGCCGCCGGCCGATAGCCGTAACGGCATTCATCGCACGCTCGCCGAGCGCGGTGCGTGGGTCCTGCAGGAAGCGCCGCTCCTCGTCGAGTTTCCACGCGTGGCTTTCCATGTCGGCGGAAAAATAATGCGCGATCCAGTGCGGCGAGATCACCAGATGATAGGGAAACGGCTCACGGTCCACATAGATCACGCGGTACTTGCGGTAGAAACCATCCGCTGAGCGGCAATCGCGAAACGCCGTCAGGTACTGTGCGCCTTCTTGCGTCGATAACCGGTTTTCGAGCGTATCGATGGTCTCGCATAGAACCAGGCCGTCGCCCCCGTGGGCAGCGACGGGTCGGGCCAGCAGTGGAAACGTGATGGCGTGATCGGTAAGTAGCGTGCCAAGCGAGGCAGGAGGCGCTTCGTAGCGCGCGCACGGCGCGCTCGACACATCATCGAGGCCGTCAAGCAGGGCGGGCAGCAGATGCCGCGAAGTCCTGGCGATTGCTGCGGACGAGTTGAGCAAAGGCCGCGAGCAGCGCGACTCGAAACGCGCGAGCCTCGCCCCAAGCGGCGCTGCAATGTCCGGATCGCCGATCGCGTTGAAGACGACATCGAAGGCGGGAAGCTGCGTGTCTTCTTCGTCGGCGGCATAGTCGATCGCGTACTTGATACGGCGGTTCCTTGCACCCGGCAACAAGGCCTCGAACGGCACGTTGCCCGTGCTTCTGGCCGCGCACAGGATCAAGACGGAGCGCGTCCAGCCCGCTGTCTCCTCAACAAAAACCCGCTGGATCCGATACGCGCGTTCGCGATAAACATCGGCGAGTGCTGCGCGTCCTTCGCTCGCATGAATCGCGGCAAGGTTCTGGCAGGCAACGGCGACGTCCGGATCGAGCGTCAGCACGAGCTCGTACCAGCGTGCGGCGACCTCGTGATCGCCCTTCATGAAATAACCGGTGGCGACGTCGCACAAGCCAGCGACGCGGGCGTCCGGTGATCCCGAGGCGTACGCGTCGAGCGTGTGGGCGGCGATCAGATGGGCCAGCGCACCGAGTTCATCGCCGGCGTTGCGGCTGGCATCGGCGAGCGTGCGATGAACCGATGGATCCAGCGAGGCGCTTGCCTCCACTCGATCACGCGGCGCAGCGGGGTTGTTGTCGGATTCTCGGGTCATGGGCTGGCCGTGCGCATCGGGGCGCTCCGTCAATGCGAATTCGCAGCTTAGCGGCCTCGCCCGACATTCCGGTTACAGCCGCGGGATATAGACGTTACGAAAACTTACGCTGGACTACGCGAAGCCCATCACGGCTCCATCGCCTTGACGACGAGCTGCGCTTGCGTGTCTCGTTCGATCCGCTTTAACACCGGCTGCATGGCGGCGAAGTCTGCGGGCGAACATACCTGCTTGCCAAAGTTCGCCTTCAGGTGGCGCTCTGCCTGAAGCAGGTTCGTAGTGGGATCGAAGACATAACGCGATGAATAATCGAAAAACGCATTCGTGAAACTCGCGTCGGTCGGCACATCGGTGACTCGAATCGTCTTTGGCAATGCGATTTGCGCGACTTCATCGAAAGTGCCGCTAGTGCACATGAACGGTTGGGTCCGCACGCGTTCAGACAACAGGTTTTCAACCTGTGAAGCGATCCCGCCGGACAGGCTCGTGAGCGCGGGCGGGGCGGTCGTGCCCGTTGGCCAGACGACATCGTCCAGGGTCCCGGTGATCGTGGTGCTCAGGGGGCCGCTCGTAGCGTCCAGATCGCTCGCACTCAGCGTCGGGATACCACGCAGGCCTGTCGCCCGAAGGCGGTTATCGGCGATCTGCTTGCGGCGCTCCGTCGTCGCGTGCTGCAGATTCGAGCGCTCGGGACCGACGCTCCATCCACCGTCTTCCACTTGATCGGCGAAAGCGGCCGAGCCGTCTGGCGCAACATCGATCTGCAAGCGCGAGGTGCGCGAGCGCGCCTCGGTCGCGGGCGTGCGTGCAAGCGTGCCGTCACCGACCAGCAGCGTCGGACGGTCCATGTCCGCGAGCGGCAGATAGCCGAACTCGATACTCAAGGCCGTCGAGTCGGCATACAGGCCCAGCCCCGGCAGCCATGTGATGACGTGATTGATCGCGCTGCCGCCATAGCCGGGTACCGATGGCAGTGTGTAGACCGTTCCAAGGCTGATCAACGCCGGTTCGTTCTCGATGCCGACCGCCGCAAGCAGCGCGCCGTAGAGCGCGACGTAGTCCTTGCAGTCGCCATAGCGGTTGGCGAGGATATCGGTGGCCCGGTGGGGAATCGCGGGGCTCTGGCCGAGGAACAGCGACACGTAGCGGATGTTGTGCCGAACCCAGTCGTAGAGCGTGGCCGCTTTCGCCCGTGCATCGGTCTCGTTGCGCGTGAGAGACTGCGCGAGAGTGAGCACGGCCGGATCGTTCGCGCTCGGATCAATGGTCCCATCCCGATAGCTCGCGGCAAAGCTCCGGTAGTCCGAAAACGTCGACACCATCAGCCGGTCGCCGTACTGCGCATAACCCACCGCGCCAGCTTCCACACGATCGTAATGGGCGCGGCTGTAATCGAACTCGTAGCGGGTACGGCCGCCTTGCGTCACCGGCGGCACGGCCACATAACCGCGTGCATCGGCGTAGAGCGGTTTGTCGGCTGGCAAGTCGAAGATCAACCGCTGGCTTTCCACCGGTCCACGGCTGGGCTCGACGAAATAATCGAACTGCCCGGCGATAACCGGCTTCGACTGAGTCTTGTGAAACCGCAGATGTACGATCGATCCCGTGCCCACGCCCGGAAACACCACCGCCTTCAGGCGTGAGTCCTCGAATGTGGGCGCACCGGCCGAACGCGGCTCCTGGATCTCGCGAATCTGATCGGGCGTCACGATGTGCTTGATGCCGTCAGGGCCGAGCGAGTAGGCATCGGTGATGTCGATGGTTGATGTGGATTTATCGAACCAGATATAACGCTGCGCGATGTCGCCCACACCTGAGGGCGTGTTCGCACGCAAGGTCGTTTCATCGTCCTCCGTCAGCGAGCCGTCTTCCGCCACGACGAAGGTATGGACGTCGCTCACGAGTGTCGATGGCTGGGCGGTTTCGATTTTGTCCATAGCAAATGCAGGCGATCCGAGCCAGGCCAGCGACGAAGCGAGCAGCAAACAACGCTTTATATACAACGATCGCGAACTCATGGAGAGTGGTTTTTACCTACAGGGTCAACGGCTTATCGTATCGCACGAACGCAGCTCGCAGCGGCTTGCGACGCACAGGCCTGTTCTTTGCTTTTGCGATACGGCGGCGGTTCGGAAACAGACCTGAGCTTTCCGCGAGATCGCCACCCCTATCGAATCCAGTTACTACTATGAGCACTAAACGCCAACCGTGCCTTCCCGGACCACGCATGTCCACGGGTGTTACCGGGCTAGACAACATTCTCGGCGGTGGACTTACGCCGAATCGCGTGTACCTGATCGAAGGGTCACCAGGGGCTGGAAAAACCACTCTGGCACTGCAATTTTTACTGAAAGGCGCGGAGTTGGGCGAAGCGGGCTTGTATATCACCTTGTCGGAAACGCGCTCTGAACTGCTGGCGGTCGCCGACGCCCATGGCTGGGATGTCGATGCGTTGTCCATCATTGAATTGCTCTCCGACGAAGGGCTGGACCCCGAGTACGAGCAGTCCATCCTGCATCCGGCGGAAGTGGAGCTTGGCGAGACGGTCGAAAACGTGATGCGCCAGGTTGAGACGGTCAAGCCTGTCAGGATCGTGCTGGACAGCTTGTCCGAACTGCGGCTGCTGTCGCAGAACCCGCTGCGCTACCGGCGCCAGATTCTTGCGCTCAAGCGTTATTTCGCGACACGCGAATGCACGGTGTATCTGCTCGACGATAACACCTCTGACCCCGGCGACCTGCAGCTTCACAGCATCGCGCATGGCGTGATCAGCCTCGACCAGCTGGTCCACGATTACGGTGGCGCGCGTCGGCGCGTGCGGGTGGCAAAAATGCGCGGCATCAAGTTTCGCGAAGGATTCCACGACTTCACGCTGGAGACGGGTGGACTCGATGTCTATCCGCGCCTTGTTGCCGCCGAACATCACGCGACGTTTTCAAACGAGCCAGTATCGACCGGTTCGGATGGCCTTGACGCCATGCTCGGCGGCGGCCTGATCCCCGGCACGAATGCGCTGTTGATCGGACCGTCCGGCGTCGGCAAGACCACGACCGTGGTGTGTTGCCTGATGGCGGCGCTCAAGCGTGGCAAGCGCTGCATCTACTATCTCTTCGATGAGACGCTCCGCACGCTGATGATGCGTTCGAAGTCGCTCGGCATGGATCTCTCGACCTATCTCGACAACGGCTTGCTGACCTTGCGCCAGATTGATCCCGCCGAGGTGTCGCCCGGCCAGTTCACGAGCGAAGTGCGCGAAGCGGTCGAGGACGAAGGGGCGACCTATGTGGCGATCGACAGCCTGAATGCTTATTTGCAGGCGATGCCCGGCGAGCGCTATCTGCTGCTGCAGATGCATGAACTGCTCGGATATCTCAACCAGCGCGGCGTCGTGACGATGCTCGTGCTCGGGCAACACGGCATCGTCGGCGAGGTGCAGACGGACATCGATCTCAGCTATCTCAGCGACATGATGATCCTGTTCCGCTACTTCGAACATCAGGGTGAAGTGCTGACAGCGCTCGCGGCCGTCAAAAGCCGCGGCAGCGCGCACGAGCGCACCATCCGCCAGTTCCGGCTGACGCAGGGAGGGCTGGAAGTGAGCGAAGCGCTGCGTGACTTCGACGGTGTCCTCGCCGGCTTGCCGGCGTATCGGGGCGACTCGGCCATGCCGGGCACCCTCAACGCAAGGGATGGTTAAGCGTGGAGAACCGTGTCCTGATCTTCGCCCCGCGCGGCCGCGATGCCGAGGTGGTCGCCGAAGTGCTGAACAAAGACGGCCGCAACTGTCTCGCCTGCCTCAACGCCGCGATGCTGAACGCTGAGTTGCGCGGCGGCGCGGGCACGGCGCTGATCGCGGAAGAAGCGCTCCCCGACGACGACATGCCGCAGCTCTTCCAGTGGCTCGAACAGCAGCCGACGTGGTCCGATTTTCCGCTGATCCTGCTCGCGACGAAACGCACTGAACGACGCCCGAAACACGCGCTCGATCTGCTCGAGCGGCTCGGCAATATCGTTGTGCTGGAACGGCCGCTGAATGCGGAAACCCTGCGGCACGCGGTGTCGTCGGCGCTGCGCGCGCGGTTGCGACAGTACGAGGCGCGCCGCCAGCTTGCCGAGCGCGTGGAAGCGCAGGAGCGGCTGCACCTGGCGCTCGCGGCGGGCCGGCTGGGATCGTGGGAGCTGGATGTCGAGACCCACGAGCTGCGCTCTACCGAGGCGTTTCGCAAGATCTACGGGCACAAGGGGCCGACGCTGGACCACGCGCTGATCGAGCAACTGGTGCATCCGGATGACCGCGAGATGCGCCAGCAGGCGCTGGAGCGTTGCCTCGACAACAACACCAATCTCACGGTCGAATATCGCGTGATCTGGCCGGACGGCACGACCCACTGGGTGGAGTCCCGCGGCCATCCGATGCGCGTGCCCGGCAGCGTTGCCGGGACGACGGCCACGCGGATCATCGGCGTGTCGCTGGATGTCACCGACCGTCATGAAGTCAACGAGAAGATCCTCGCGAGCCAGCTTGTGGTCGAGCGGTTGAACGACACGCTGGAAAGCCGTATCGCGGAACGGACGCAGGAACTGGCGTCGGCAAACGACCGGCTGATGAAGGAGATCCACGAGCGCGCAAAAGTGCAGGCGGTGCTCGTGCAGGCGCAAAAGATGGAAGCGCTCGGGCAACTGACTGGTGGTATTGCCCACGACTTCAATAATCTGCTGAACGTGATCATGGGCAACGCCGAACTGATCACGCGCGTGAGCCGCGATGAACGCGTGCAGACCATGGCGCAGACCGTCAAGCGGGCGACCGAACGCGGCGCGAAGCTCACCGGCCAGTTACTGACGTTTTCACGCAGCAGCAATCTGGACCTGAAGGCCATCGACGTCATTTCCATGTTGCATGGCATGCGCGACATGCTGACGTTATCGCTTGGGACGGGCATTCATTTCGGCACCCGCTTCGACGTGCAGGAAGCGTGGACCGACGCCGATGCCAACCAGCTCGAACTGGCCGTGCTGAACCTCGCCATCAATGCTCGCGATGCGATGCCTGACGGTGGCTTGCTCACCATTCGCGTGAGCAAGAGAAAGGCGCCGGACGAAACCGTGCCTGCTGGAGATTACGTTGTGATCGGCGTGAGCGATACAGGTACGGGCATCGCGCCGGAGTTGCTGTCGCGGGTCTTCGATCCGTTTTTTACAACCAAGCCGGTTGGCAAGGGCACGGGTCTCGGCTTGAGCCAGGTCTATGGCATTGCGCGCCAGGCTGGCGGTATAGCCCGGATTCACAGCGAACCGGGCGAGGGCACGACCGTCGAGATGTGGCTGCCTTTACGCGAACGCGTGGTAGCGGAGGCGGCGGCCGAGGAATCGGGCGAAGAGCGCTCGGACGCGCATCAGCGGATTCTCGTGATTGAAGACGATGTGGACGTGCGGACCTTTCTCGTCGATTGCCTGAAGATGCTGGGTTATACGGTCACCGAAGCGTCGCACGGCCGCGCGGGGGTGCAGCGGCTGAAGGCTGACAATCCCGACTTGCTGATGGTCGATTTCGCGATGCCCGGTATGAACGGGCTGGAGGTGATTGCCGAAGTGAAGCGCACGCACCCGCAACTGCCTGTGATTCTCGCGACGGGGTACGCGGACGTGGATGTATCGAAGGGCCGCGTGGATGGGTACGCGGTGCTCAGGAAGCCGTTTCAAATCGGCGATCTTGCGCGCACCGTGAAGGCTGCCTTGATGCGCTCGCAGGTTTGAAAAAGTGCGGCCTTCAGCGCCGTTGCGATGTCACATCCCAGTTGATATCGACGCATAGCACTTGCAAGCCGCGCGGTGTTTGCGCAGCGATCGACGCCGTCACGCACAAGTGCGCCTCGTTGATCGACAGATACGGCGCGGTCAGATGCACCCGGTCCGGCGTGCGCAATGCTTCGATGAAATACGGCCGTCGTTCCCAGCTCGCGCCTTCCGAATGCAACAGCGGCCGGAAACGCTTGGCGCGCTGCGATGCGCGCACGACGGGCAACACGTTGTCGCCGATCTGCCGGCCGGACGCATCGAGTAGAAAGCAGCGCGCCGTTTCGTGAAGCTGCAGCAGCGTGCGGGTGGCATCGGCGAGCGTCTCGCCTTCGATCAGACGCGCCGCCGCCGTTTCCAGTGCACCGACATACGGCGCCAGCCGTGCCGACTGCGTGCGTTCACGCGCGGCCACGCGTTCGCGTGAGGCCGCGGACAGCGCGTCCAGCACGCCCTGCGCGGCTTGCGGTTTCACGGCTTCCACGCTCGGTCCCGCGAAATACGCGCCCTGCACGAAATCGACGTTGCATTCGAGCGCGATCAGCGCGTCGCGCTCCGTGCTCAGCCCGCCCATCAACACCAGTTGACCCGACTCGTGCAGCAGGGAAACGAGGCCCGGCAACACCCGTTCGATGTGCGAATGTTCGCTCGCCTGCTGCAGGATGCAGCGGTCGAGCGTCACGATATCGGGCCGCAGATGCCACACCCGGTCGATGTTCGAATGCTTCACGCCGAAGCCGTCCAGCGCGATGAGAAAGCCCGACTTGCGCAACGAATCGATGATTTCAGCAAAGCGCGTTGTCTCGCCGCCGGCTTGCTCGGGCACCTCGAGCACCACGCGCTGCGGCGGCAGACCAACATTTTTCAGCGATGCCAGCAGGGCGTCGCCGTAGCTTGTGTCCATCAACGCGGCCGGATGGAGACTGAGGAACAGCCATTCGTCGTCGCTATCGAAGGAGAAGAAGTTGCCCAGATGCAGTGATTCAGCCAGCCGGCCGAGTTCGAGCAGATCGCCGCGCCGCGCTGCCTGCGTGAAGACTTCATGCGATGGGACTTGGCGGCCGGAATCGTCGCGGGCGCGCAGCGATGCGTGATAACCGATTGCGCGACGGTGAGACACCGAGAACACGGGCTGGAACACGCTGAACACCGTGTATTCGCCATACAGGACAGTGCGCCGCGAGCCGTCATCGCCCGCGATGGGACGGGGGGGCTGAAAGCGGGGAGGGTCGAGATCAACCATGCTCAGGGTCATATTGGCAGGCGTTCGAACGCGGCTCGAGTGGGAGTAAACATCGGGAAAGAACTAGTTTACAGGATAGGGCCACTTCGGGAGGAGCAAGAAATATGCGCATTTGTCAGTATTTCGAGATATTCCCGCCGCGACTCGGCCGGAGGCGGGCCGGACTGGGGCCGGGCTCCGGGTCCGGCTTGCATCGCCACGAAGCCGTGATGCCGCGTGCACTTCCGTAGTGCAGCACGCACGGCGTTGAGACTCGCCACGAGCTGATGTGGACGTTGACAGCCAACGTTCAATGCGCTTCCGACGGATCGGTTTTCGTGCCCTTCACGGCACGGATCTCAGGCGCGAGCTGTGCGAAGATCCACGCTGATGCAGCCGTAATGATGCCAACGCAGAGGAAAGTCGCGTGAAAGGCGGGCAGCGAATTCGTCTCGGTGACACGAGGCAGGATGCCGGTGAAAGTCGCGAGTACCGCGCCGGCGATCGTGACGCCGAGACTCATCGAGAGCATCTGCACGAGCGAGAACAAGCTATTGCCGCTGCTGGCGCCACCGGTTCCGAGGTCTTTTAGCGTGAGCGTGTTCATCGCGGTGAACTGGATGGAGTTGACGCCGCCGAAGAACGCCAGTTGCACGAGCCGCAGCCACAGTGGCTGGCCGGCGCTGGTCAGCGAAAAGCTCGCCATGGTCAGGCCGACTAGCACGGTGTTGATGACCAATACCCGCCGGTAGCCGTGCGCCATGATCCAACGGGTCACGATGCGCTTGGACACCATGCCGGCCGCGGCCACGGGCAGCATCATGAGCCCGGCTTCGAAGGCGGAATAGCCGAGGCTGATTTGCAGAAGCAGCGGCAGCAGATACGGCATGGCGCCGCTGCCGATGCGCGCGAACAGGTTCCCGAGCAAGCCGACGCTGAACGTATGGATCTTGA
>Ga0185299_10005333_pt1 | contig 14621 bp, 8 predicted proteins | sample PaiPotPPA55metaG_FD_128002 | JGI IMG/M metagenome (GOLD analysis project Ga0185299, IMG submission 128002) | Iron sulfur acid spring bacterial and archeal communities from Banff, Canada, to study Microbial Dark Matter (Phase II) - Paint Pots PPA... ...
AGAAGCCCATTCCAGAAGTTGTTGTCTATCACTGTCGCTGAGGGATAAGGCAGATACCCGAGCAGGCATACTGCAACATAGCGTACTCTTTTATTATTGTCTAGTTATTTGTTGGACAATACACTAGCGTCCAAGTGGTCTTAGTACTTGTCGACCTTGACTCGCGTCTTCGGGCTCATTCGTCAGCCCGCGTTGCGATCTCTATCTGGGCATCAGGCGCGCGGTGGCGCCCCGGAGTATCGATCACACTTGCATCTTCGGATTGGGCTTGGTCGTTTTACGCCCTCTGCGCGATCGGAAGAGTTTGCTTGATTGATCATCCACAAAACCTTGCGCGACGAGCGTTTCACCTTCCCCCGCCCTTAAGCACCTCATCGATTTCATAGTCCGAAGAAGGATCAGCCTCGCCAGTTATGCAGGTGAAACAAGAGTTTCCTAGCACGGCCGAGCCGATCGCCCAGATGGGTGCCCCGCAGTGACACCGAACGCCGTGACGCGCATCTGCCACACTCCGGCGAAGAAGACTTATGAATTCATCGGGCCGCTCGCCAGGATTGCTCTTCCGATGCAGCTTGATGAACTCGTCCATCCGAATCGGCACAAAACCCATTGCACAACCCCCTTCTCTATCGTTTGACAGATGCTTGGTCTCCGGCCATTCACGCGCGATTTTCTTCCAACGCTGCTCTTCGAAACTTCGAAACGATACCAGGATTCCTCAATTCCCAGCTGCCAAATCGTACCCTGGAGTCGGCGGTTGTCGCCCGGACGGTGAATCTCGCGGCTGGAACATTTCGCGACTCGCTCAATCGCTGTCTTGTGCTCGCTTGTGTGCGTCCTTGGGCCGTCAGAGCAAAGGCATTTTCGTACAATAAACGTACAATGGATCGCGAAATGGAGCCTTTTTCGCCGTTTTGGCACTTCCTAGAATCAATAACTTATGTGCTGTCAACATAGTGATTAGTTCAACTCCCGCCGCCTCCCCAATCACTCGTTTATTATCAATTGTTTATAGACACTTTTTAATTTCGTACAATGAGGTTCCGCAGGGGCTGTTTCTCCGCCGGGCGATTGCCTGTGATTCTGCCCAAATCGTCGAGCAGGAGTCCCCATAGGCCGGGGGACAATGTGCAGCTTAGTCGTGGCATACGGCTGTTCCTTTTCTTAGCCGATCATAGATCAATGGCTCAACCAGAGGATCGTCGGTACCGTGATTACCAAAGCGAGCGTCGAGATGAGAAGCATAGATGCGGCTTCTGATTCGACTGCTTTGTACCGGGCTGCAAATAATACGACCACGGTTGCCAAGGGAAAGCTACAGCACACCAGCGCCTCACGCGCGAACGGACTCACAACATGCAATAAATGGAGTAAGGCGAATAGAACCGCGGACTGCACGGTGACACGGGCAAGCGAACCGACCAATACGGCACGTGAAAAGCGAACCGGATGAGCCGCTAAAACGAGACCTACCGCGAAAACCGCCACCCCGGAGGTGGCCGAGCCAATCAATTCGAAACAGCTAGCTACCACGGCTGGCAGCCGAGGAGCGGCTGCCCGTGTTGCTTCCGGTCATGCAGTTAATCTTGAGTGCGTGCGCTCGCTCGGCAGAGTGAAATAGAACGTTACTCCTCGGTTAGCGTTCGCGCCGGCCCACAACCTACCGCCGTGTGATTCGATGATCGAGCGGCTGATGGTCAGGCCCATGCCGGAGCCCTGCGGTTTGGTCGTAAAGAAGGCATCGAAAATCTCGTCCGCCTTTTCGGTCGGGAGTCCCACACCGGTATCGCAGGAGGCTGGGCGATTTTTCTCGATCCATCCCAGCGAATCTACGGGATACTGTCGCTGTGCGGTGCCCGTGGGACTCCAGAGCGAAAAAGCATTTCGTACAATAAACGTCCAATGGATCAGCCAATGGGGCCTTTTTAGCCGTTGTAGCAGTTCCGAGAATCAATAAGTTACGTATTATCAATACACTGAATAGTTCAACTCCCGCCGCCTCCACCAATATAACGTTTATTATCAATTGTTTACATAAATACTTTAATTTCGTACAATAGTATTCTGCCGAGGCGGGTTCTCCGCCGGGCTTCTCTCACGGTTTTCCTTCTCGCCGATCAAAAACCAATCGAACAACCGATTATTCCTGGCAGGAATAGCGGAAAGAAATTAGAGGACGAGAATGGAGCGCTCGGCGTCGCATGCGGTATTATCCCGGCTTTTCTCACATTGACCATACTGCCTGCGTTCGAGTGGTCCATTGCCATGCTATTCCAACAGCTCCGCCGGCAAATGAATTCATTTTTTGAGGCAGCGCAATGCCTCCCACGCGGATGCCCGCACGCTCGTCACGAATCTTGCCGATCTCTGCTGCGTAGGCGTCTCGATTGACCGCACGATCACGCCTTCTGAAAACTCCTTTCAATACGGAAGGGGAAGCTGATCATTACAAGGCCGAGGAATATTTTTTGAGTGAGGTTTGGGTTCGCCTCAGAATCAAGTTTCCGGGAATTCATTTGGCGATATACGCCAGATTGTCGAAACGAAGCCCCGCACCGTTCTTAAGATCAAGTAGAACGGAAGATGAGGGTTGGCGCCAGCCGGTTCTGATCCAGCGCAACTGGCCCGGTTTCACCTGGAACGACATCTCGCCGGCTCCCTGCCCTCGAATCCTGACCGAGGCTTCCGCCTTCCCGCCGTTGTAGATGTCGATTCCGGCGAAGATAGCGGGAGTGTGAAATCTAAATTCCGCTGATCCGGTTCTCGAGTCTGCGAGAGCGAGATTGAACGTCCCAAACTTGCCGTGCGGAACGGCGATTTGCCATTCACCGGACGGCCACTCCAACAATCCAGCAGGATACTCTCCGCTCAAAATCGTTCCCGCGGCGAGATGGGGATCGTCGAAAGTTACGAACTCTGGCGGCGGTTCCCCACCAGCACCCTGAATCAGAATTTCTTTTGCACCATCGTGGCGAATGCGGAGCACGCGGGTCGATTCGCCAAATGTATACCCTGGAGCGTCCAGATTATTCCTGCGCGTCAGCGTCTTTCCGCCGGCGAGAACGCGCTTCGGAACGAAGTCCAGGCGGAGTACGTCCGTAGATTTTTCATCGAAAGTGGAATACGCGACCGATCCTTGTTGGTAGCGAATTTTAGTTACAACAGAAGTTGCGCCCAGTAAATGGGACTCATCCGCTGGCGCCCACTCGGGGACGGCCCAGAATGCGTCCATCAACCGGCGCGGCCCGTCGGCGAATTCGTCGGTGAACCACCACTGCGAACCGAACGGAGTGTGTGCGCCTTCGGGTAGGCCTTGAAAATATGTGACCCAATTGTAGGAACGGAATGCTGCTTCGCGATACGATTCGTTCCCGGTTTTCGCGTAATAGAGAGCCTCCACAGCGGCAAGGCGCGAGGTGTGGCTATCGCAGCATTGATTCGGTTCATTGCAGCAGAAGTCGACGCCGTTCCCTTGCTCCGTAGTCACCATCGCGCCGTGAACTATGTACTTGGGCCATTTCGGCGTGGTCTTTACCCACTCGATCAAGCGCTGCGCGTGATCACGCCATTGCGGATCTTTTTCCGGATGGAGCAGAACATAACGCGCGAATTCCAGCGGAATAACCTGATTCATATTTTCCATGGTCGGCGGTACATCCTCGAAGTAGCCGACCCAAACATTGTTGGTGAGCGGATATTTCTGGAACCAATCCCAGGCGGCGGATCGAACGCGCTCGTAGCCGGCAACATCGCCTTGTTTCAAACGCATCAGTTCGTCGAACAACATGATAGGCTCGATCACATTCGCGGAATAAGGTCCCATGGTTACATCTTTTATTTTTCCATCGCGGGCATAGCAGCGGACCGGCCAAGGAGAATTCCTGTCGTCTCCTTTCTTATAGTTCTTGACCAGGGCATCGGCGCAACGGATGGCCGCGCGCAAATATTTCGTGTTGCCAGTCATCTCATATAGCCGCAGGTAGGCATATCCATCCGCGCCGATGATCGGAGGTTCGATGTAGTCTTCCCCGTGCATGCTCCATCCGGTATAACGCTTCGCGCCGGGATTCGCCGATGCGTAGGGCACCTGCGGCCACGCATAATTCTCCGGCGTCAGCCCGTTTTCCAGTTCGTAGTCGACGAAGTCTTCGAGGAAGGTGAGCATCCGAGCGTCGCCGGTGTAGGGGTAGAGGCGCTCGATAAAACCTTCGAGCATGGCTCGCAGATAGGCGGTCGAGTTGGCCCAACGCTGATCGGGAGACATTTCGAAGGTGGTGCGATCAAAATCGAAGCAGCAATAGTAATAGGGAAGGCGCTGGCGATTGTATTGGTCCCAGACAATCTGCCATTGGGTCAGCACGTGGGAAGAGTAGGAATAACCAATGTTGTCCGGCATGGGCCACGGAAGAAGTTTGCCCTGCGAGTCGAGTTGAACCGGGCGGCCGGCAATTTCAGGCTGATCGACAGTTGAGACGATGGGGAATTTCTTTTGTTCGGCAGAGGCCAGTACTGAAAGCAAAAGGACGATAACGAGCGCGACGCAGCGAATTTGACAATCCGCGATTAATTTTCTCGGACTCATATCACGCATTTCCATCCGGCACTGGACGACCGCGTTCATCGGTTGATAGTAGCAGTGGCAGCAATTGTCGAAATGAAAAGAGCACCCGAACTGTCGGGTGCTCTTTCTTCAGGCGTCACCGAAGCTAGAAACTAAATCGCGCTCCGATCGCGACCACACGAGCCCCTAGCGCCGCCGTATCCGCTCCGAAATTCGGGGCAGTTATGTTGTTCGAGATACCGTTATTGTTGACGTTGAAATTCAAATTGTTGAAGACGTTGAAGGCATCGAGGCGCAGCTCCAGCTTCGCGCTTTCGCCCAGCACCTTATTGTTCGGAAGGCCAAAGCCTTTGGAAATGGTCATATCGACGGACCTATATCCAGGGCCGTTCAGCGAGTTGCGGCGCACTCCCGGAGGTTGGGGAAGTGAGTTGCCGAAAGCGGTTCCGCTGTAGGGCGTATAAGTTGGTGTCGCAAAGTATGCCGTACCACCCTTTGAATAATTCGAACCGGTCTTGAATTGATCGTTGCTGGTGCTGTCTCCTGCGCCCCCCAAGTAAGCCGAAGGCAGCAGTTGCGTGTAGTTGCAGGTTCCACAGTAGAGACTGCCGCCGTTCACGCTGGCGACCGGAGTCCAGGGAAAGCCTGAGTGCCAATTCAAGATTCCGCTGAGCGACCAACCGCCGGCGATCTTGTCAATCCAACCCTTGCTGCCGCGGAAAATCACCGGCTGCCACACACCATAGACTTTGAACGCGTCGGTGACGTTGTAGTCGGAGCGCCCGTAATTCAGGTTGGGGTTGTAGGGATAGTCTTGCTCAAAATACGGGCCGGAGCTCGTGTCCATACTTCTCGACCATGCATATTGAGCATCGGCCATGAACTGATGCGAAAACTGGTGCTTTACTTCAACCAGCATCGCATTGTAGTTGCCGTGGCCATTCACGCTCCAATAATCGCCGCCACCAATTTGAGGATTGAGAGTAAGTCCCAGAGCCGCGGGTGTGGCATTGGGATTCTCATGGAAATAAATGTTCTTCGAGAGGCTGCCCTCATAGCCCAGCGAGAATATGAACTGGTGACCCATATCCAACTGGGTATCGAGAGAGTAGTGATGGGTGTAGGTCGTGGGCATGGTGGTGGGGAACAGCTGAATGTTCACCTGACCGGTTGTAGGGAGTCCGTTAGCTCCAAAGACTGAGACTGCGTTGTGATTCGCCGGGTACCCATAGGGATTGTGTGGATCCGACGAGGTTGCGTATACGATACCGGGATTGGGCGAGGTGGGAGTGGATATGCTGAAGGTTGGAGCCACAACAAAGCCGGGATTATTTACGATGTTCGAAGAAATCGCGATTTCGTTCTGATTGTAGTTAATGCCGTAGCCACCGCGGATCACAAACTTATCCTGGAAGTGAGTCGGACTCCAGGCGAAGCCAACTTCCGGACCGAAATTATCTTTCTGTGCGTTCCAGGAATTTCCCTTTCGGACGGTGAGGCCGGTCAGATAATCTGCACCCGCACCGGGGTGGGCCACGTACATGTTGTTTTCTTTGGAGTACAGCGGCCCAAAGTAAGACCATCGCAAGCCCATGTTGATAGTCAGATTCTTACGAAGTTTGAAATCGTCCTGGACAAAAAATCCGAACAGATTTTCGCGGTCATCCTGGCGCGGCGCAGTCGGAACACCGGTATTTGGGTTGAAAGTAGTACTCTGTTCACTTTGCGGAGCATCGTTCAGGAAATCCCAGATATTGAAGAAGTTGTAACTCGGTATCCCAACGGAGGAGTTATCCTGCAAGTAAAAGAGGCGCGTAGCTTCCCCGCCAAATTTAATGGTGTTCCTTCCCAGAATCTTGGTGGCCACATCCTTGTAGCTGTAGGTCCATTGCTTAAAAATGTTGCCTACATTAGGTCCAAAAGAGTTGATGTTGATCGTGCCCACCATGCCAACGGAGTCGGAGGGAAGGCCGAGCGGCGACTGCGGGTTGGAACTCAGTTCATTCCAGCGCCATCCGGCGGCGTTGGCGCGTAATTCATTGAGCAGGCTGGGCGAGAAAGTGTGGTTCCATATGCCGGAGAAGGCATTGTTGATTTGATTGTGGTGGAAGATGTCGTAACCGCGATCGCCGTTGTAAAAAGTGCTGCTTTGCGGAACCCAGTAAATCGCGAAGCCCACGTGATCTTTGCCTGTTATATCGGCATCGAGGCGGCCGTTGTACTGCGCGGCTGAGGATGTGGCGGGAGTTGCGATGAGATAGTTCGCGATGTCGGCAATCCCATCCAGACCTCCGCCAACTCCTGGCTGCTGGGGGCTGACCCATGAAAGATCCTGCGTCCCTAACCCTGTCTTCAAGGGCGAACCTATATCAAGGCCCTGTCCCGGAATAGTTTTACAAAGTGGACCTTCAGAAAGGCCCGCCGTTGTGCAACTCGCGCCCGCATTGATACCGCGGTTCACCACCCCATTTCCCGGAAAAGTCAGATATCGGCTGGCGATGCTTCCAGCCGGGGCCGAGGAATCGAAGGCCGATGTTTCATACCACGCATTGCTCGTAGAGGCGGTATTGGGCTCGCGCACCGTCTCATAGTTGAAAAAGAAAAAAATCTTATTTTTCCAGATGGGACCGCCAACACTGCCGCCGAACTGGCTGAACTTGCTGTTATCCCGCAAATCGCTGTTGCCCACCCCGTTGAACCGCTGGTAAGCATTCAGGTTCGGTTGGTGATCGGTAAAAAAGAGGCTGCCGTGGAACTGGTTGGTGCCACTTTTGGAGGTGATCTGTATTTGCGCCCCGGAGAAGCGGCCGCTTTCGGCGTCGTAGCTATTGGAGACAATTTTTACGCTTTCCACGGAATCTTCGCTCGGCGTGATAACGGTTGATCCACCCCAGACAGCGCTGGCAGTGCTGATGCCGTCGATCGTAACCCCGTTGTTCTGGGTCTGATTGCCATTAGCGATTGTCTGGGCGCCGTTCTCAGTCGCGAAAATGCCGGTCGATCCGCCCGACGCTGAAGCATTGGTCTGCGTGCCGGGTATGTTATTGGTGCCTCCACCGCTTCCCTGCGCTTGGTCACCGAAAGACCCTGGAGCCAGTTGAGAAAGCTTCAAGACATCCCGCCCGAATGACGGCATATGCTGAATCTGATTGTCGGTAACCACCCCGTTGACGGATGCGGTTTCAGTATCCAGCAACGGCGCTGCCGATGCGTCCACATTCACCGTGGTTTTGATTGATCCGACGGCGAGTTGGATGTTGAGCGCGTTTGGCTGTTCGGGAATCAGGTCAACATTCTCCAGGACTGTCTTGTCGAAGCCTTCTTTTTCGACTTCCAGACGGAAGCGCGCGGCGGCGAGCGCGTTGAAGTTGTAAACGCCGTCCTGATTGCTGACTCTCGATTGTTTTTCTTCGGTTGCCGGATTGGTGAGTGTGAGCTTAGCGTCGGGCACCACCGCTCCCGCGGAATCGGTGACTACGCCTTGAATGGAAGTACGATATTGCGCCTGCAATAAACTGCTGCATGCAACCAAGCTGACAGCAAGCAGTGCGACATGGACTGCGAGAGTGGAACGCCTCATGGGGTCTCCTGGAATTAGGACGGCTTTAAGGGTGCTTGCTAACCCTTGGCTTCGATAGCATTTCGATCTTAATACTAACTCTTTTGAAAAAGCGACTTAGTAACCAACAAGACTCCTACAGCAGGTATGAATTTCGCTAGTCAACTAGTCAAGAAGATGGGGTAGCGTTAGAGGTTACTGTTTACTCGCCCGCCTATTTGATGACAGTCTCGAGGATGGTTTTCTGGAGCCGGCCCCCCGGGCGGTGGTTTCACGGATTACCAACTCGGGTTCGACGACGTGCCGGTCATGCAGCTCGGAACCGGGACGATTAATTCGTTTTAATAGGATTTCGGCTGCCGCTCGGCCCATCTCGCGCAGCGGCTGGCGAACCGTGGCTAGGCTTGGGTTTTAGTAGGCGGCACTTTGAATATCATCAAACCCAGCCACGGAAATATCTTCCGGAACCTGCCAGCCGATTTGCCGCAGGGCGCGAATCGCACCCATGGCTGCAATGTCGTTGAGAGCAAAAAGGGCAGGCTGACAATTTCTTCGTTGCCAAATATCCGACCTGAGGAGAGGGGGAGTCTCTCTCCAACTGCACGACCAGGCGAGGATTAGTTGCCAGACCCAACTTCTTCGCAACGCACTCGATAGTGTTCCAGCGAACGGACGTATCGGAACTAAACTCCTGTCCCTTCATAAAAGCGATATGATGGTGGGCCAAAATGAACCAGGTGTTTTCAGAGCCACCTCAGCCGCCCGTAAGTAATACACAACACTGCTTGTAACGCCTCGTACGTCCTGATGGCCCGATACCGTCACAACCGGCACCGCGACGTTTAATCGCCAAAGTAGTATCCACTGCGATGATGCCGTCTACTGAACCTCTCCAAAAACATCCGCGGATATTCATCGATTAAATCGACGCGATGACGGTGACTGGCGACCAGATAAAAATATCCTTCCTGCAACAGACAATCCACTCCACTCATCACTGCCGCGGAGTGTCCTTCGCTTACTTCGGGGACGATCACGCCTATGGTGAAGCTGCGCTGGGCGCGCAGCGAACGGGCAAAAAAATTGGGCCGATACTTGAATTTGCGGGGGCCGCGAAGACGCGATCCTTAGTTTCCTGCGGAGTGGAATCGGCCACACTCGACCGGTTGATCACTAAGGAAACGGTCGCTGGAGAGAGGTCCAGATGCTCCGCCAATTTTTTTTAGGTTCATGATCTTGCGCGGGACTCGCAGCTTTCGATTGTTTCTTGCCCATGCAGTTAGAGCGGAGTCTCGCACAAGCCAATCAGGGGGCAAGGGGGATCTGGCGGCGAGATCGCCGCGCGCGCCGTTTTTGTTGACATCGCCTTGGAAAATAATGTGTCATACCCAAACGGTGTACTTTTGTGCTTTACTAACGCGATTTAGTAGAAATTTGAGGTCTGCGCGCGGAAACACGCCGATGCCCGCAGAACGCGATCTACAGGCCAATTATGCGCTTAGATCTCGGGAACTGGAATTCGTTCTCATGCCGAAGCGCGATGTTATTGGCTGCGGTGGTGACGCTGCTCGTCCCGTTCGCGTGTGCATCTTCCGACTACTATCACCACATCATCTTCGACAACAGCCTAACGACCGACACTTATTTCTGCAGTACCGCGCAAGCTTCGGGACAAAGCCATCTCGACCAAAAAAATGGACGTTTGCCGATTGATCAGCTGAATTTCCTGACGCCCCCGAACGCACTTCGCCTCAGCTGGCAATCTGAGCCGGATGGGGGCTGGCAGGCTCAAGTCCGTATGGTGGATTTTCGCAATCGCGTCCCACAATTGCTCGGGAACAATCTTTACTTCTGGATTTTCGCAGAGAAGCCGATATCGGCTGCGGATTTGCCGCTGGTAGTTCTCGCCAGCTCGCGTGAATTCTCGGGAACGTTTAGCGCGCCCCTCGAAATCGGAAAATATACCGGCGACGCGCCCGCCGGACGATGGGTGCAAGTCCGCATTCCGCTGGCCGATTTTCCCACCGGTTCGATTTATCCGTTCAAGCCCGAATACACGCAGAGCGTGACTTTTCTTCAGGGCCGGGCCGATGGCGTTCGTCATACATTGACGGTCGATGAAATTCGCGTTGACGACGAGCCGGTTGCTTCCGCTTTGGCGCCGCCTTCCAACCTTCGCGCGACCGGCTACGAGCGCCACATCGATCTCGAATGGGATGCTCCAGCAAATTCTGCTGCGGTACGCTGTGTGATTTTTCGTTCTATCGACGGGAAGACGTTTACTCCCATTGGCACGCAGAGTGCCGGAATTTCACGCTATACAGATTTCCTGGGGAAGCCCGGCATGACGGCGCAGTACAAAATTGCCGCGTCTGATTGGGAATACAAGCATTCGGATTTTTCCCATGTGGCCAGTGCGGCCACACATGAAATGACCGACGACGAATTACTCACTATGTTGCAGAGAGCCTGCTTTCGCTACTACTGGGAGGGCGCTGACCCGCATTCCGGAATGGCGCGCGAAAACATCCCGGGAGACGATCGCATTGTGGCCACTGGCGCCAGCGGCTTTGCCGTGATGGCTCTCATGGTTGGAGTTGATCGCGGCTTCATCACGCGGAATGAAGGAGTGGAACGGCTGAGGAAGATCGTCAATTTTCTTGAACATGCTCAGCGCTACCACGGCGCGTGGTCGCACTTTATCGATGGCGGCACTGGCCAGACGATGGCCGTGTTCGGCATGTATGAGAATGGCGGCGATCTGGTGGAAACTTCTTTTCTTATGGAAGGTTTGCTGGCGGCGCGACAGTATTTTCACGGCGAGAGCGCGAGCGAACAATCGCTCTATCGCGGCATTACCAGTCTATGGGAAGGCGTCGATTGGAATTGGTATCGAGAGACGCCGACGAGCGACTTTTTATATTGGCATTGGTCGCCCGACTGGTCGTGGCAGATCCATCATCCTCTCATCGGCTTCAACGAAGTGATGATTACGTATTTGCTCGGCATTGCGTCGCCCACGCATGGAGTGCCGGCGTCTCTCTACTATTCCGGTTGGGTCGGACAATCGCCGAAGGCGATCGAGTACCGCGAGGGTTGGTCGGGCAGTACGGAAGGCGACCATTATGGAAACGGCCACACGTATTTCGGAATCAAGCTCGAGGTTGGCGTGGGTAGTGGAGGACCGCTCTTCTTCACCCACTACTCCTACATGGGTATCGATCCGCACAGCCTGCACGACTGCTTTACGGAATCGTACTTCGAGAACAATCGCAATATCGCGCTGATCAACCGAGCCTACTCGATCGCCGACCCCAAACACTTCGCCGGCTACGGAGCCAACGCCTGGGGACTAACCGCCAGCGACGGCCCCGACGGCTACGTGCCCCACGCCCCGGATAGCAATGACGACACCGGAACCCTTACTCCGACCGGGGCGCTCTCATCATTTCCCTACACACCCGAAGCGTCGATGGAAGCGTTCAGGCATTTCTACCGCGACCTTGGCGACCGGCTCTGGAGCATCTATGGTCCGCGCGACGCGATTAACCAGCAGTTCGATTGGGTGTCGCCAATCTATATGGGACTAAACCAGGCCCCTATCGTTGTCATGATCGAGAACTACCGCAGCGGTCTGGTCTGGAAATCCTTCATGTCGAATCCGGAGATTGGAAGGATGTTGAAGGAACTCAACGAGGCAACTTCTAAGGCGCGATGCGCGCCGGCAACAGGGGCACATGGGAGCAACAGTGGCTGGCGTTAGCGGAAAATTTGTGCTCCCTCGCCAACCTCCATCGTGAGAGCCACAACTACTTGGTTGCGTATGCGCTGTACGGTCGCGCCCTTGCAGCAGCAGCGAGGGTCGTAGCACTCGGGGATGATGGGCGCTCTCTTATCGAACGAATCCGGACAAACCAACAGGCGGTGTCTGAGACACTGCAGGTTGGAGACACGAGCGTAGAGCAAGCTCCATCGGAAGAGCTACAGATAGCGGGTCGATAAGAAGCGGTGTCTTTACCGCCGCAGATTGGGTCTGAGTTTCAAGACGAAGAAATATCATTACTTCTACTGCCCAAACTGGCACCTTCCGGACGTGGCTCCGAGGGTTCAGGGCGCATGCTTTTGGCTCGGTCGAGGGCATCCGCCACGCTCAAGCAAACATTCTGCGGTCCGAGATGGCCGTGAAGTCCCGCCTCTTGCATCCGCTTCGCTGGTTGTTCTCTGGCTCCGCAAAGAATGAGTTGTCGCCCGGATTCGTGGACTTGATCGGCGAACTTCTCGAGGGCCTGAAGGCCAGTGGAATCGATCGCCGTCATGTTCCTGAGCCTGAGGATAACGATGGGTGGAAGCTCGTGCAGACGAGAAACGATCGCGTCGAGTTTGTCTGTTGCGCCGAAGAGGAAGGGGCCATGGATTCTGAAGATGCCGACGTAGGAGGGGATTTCTTTGTGCTGCAAGATGTGAACATGACCCTCTCGAATGTACTCCGCCGTCACTTCGGACACAGTGGTGGTTTGCGTAACTTTACGTATGTACACCAAAGCAGCCAGAATCATACCCGCCTCCACGGCGACAGTCAGATCGGCAAAGACCGTCAGAAGGAAGGTCACCAGCCATGTCCCAATCTCGAACCGAGATAGTTTCAAAAGTTCAGGAATCTCACGCCATTCGCCCATGTTGTAGGACACGACTAAGAGAATGGCCGCAAGAACCGATAGCGGAATAAATCGAGCAAGGGGTGCGGCAAAGACAACAATTGCCAAGAGAGTCAGCGAGTGAATAATCCCGGCCACCGGAGTTTTCGCACCAGAGCGGATATTGGTAGCCGTTCGGGCGATGGCTCCCGTAGCCGGGAGTCCGCCGAAAAGAGGAGACAGAATGTTGGCAATCCCTTGGCCCACGAGTTCGACGTTTGGGTTGTGCTTATCTCCGCTCATGCGGTCGGAAACCACTGCGGACATCAGCGATTCAATTGCACCCAGCATGGCAACTGTGATCGCCGGTGAAATTAGCGGTCGTAGCAGGTCCAAACGAAAATGCGGGATCTTGAGGGTTGGAAATCCCGACGGAATACCACCGAACCGGGTGCCGATCGTAGCGACAGGAAGTTTTAAAATGACAACCACCGCCGTTCCCAGGAACAGAGCGACGATATAACCGGGGACTCTCTTCACGAAGACCATGCAGAGAATAATCACTACGAGCCCGCTAACCGCTAGGGATGTTTCCACCGGCGAAAAAGATGAAAAGTTGTGAGCCAAGGTCACAATGCGCGACGCAAAGTCACCTGGAACCTTATCAATCTTCAGACCAAAGAAATCCTTGATTTGAGTGCTGGCGATGATGACGGCAATGCCGTTCGTGAAACCCACGACTACAGGACGCGGGATGAACTTGACCGCCGTGCCCAAACCGGTCGCTCCCAATATCAATAGAAGAACGCCAGCCATCAGCGTGCACATGAACAACCCGTCGACACCGTATCTCGCAACAATTCCAAACACCACGACCACAAACGCCCCAGTGGGACCACCGATCTGTGTTGAGGAGCCTCCAAAAGCAGAGATCGCGAAACCGGCGACAATAGCGCAATACAGGCCTGCTTGCGGTGGAACGCCGGACGCGATCGCGAAGGCCATCGCCAAAGGGAGCGCCACGAGGCCGACGGTAATTCCTGCCAGAAGGTCTGACACGAACATGCGAAGCGTGTAAGATTTCAGACAGACGGCAGATTTCGGAAGCCAATTACCCATCTTGTATTTTCCTAAACGAGTGCCCCGCCCTTAACTTATCCATTTGGAGTGTACTGGCAGTCCGCCTGTCGACGGGCTTTATTTCGTAAGAGTGGCCTGTTCTACCACATAAGCCTGTTGATGTGTCTCGCGAACAAGAATCTCTAAGCAAGCATGACGAAGTCTATTGCTTCGGTGCTCTGCTTGGCGTACTCGATGGGCCGCTCCGACCGAGACCTGTCGCTAGAAATAGGTTGGGAAGTCTGCCCCTGCCGGACCTGCAAGGCGGTGGGTTCGGCGAGAGGCGGTCGAGTCATTTCCCGATCCATTCTCGGCGAGTCCATGGGATACTGTGGTCGCTATGTGGTCTGTCGGACTCCAAAGCGAAAGCGTTTTCGTACAATAAACGTACAACGAATCGGGCAGTGGGGCCTTTTTGGCCGTTGTAGCAGTTCCGAGAATCAATAAGTTACGTGTTATCAATACCCTGAATAGTTCGACTCCCGCCACCTTCCACCAACTCTGAGATCGTGACTTCCGATCTGGAAGTCTTTCGCCCTGCGTCTCGGCTTGAAAACCACTCAGGGTGTGAACCCAACAAACTGATGCCCTTGGCTGCCTTGTGCTACGCAGTTACTGCACCGGAGCCTCAACTTCTTCCAGCATCCAGTGATCGAGCGAGTCTAGATGGCAGTCGTAGCCGTAGAACCGGCCTTTGAAAACATGTTGGAAGAGGCAGGCGCGCTGCCCTGACATCACCGGATCGCCC
>Ga0185299_10005335_pt1 | contig 14620 bp, 7 predicted proteins | sample PaiPotPPA55metaG_FD_128002 | JGI IMG/M metagenome (GOLD analysis project Ga0185299, IMG submission 128002) | Iron sulfur acid spring bacterial and archeal communities from Banff, Canada, to study Microbial Dark Matter (Phase II) - Paint Pots PPA... ...
ATTATCAAGCAAACAGAACTACGCTAGCACACCTGAAGAAGAAGTAAACGGCGGGAAAGTACAGAAAAGGTACAAGGACTAGTACCACCTGTCCTAGCGGTCTATCTGTTACCAAGGTACAAAGAAGCTTGAGGCTGGCATGTGGAGGTCAACGTAATTCACGTTAATGGGCAGAAGAATCCTTGAAATGGATTGACTGCATCGTTCCTACGAGATCATCGATCTTTGCGGCATCAGGACTTCCGAACACGAACAGAAGCACATAATCCTTCTCAATCGTCGCAACTTCTACCAAGTGAGCGACCGCGCTTTTATACGGGAAATCGAGCCTTACTTTCCAGAAGGTCCTCCCGGCAATCACAAATTGCTCCGGTGGAGCGACGACCGAGGCCGCTGAGCCTCTCTGTTTTAAGAATGTGATCGCCAGCTTCAAAAAATCTTCGCCGGACTTCACACCTGGTCCATAACGCTTGTCCAAAGCCGTGATCTGAATCGAGCTTACGCTAGTTGAAACGTCTTTGGTGGTCTGCTTCGTCACAAAGAGGAGTTGGTGCGCTTTACTGGCGACGGCTTCTGCGGCATCCGTCAATATGGGATCGCCGTTTGCCAGCATCGACGCGCCAAGCCTAGCTGTCGCTTTACCCGCGTCAGCCCGTTGCACCGTCCATCCCTTGGGAAATTCGTAGGAAAAGCCGAAAAACGTATTCGTATAGACGTTGCCGAAAAAAAAGCAGTCATCCGCTTGCGGGCCCACAGATTTCGCCGTTGCGTTGGCTGGCTCGCTTGAACTAGCGCGCTCAGCCGCAACTAAATACACAGGGTTGTTCGGCTCTAAACGAGCGGCTTCGCGGAATTGAACGAGGGCGTCGTCCAGTTTGCCTTTCTCTCGCATGGCAACACCCAGGAAGTAATGAGCTTCGGCGTCATTCGGATTCTTATTCAAAAACAGATTCAGTTCCTCGATTGCATCGTCGAAGTTACCCGTATGAAGCAGCGAGCTCCCGAGGAATTTGTGAATGACTGGCAACTGCGTTGACCAAACATTCGCGTCTCGCAAGACAGGGATGGACTCTTTGTACTGTCCGCTTCGCGCGAGGCTGGCGCCAAGTTCGAAGATCGCACCCTTGTGGCCCGGAAAAATTCGCAACGCTTCACGGGCCTCGGGCACCGCCTCGCTGTCACGGGTCTGAACACTCAACGCCATCGCTAGTGCAGCATGCGCTTCGGCATCTTCGGACCAGAGTTCCAAAGACCGCCGGGCTTGGGCTTCAGCTTCGGAACCGTTCTTGGAAACGGAGAGGTTCATCGCGTATGCCAGATGCAAAGTTGCTGAATCGCCGGCGAGTTGGAGTGCGCGTCGGTAATCTTCGTCAGCTGAGTCGAGCTGGTGTTTGCGTTTATCGGCAAGTGCTAAATCGAGGAGTCCATAGGCGCTGACACGATCGGGCGAGGGCTGCGCGATCGTTTGAGGCTTTATTTTGGCCACGCCATCCACGAGTTTCGGCGATACCCCGTCGTGTCGGAGTGCATCGAGGAAAGACGAATCAGGGTTGAAATTAATTCCACGCTGGCAGGTTACGCGAACTGCGTATGAGGTATCAGTTTGGGCCGCAAGAAAGGCACGTAGATCGAGACGGTCGAAGGGCGCCAGGGGAGCGGTGTCGATCATCGGTGCGTCGCAGTCGAACGGCGATGCCTGGCTCGTTGACATGTTGTACAGGAAGATGAAGCGCAGGGCTATGTACGGGCCCTTGAAAGTCGACGGTAGAGGATCGAGCGGGCTGGAGTCACGAACCGCTTTCATGGCTGCCTGGTCGAGCGAATCGTTTCCCGACCTTTCTTCGAGCGAGATGCCTTCGATTTTTCCGTCCCGCTGAACCTGGAATCGAACGACGGTCTTCCCTTTTTCACCCTTTAACGCGGGCTCCGGCATCACGGCGAACCAATGTTTCTTCAAATCGCTCGACATCTTCGTAGTGTACTGGCCGAAATCTACGCCAGCAGTCGGAGTTAGGAGTTCGACCGAATTCACAGAGGAGTTCGGCGCTAGAACAGCGGCGCTGGGTGCTGGGTCGTGAGCTTGTTCCTGTGCGGGGGCCACGGCCGCACACGAGAACGTGAAGATGAGCATGATCGCGAGAATTCTGCAGGCGCGCAGGGATTCAGAAGCTTGATGCATAGATAGGAACTTAGCGCTTATTTTATCGCTGTCAAGCCTCTACTGAGGCAACCGACAAGCAAATCCAATCGCGTTGCGAGTTTCGGAGCGCCAGCGTGGATTGCAAAGGCCGAAGGATCGTGAATCGCACGCGGAAAAGCGAAGATGTCGGCCTGAAGGGCGCCGCTACAGAGGTATGAGCACCGGCGAGAGGACAACATCGCACATGTGGTCGCGATGTGAGGAACGCGGCAACGGGCGCAGCATGCTGCGCCCCTGCGGGAAAAGACGAGAGAGCCGGCGAGACGTCGGCGCAACGTACCGACAGAGGTGTTTATTTTTGGCCCAAGAGATACAGGTCGGCGTGGCCGCCGGGGCGGGCATAGGCTACGACGGAGAGATCGGGCGCAAAATCGTAGGCGTTGCCGCCCGCGACGAGGGGAAATGCAAATGGCAGCTTTAGCGCAACCTGAGGCTGGCCGATGAGTTTTCCGTCCTGCCAGGGCTGCCGGTAAATCGTGACATCGTGCCGCGACGGGACGGCGTACATAAAGGCCTTGCCGTCGCGAGCAAACGATATGCCGAAGGTTTCAACGCCGGGCAACAGCGAAATGCACTTTTGTCGGACAGAGAAAGTTCGTAAATTCCGATCCTTTCTCCCGCACTCACGACATTCAAAGTGTACTGCCCTCCGGGTGCAACATCGAAAGCAAAGCCGCAATGTTCAGCAAGTTTCTCCGGGCTTGAGCCTTCCGCGTTTTCTTTCCAAACGGTCGCTACGGTTGACCCTTTTTCGTAGCCGCTCAGATAGAGAGTCTTCTGGTCAGGGCTCCAAAGCGTAATAAAGAGGGTGCCTCCGGACCATGGAATCTGGCGAAGCCCGCTGCCATCGGCTCCTACGATGTAACCCCTGTCCGGTTTGCCCGGTTCCGACTCCACAAATGAAATGTGAAGATTGTCCGGCGCCCAGGTTCCTGTTGCCAGGGATAGCGAAGTTGCGATTTTGATTTTGTTGCTGCCGTCGATGTCCGATACCCAAAGCTCGTTGCGGTCCTTCGCAGCGGCGGTGACATACATCACGCGCTTTCCGTTGGATGAAACCCCCGGCTGGGTTGCGTTTTCCGACGCGATGTCCGTGAACTGCTTCGAATGGATGTTGTAAGCAGTCAAAATACCCGTGGATTTGCCGCTCACGAAGTAGATTCCCTTTCCTCCCGGTGCCGGCAGGGCGAGGAATCGGGTCCGGTTCCCAGAGTAATCTGGGTCAGTGCTTTGTCTTTCAGGGTGAACTTCCAGATGTTCGTTAGCCCGTTTAGCGTGCGGGTAAAAAGCACGGCCTTTCCTGGCTCGGCCCACGAAACCTCCAACTGATCCACGGGAATGTCGCCCAAATCGGCCGCGGTTCGTTTCGACAAGTCAACTTCGTAGGCGTGGGCTACCGCAAGCAAGGAAACCGGGTCGGCGCAAAGCACGAACAAGCGGTTGCCGTCGGGGAAAGGCAATATCCGACGGGGAGGAAGAGTGGCAGCGTCAAAACTGTAGACCTGTTCCTCGCTCAATCTGGATTTGCCGCTGCGAAAAATGGACTTGCTTCCCCGCTTTATGTAAAAAACGGAACCGCCATCCGGAGATGGAGCCAAAGAAGAGCCGGAGACGACACGACTTGGATTTCCACCGAGCGTTGGCACGGCCCAGATCTCGTCCGCACCGCGGGACCTCTCGTAATAGATCTCCGTCCCGTCGGGAGAAAAGCTATCCACGAATTTTTCGCCTTCGTCGTTCGTAAGTTGGAGAGGTTCGCCACCGGAGGTGAGCATGACGAACACTTGCGCGACCCCTTCTACTTCCGAGCTGAATGCCACGGCGTGGCCGTCGGGAGAAAGCTGCGCAAAGTTCATGGGCTTGTCCCAACGGCTGATTTGTGTAATTTTCGCGGGTCCTATGGGAGCATTCGAACTGCCCCCGAAATGATACGCCGCAAATGCAGCTGCTGCGATGACAACAGCGCAAGCGGCCACAAGGATGTACTTCTTGCTCGCGGGCGCCGCTGAAGGTTGAGCGGCGACTGTAGTGCTTGAGCTGCTCGCAGGCTCTGGAGTCTGACTCTGAATCGTTGTGCTTGCCGATGAGGAAATTCGACCGGAGCCGGCGTCGCGCCGGAGGCGTTTCAGGTCGGCGCGCATTTCCGACGCGGACTGATAGCGGAGATCGCGATCCTTTTCTAGCGCCTTGTTAATGATGTCTTCGAGCCTTGCGGGCAGATCCGGATTCAATCGCACCGGAGCGACGGGCGCGCGATTCAAAATTGCCTCGGTAATCACGCCGGATGTTTCGCCGCGAAATGGGACTGCGCCGGTGGCCATTTCGTAGAGGACTACGCCGAACGAAAACAGATCGGTGCGAGCGTCGAGTTCCTTTCCGCGAACCTGCTCGGGCGACATGTACGCGACTGTGCCTACGGCCACACCGGGGCTGGTGAGATCTTCCGGGCGAACGCCCGCCGTCAAGAGGGCAGCGTCTTGCGTCATCGTGTGAACTGTGGCGAGGCGAATCTGCTTGGCGAGGCCGAAGTCGAGAATCTTGGCGTGGCCGCGCTCGGTGACAAAAATGTTGGCGGGCTTGATGTCGCGGTGAACGATTCCCTTGCTGTGGGCGGCGTCGAGAGCGTCGGCGATTTCGACGCTGAGATCGAGGAGCAGTTCCAAATCCAGGGGACGGCCCGCGATGCGATGCTTTAGCGTCTGGCCATCGAGGCATTCCATCGCGAGATAGGTCTGCCCATTCTCTTCGCCGATCTCGTGAATCGTGCAAATGTTGGGGTGATTTAGCGCCGAGGCGGCGCGCGCCTCGCGGCGAAATCGTTCGAGCGCCGCCGGGTCTTTGGCCAAGTCATCTGGAAGAAATTTGAGAGCAACGTTGCGGCCGAGATTGGTGTCTTCCGCTTTGTAGACGACGCCCATGCCGCCGCCACCGAGCTTTTCGATGACGCGATAGTGGGAGATGGTCTGCCCGATAGGAGAAGAGGAGTCCGTCATGAGTGGCGCATAGCTTAGGCCGTGCGCTGGAGGTAAGTCAAACCCGCGGTTCCAGCTCGTCAGTCGATGTCCTGGCCTTCGTCTTCTTTTGCTTCACCATGCGAATCGAGATGAATTTCGGGTTGACCGGCGCTGTTTAGCCGTCGATTTAGGGCTGGCAGGTCGAGGGATTTTAGTTCGTCCCATTGCTTTGTGGCGATTGAGAAATCATTTTCGATTTTTGCTACGGCTTCCGCTTGCTGCGACGTTGGGGCGGCGTCGGAGCGGTCGATTTCGTTGTACAGGGTGGTTACGGAGCCGTTGACGTCAGTCAGAGTTGGCGCCGCTGCGGCTGCATTCCCGGCGTTCCCACCGGACCCGTCCAAAACGGCGGAGGTTTTCTTTTGCAGATCCTTGATTGGCGCGGCCAGAGCGTCGCTGGCGTTGCTCGAGAGTTTTTCGAGTTGTTCGTGAAGCGAGCGGGCTTCCATGATTGCGTGGGTGCTGCGAGTCATCATGGATGCGAGGCGGGTTTCTGCTTTGAATTGTTGCTCCAAGGCTGCGGAGGACATTTTTACGCGAGGATCCATTTTTACTGTGAGAGGTGCTGTGGAGCTACGGCCATCTGCCGTGAGCTTGACCGTATATTCGCCTGGGAGCGCTGCCGGGCCGAGCGGCAATCGCGGAGTGTCGTGAGGAACGGCTGAAATCGGATATTCGTGGCGCATGGAATCTGGCGACGGATAGTGAAGATCCCAAAGCCAGCGGTGCATGCCAGGGGAGATGGACAGCGTGGGCTGCGTTCGCAACCAGTAAAGCGGGATGAGTTGTTTTTCTAGCTGTTCCTCAGTCACATCCGGTTTGTCGGTGCTCGCAAAGCGTCGAACGACGGTTCTGCGTGAATCGAGAATCTCGAGCGTGACGGGTCCGCTGGCCGAATCGCGCAACGAATAATCGATGATTGCACCGTCGGGAGGATTTTTGCCCGTCGGCTCATCGGGCGGCATCGGAGTGTCCGTGTACGTGTCGCGCTTCACGCGGTAGGCTGGGGCTGGCACAAATAGAAATGTTGAGCTGACTATCCCCGGACCAATCTCCGCCCCCTCGATATGAGCAGTGTTCATAATGACACCAGGAGTTTCGTTCGCGACCCTTATCGATCTAACTGATTTGTCCATTTGCCGAAGAGGAGTGATGTCGTCGAGAATCCAGAACGAGCGGCCGTGGGTGGCGACGATCAGATCGTCATCGTGAATCCAGAGATCGCGCATGGACGTGTGCGGCAGATTTAGCTGGAGCGACTGCCAGCGATCGCCATCGTCGAAGGAAACCCAGACGCTGGTTTCGGTGCCGGCGAACAGGAGGCCTTTGTGGACTGGGTCTTCGCGGACGGTGTCGACCGGAGCGTTGTCCGGGAGACCGGTGGTGATTAGCTGCCACGTTTTGCCGCTATCGTGCGTGCGATAAATATAAGGATGAAGATCGTCGATGCGGAAGCGGCTTACGGAGGCGTAGGCCGAGTGCTCATCGAAATGCGAAGCGGACATCTGTGTGACTTTGCTCCAGGGAGTTAGATCTGGAGGAGTGATGTTTGCCCAATTTTTTCCGGCGTCGCGGGTGAGCCAAAACTGGCCGTCGTCGGTTCCGGCCCAGATTGCGTTCACGTCTTTGAAAGACGGAGCGAGGGAATAGATCACCCCGCGCTGCTTGTCGGCTTTGGCGTCGTCCGCAGCGAGATTGCCCAGGCTTGCGGGGATGCCGGGTTTTTCGCGCGTGAGATCGGGGCTGATGGTCTGCCAGGATTCGCCGCCGTTCGTGGTCTTGAATAAAATGTTGGTCGCGTAATAGAGAACGTGCGGATCGACGGGCGAAAACATGATGGGCTCAGTGCGGTCGGCGCGATACTTTGGGCCGGCGTCGGGAATTGGCGTGATGTTTTGTACTTGCCCCGTGCTCCAGTGAAATTTTGAGACTTCCTTGCGGCCGGCTCCGTAGATGATGTCGGGATCGAGCGGATCGGGTGCGACGTATCCGTATTCGATCGTGCCTACCGGATGCCAATCCCTAAACGTGACCGTGCCATCGTTGCCGCGGCTGGAAATGCAGACCGAACCGCTTTCCTGCTGTCCACCGCAGACGCGGTAAGGAAACGTGTTGCTCACGCCAACATGGTAAATCTGCGCGGTCGGCTGGTTGTACCAGGAACTCCACGATTCGCCGCCATTCACGGTGACTAGCGCGCCTTGATCGCTGACGAGGAGAATAATTTTTGGGTCGATGGGATTGATCCAGATGTTCTGATAGTCGTCGCCGCCGGGCGCGCCGCGAAAACTGATCCACGTTTTTCCGCCGTCGGAGGAGCGCATGGTGACGATGCTGGTGCTGTAGAGGACGTCGGGATTCTTTGGATCTACTTTTGGAACTGGCAAATCTCCACCGCCGATTCGGAAAGCCGGCCGCGGATCGGTGGTGGCGCGATACCAGTTTTCGCCGCCGTCATCGGAACGATAAACGCCGAGCCCCGCGCCGGAGGCATAGTCACCGCGATCTGTGGTGCCGACCGTGGCATACAGGCGGCTTGGCTGACTTGCAGAAATGGCCACGTAGATTTGCACGATGTTCGCAGGCAGGCCGTTCGTGAGCGGATGCCAGGTGTTGCCGCCATCGGTGGATTTGAAAAGGCCGCCGCCGATTTTGTCGTACTTGTTGCCGTCTTCCCACGGACCTTGGCGGACTTTCCACAGGGAGGCGTACATCACATCCGGATTTGCGGGATCGAACTGAACGTCGGAGCCGCCGGTATCTTCATCTTTGTAGAGCGATGGCTTCCACGTCTGGCCGCCATCTGTAGAGAGAAAAATCCCGCGCTCCTTGTTCGGGCCGTAGGGATGGCCCAGGGCCGCCGCGAAAACACGATTCGGATCGCGCGGGTCCACAACCAGCGCGGGAATCTGCTGGGCGTCGCGCAAGCCGAGGTGAGTCCAGGTTTTTCCCGCGTCGGTGGACTTGTAAATTCCATCGCCCACGGAAAGGTCTGGGCGCTGAAGGCCCTCGCCGCTGGCGGCGTACACAATGTTCGGGTCGGACGGAGCTACGGCGATAGCGCCAATCGATTGCGAGGGCTGATCGTCGAAGATGGGCGTCCAGGTGCGGCCGTAGTCGTTGGATTTCCAAACGCCGCCGTCGCCTTGGCCCACGTAAAAGACATTCGGTTGAGTGGGCACGCCGGTAGCGGCGCGCGTCCTTCCGCCGCGGAATGGTCCGATCATTCTCCACTGCATTTCCTGGTAGGTGCTTAGCGGATATTGCTGCGCGTCACTGACACGCGCGCTTAAAGCAAGAACGAGGAGCGCAAACGCAGCCAGACTAACTCTGTGAACTCGAATCAACCCGCACCTCCGCTTACGCCGCATAGCATACACAAAAAGACTTAACGCCGCGTCTGGAGCCGCTCTTGCGGGTGCGGTTAGGGAGCGCAGGCGTCGAGTGGAACGCCCGGCGGGTCGGCCATGGTGGGTGCCGCGGCTGGAAGCGGAGCTATGTTTTGCTTTTCGAGGATTGCGTTTACAGTGGGCAATGTTTTTGAGTTTAGATCCTGCCATTGCGCGATGTTGTTCGTCAACGACACGCAAGAATCGTGAATTGCGATTTGCGCGGCGTCGGCTGGTGCGGCGTCGCCGGTTTCGATCATGAAATCGATGCGAGCCAGATCGCGGTTGATGGGACCGATGCCGGGCGCCGTGCGGGTGCCGTTGATGATGGTATCGAATTTGGCGGCGAGCTGTTTGAGAGCAGCGAGCGCTTCGCTATCTTTGGGCGAGGCTGCTTGAGCATTGGATGCTGTACTGTTTGCGGTACCGGCGCTGCCCGTATTGGTGGCCTTAGCACGTTCGGCCGCGTCGGGCTCCTTGGCGGTCTTAGCTGGTTTCGGAGCTTCGGGTTTTTCTTTTTCGGCCAGAGCGAGAGTCTTCATGCGGTCCGCGATGGCGGCGCGCAGTGGCGCGGCTGCGTTGTAAGCGGTGAAACTGGACTTCAAGCCCGCGCTGATTTTTTGCGCGGCTTCGAACTGTAGAACCAGATCGGAGCGCGAGACGTGGACGCGAGGATCGAGCGTGATGGTGAGCGGTTGGCTCAACTTCTGGCCGCCGGCGATGAGAACGACTTTGTACTCGCCGGGGACGGCGAGAGGGCCGACGGTTTGTTCGCGCGGCGTATTGCCGGCGATGGCGTGGCCGGAGATTGTGTATTCGAGATAGTCGAGCGTGTTGCCGTAGTAACTGTATTGCAGAGCCGGCGGAGAATCGTAATGGAGATCCCAAACGAAACGGTTGAGGCCTGCGTTCGTGGTTAGCTGCGGGAGCGGGCCGAACCAGTAATCGGGGACATTCTTGACGACCGTATCGGGCGCGGGCTTTTCGCTGGTGAAGCGCTTGACGAGATTGCCCTGCGCGTCGCGGATCTCGAGGGCGATGGGGTCGGCGGGAGGAGATTTCAGATAGTAGTAGAACATGGAGCCATCGGGCGGATTGTCGCCGCCGGGGAATTCGGGCGGGAGCGGAGTTTCCTGGTCGTTGTCCCAGCGGGTGCGGATGGCGGTCGAGGGGCGCAGAAGAGCGGCAGCTGAACTTGCCGACTGTGCGCTGGCCTGGCGCAACGGGGATATGTCGTCGAGAACCCAGAGAGCGCGGCCGTAGGTGGCGATGACGAGATCGTTTTCGTGCACGACGAGGTCGCGGATGGTCGCGGTTGGCAGATTGAGCTGCAGCGACTGCCAGTGGTCGCCGTCGTCGAATGAAACGTATGCGGCATTTTCGGTGCCGGCATACAGAAGGCCTTTGCGTACAGGATCTTCGCGCACGACGCGGACGATCCAGCCCGGCTCGAAACCACTGGTGATTTTCTGCCACGATTTTCCGGCATCGCGCGTGCGATACGCCAGCGGCGTCAAATCAGCCTGGACGTTGACGGTGGCGTAGGCGACGTTCGAGTCGTAGTGCGAGGGCTCAATTGTGCTGATGAAGCCGCTGGGATCGGGCGGCGAAACTTTTTGCCAGGAGACGCCGCCGTCCTGCGTGAGTTGGATAATTCCATTTGTGGTGCCTGCCCAGATCACGCCGGCGGTAATTGTGGAAGGCGCGAGGACCGTGAGAGCGCCGCCGCCGCGCGGGCCTTGCTCGGCGTCGAAATCCTTATCGTTGTCGTCCATTTCGTAGGCGAATGAGTCGGGATCGTATTTGTTGCCCGCGGTGCCTTCGGCGTCGCGGGCTCGCTCGCGCGCTTCCTCGGGTTCGCGATCGTCTTCAACGCGACGCGCGTCGCGGGGCAACATGTCTTGTGGCTCGATACTCGGCTGGACTCGCTCGGCTCCCTTCACAGGCGCAGCAGCGGCCGGCTCCGGCTTTGTCGTGAGATCGGGGCTGATCATCTGCCAACTTTCGCCGGAATCGGTGGTTTTCAAAACGTTTTGGGTGCCGAAGTAGAGCGTGTGCGGATCCTGCGGCGAAAAAACGAGCGGCGGCATCTGGGAAGTGCGTTGCGTGGTGCCGCGAACGAAAACGTGCGCGATCTGGCCGGTGATTTTATCGAAGCGCAAGACGCTGCCATACCAGCCTCCGGAATAGACGACGTTTGGATTCGCGGGGTCGGGCGCGATGTAACAAAACTCGAAGCCGCCGATTGAGAACCAATCGCGATAGGTGATTACTCCGTAGTCGCTACGGCTGGGCACGGCGGCCGTGCCGCTATCCTGCTGCGGCGCATAGGCGACGTAGGGAAACTGGTTGTCGGTGATGACGTGATAGAACTGGCCGGTGGGCTGGTTGAACCAATCGCTCCAGGTTTTTCCGCCGTTGAGGCTGATGGTGGCGCCCTGATCGACGCCGAGGATCATGCGTTGCGAATTCTGCGGATCGATCCAGAGGACGTGATAGTCGTCGCCGCCGGGCGCGCCTTTGAATGCCGCGAAGGTCTTGCCGCCGTCGAGCGAGCGATACGTGGTGGTCTGCATGGTGTAGACCGTGTCCGCATTGCGCGGATCGACGTAAACGTGGCAGATGTAACCGTTGCCGGTGACGCGCGCGTCCGTGGTGATTTTGCGCCAGGTATCGCCGGCATCGTCGGAGCGATAAAGGCCGCGAGCTGAGATGGCGAAGATACGGCGTCCGCGATCTCCGGGCGCGACGGCGAGGCCGACGCGGTCGAGCGGCTCGGTGGGAAGGCCCGCGGTGCCGACCGGTTTCCACGTGGAACCTTCATCCGTCGACTTGTAAATCCACGAATCTTGTTTGTCGGAGGCGTCGCCGAAAAAATCGCGCGGGTGCCACAGCGCTGCGTAGAGCACGCGAGGATTGCCGGGATCGGCGACCATGTCCGAAACGCCGGCCTTTTCGTCCTTAAAAAGCGTTCTCGTCCAGGTCTTGCCGCCGTCGGTGGATTTGTACACGCCGCGTTCCGCCTTATTGGCGGCGACACCGAGGATGGGATGTCCTAGCGCGCCGACGACGATAATGTCCGGATTGCGTGGATCGATGATGACGGAAGAAATGTAATGCGAATTGTCGAGGCCGATGTGCGTCCAGGTCGCGCCTGCGTCGATGGATTTGTACATGCCGTTGCCTTCGGTTTGCTCGCCGGTGCCGACGTAGACGATATTGGAATTTGAGGGCGCAATTGCCACGGCTCCGATGGAGGCGACGCGCACGCGATCGAAGATGGGAGTCCAGACGGCGCCGCCGTCGGTGGTTTTCCAAACGCCGCCGCCGGGCGTCCCCATGTAATAGATTGCGGAATCGCCGGGAATACCGGCAACGGCGGAAACGCGGCCGCCGCGGTGCGGGCCGATCAAGCGCCAGCGCATGGCGGAATAAAGGCTCGGATCGATGAGTGGCGCGTTTTGTCCGCTTGTCTGAGCGCGAGCAGGCGTAGGGCTTCCGAGATAGACAATCGAAATAAGTGCGGCAACCAGGCTTCGAATCCGCATTGCGGCGTACCTCCGGGAAACTGAGATTCTACCACTGTCACCGTCCGGGCCGTTCGGCTGCCAATCTAGAAATGAGGGAAGCATTCGCACAACTCACGCACATCTTGACGAATTTGCTAATTAACATCAGACTGATTCGGGTTAACGAAATGGAAACTGCATGCGGCAGCTAAGACTGGCGATTTTGTCCTTCGTGTGTCTTGGGCCGCGACTTGCCTCGGCTTCCCTACCGAAACTGGTTGTGACTGTCACGCAGTCGACCGCTTCCGGCACAGTTCAATCGAAAAGCGGTTCCCCGGCACCGACACCCAAAGAGAAATTACTGCCAGATAGCGGCTCGGTATCTGAAAGTATTTACTCAAACGACTTCTTCGGGTTCACCTACCAGTTTCCACAGGGCTGGTCGGTGCAGGGGGAAGTCACCAAACGGTACGTTATGGACTTGGGAAAAGCAATTGTGAGCGGAGGAGATGCGGATCGGAAGGCAATGCTCGATGTGGCTGACAAGCGCACTTACCAATTACTCATGGTATTTGAGCATCCGTTCGGATCGCCGGTGCCGTTCAACCCAGGAATCATTGTCACGTCAGAAGATGTTTCCTTCGCCCCTGGACTGCAGGCCAGTAAAGACTACAATCTGATCGTCAAAAGGGTAATCCAACAGCACCATCCGGACCTAAGAGTCTTGCGCGAACCGGTAGAGCTCTCGTTCGGTGGGAAGTCATTCTCTCGAATGGATCTAACCTACGAAACCAGCTCTGCAGGGAGTATTTATCAAAGCCTTGTCTCCACGATCATTGAACGCAATGTGCTCTCCTTTATCTTCACGGGAGAAAAACCTGAAAGATTGGATCAACTTGTTCCGACGCTTAACACTCTAGAGTTCAAGACTCAGTCACCAGCGGCCGCAAGAGCCAGCGAGCCAGTACCATATACATCTGGAGATGCAGCAAGCAGCTCGTCAAGTTCGATTGAGTTGATTACGCCGACCAACGGAGTGAATTTCGATTCGTATATTAAGCAGCTGCTCATCAAGCTTAAACAGAAATGGTACTCAGGAATGCCGGAAGAGGCACGCGAGGGTCAGAAGGGCAAAGCTGTCGCGCAATTCCAGATCCGGACCGATGGCGGGATTGAAGGCGCTACGCTCGAAACAAGCTCCGGGAATGACATTCTCGACGATGCGGCGATGGGAGCAATTCGGAGATCCGACCCGCTTGATCCTCTGCCAGCGGAATTTCATGGCCCCTTTATAAGACTACGAATCATCTTCCTCTATAACCTTTCGTCTAACGCAGGAAAGCCATAGTCCAGCTATTTCCTAACGTCCGCGCACGACTTCCAATCGAAGCTCAGTGCAAGCCCGACCAATCGTCGGCGAGAAGGATGGAGTTGCTGGGATTCGAGGGATCGTACTTGACGCTGGCAGTCTGTCCGGCTGCGACGCGGGTTAAGTGCAGGCGTTCTTCGAGACCAGTGATGTCCTGAGCGGTTTCGTAAGTTACTCCAGAAATGGAGTAAGTGTAGTAAAGGAGGCGCTGATTGCCGTTTGGCGTTGCCGCAGCGAGTGGTTTTGGAATTTTTCCAGGGCGCTTGGGCTCCGGTGTGCCGCTTGCATGCTCGATTACTTCGAGCACCTGGCCTTCGACAATCCTTCCGACGCGATTCAAATAGGCGCGGCGCTGGCGTTCGACCTCACCGGCATCTTCGGGTTTACGGCGCAGCCAGAAAATAAGCCCAACCACAGCCAGAACGACGAAACCGGCCAGCGGAAGCAGATTGTGCCAATCCGACAGAAACTCTTTCATGGACACCAGGGTCTCAAAATGAATCTAGTCGCTTGCGCGCCACCCGTGCGACACCAAAAACTCGCGGACGATTAGAGCGACAGGCAGCCGACAGCAAATTTCGCACCTGAATTATAGGTTTGGCCGGACGGTAGGCGCGTAATTAGTTTCTCGAGCGGACGATTTAATCAATAGAGAAGCCGAAAAGCACTGGGCATCGCCGAACATCAGGAATGGTGATTTGTATAGCTGTCGGAGCGGCGGCGGCGCGGCGCGATCGTGTGATGACGCGCGTGCAGGGCCATCTCGCCAACCCAGGAGCCGACGGCGCACACTCCGTAAAAAATCGCCCCTTCAATGAGCACCTGGAAGGGAGTTCGCAGAACTTGAAACAGATTCGGAAAATACATTCCGGCGAAGTCGTAGCCGAGGACGAAGATCACCCAGCCGATCATCGCCGAGCCGAACAACTGAAGCGGCCGCTTCAGGAACCGGAGCACAGGGATCATCATGAAAAGGACGAAGAGAGAATAGGACGCACCGTTTCGTTCCAGCGCATATTTTTCCAGGCCGGGAATGCGATTGGCGGCTACTAGCGCTCCGAGCATGACAATCATCAATAGCGCGCCGGTGTAGAGGCCCGTCGAAATAGCGGGGTGAGTCGCTTCCGCTCGCGCAGGAT
>Ga0185299_10005336_pt1 | contig 14616 bp, 10 predicted proteins | sample PaiPotPPA55metaG_FD_128002 | JGI IMG/M metagenome (GOLD analysis project Ga0185299, IMG submission 128002) | Iron sulfur acid spring bacterial and archeal communities from Banff, Canada, to study Microbial Dark Matter (Phase II) - Paint Pots PPA... ...
GCGCAGACATACTCTTCAACAAGTTCCCCGCGAATCTCGCCATGTTCCCCTCCACTCAAAGTGCAGCGTTTAGGGGAATGCAAGCTGCGGGCCCAGCCGATTCCGGTGGGTGCGGAAAGCTCAAGTGTCGGATATTCAGTTGCTTAGCGTGAGCAGCGAGAACGCGCCCGCCAGTCCGTCCGTGTTGCTGAGCCCACGACTGTGGGAACCCAACGACACAACGGGCAAGATTTCTTAGTTAGCGCAGGACCTGAGAGACGCGGATTTGACTATTCTTATCAAAAAGCTAGTGCTTGAATATTTCAACCTGAAATCATTTTGACGAAGCGGAGGCGGGGACAACTGGAGTGGTGTATTCAGCTGCCGTTGCATGCGAGTTTGGCCAATTGATTTCCAGCGCGGCTTGCTTACGAATGAGAAGTTTCGAACGGCGATTGACGCGAATCTCGAGGGTGTTCGAACCATCGGAGGCGATCTCCGCAAAGCCCTCTTTTTGCAGGTGCAGGCTGTCGTCGGCGTGGTAGAGGACAACGCGAAGGGGATGAGTGCCGGTGGAGAGGGGGCAGTCGAAATGCAGCGCTTTGCCTAGATGTGCGGAGTCGAGCCGCGCGGTGACGAGGACATCCTGCCCAGCGTAGACAGCGACGCTTTCCTCCGCGATGGCGGAGACGATCTCGACACGAAGAGAAGGGAGTGGCTTGGGGCGAGCGGCCTCTGTGTCGGCGGATGAGGCGGCAGCGGTAGGCGGTTCAGGCGGTGCTTCTGGCAACGGCCCAGTGGTCAAATTAGAGGATTGCTGCGGAATCGTGGATGATTTGGCGCGCCGAGAAGATTTCGAAGTTGATGGCGTGGGCGTGCGTGGCAGCGGCGGATCGGTTTTTGTAGCGGGCGACGAAGAGTCTGTTGGGTGCGAATCCGCAACTTCCGAGGAAATAATACTGACCGATGAAGTCGAGACCGGCGAAAACGGAGTGTCGCGGGTGGAGGCGACGGGAGAAGGATCGACCATAGCCGCCGAGGCGGTCAACGTGGGGACGGAATGTTTGCGGAAGGCGTTGACAATCGACACAGTGGAAATGACAAGAAGCAGAGCGGCAGCCACTGTCCACACGTCTTTGCGCGGAAGAGGCCGCCTCCGCCAAGAGAGCCGGGCGAGCTGACTTGCGGCAGAGCTGGACCGCGGCGGCGCAGCGTGCGAGTTTCGCGCGAAGGGGTAGACAGAAGCGGCCAGCGTTTCGGCGGTGGAGAATCGATCGTCTGGGCTCTTTGCCAGACAGCGCATGACGACCTGGTCAAACGCGGGAGGCAGTGAAGGATTGTGATGAGAAGGCGGCGGCGGAGCACAGGAAATGATTTGCGCGCAGACCGCGCTGACAGAATCGCCATCGAACGGCCGAATGCCAGTCGACATCTGGTAGAGAACGATGCCTAGAGAGAAAAGGTCGGAACGGCTGTCCTGCAAATGACCGAGAATCTGTTCCGGGGAGAGATAGGCAGGAGTGCCCAGCAGATTTTCACTGCCGGAGGCCTGGGTCGAAAAGCGGGCAATGCCGAAGTCGCCGAGCTTTACTTGATTTCCGGAAGTCACCAGAATATTGGCGGGTTTCACGTCGCCATGAATGATCTTGGCGCGATGGGCCTGGCCGAGTGCGGTGGCCAGATCGCCCGCCCACACGGCGACGCGAGGAAGAGGCAGAGGAGCGTTGTCGAAGAAAAATTCCAGAGTTTTTCCTTCAACATATTCCATGACAAAATAAGGCGCGCCGTCCGGGTTGGTGCCGACGTCGTAGAGCGCCACGATATTGGAATGCGAGAGGCCGCCGATGATCTGGGCCTCGCGCAGGAATTGTTGCTGGAGATCGCGGGAGCCGAAACCTCGAAGAAAGGTTTTTACAGCGACGGTGCGTCCAATAAGAGTGTCGCGGGCTTTGTCGACACGGCTGGTGGCGCCCGTGCCAAGCGTTTCGATAACTTCGTAGCGTTTTTGTGAAATGCTCATAAGCTGCGGCAATATGAGTCGTGTGCTTCTACTGCAATGAGTAGAATGAAAGAAATCAAGGGGTATAGGAATCCCCCAAGAGTCCTAATTTTGAAAACTCTAGTACCAGCTCAGTATGTCTAAAGGGTACTTCCTCGATGGGGACCACCCGCCCCTCGGGGAGCCAGCGCCAGGATGACTTGCGGCAGAACTACTCTGCTTTCAATTGCTTACGCAAAGCGGCAAAAATGCGGCGATTTCAGGCTTTTTCTATGATTCAGCGCTTGGAGCAGCCAGCCTGTGGCTGCATTGCTCGGCAAATGACGAACTACGTGAGGATCAATTTTGTTTACCGCGCCTGCCCGTTGCGCTCGTCTCGAACTGCTCCGACCTGCTAGTCGCGCGAAGTCCGAGGAGTGCAGTCGATCGCCTCTTCAGGCCAGCGCTGGACGTAATCCATTTCTTCCATATCGAAGTTACGCGCTGTTTGAAATTGTGGAAGGCCGGATTCCGGCGGCGAGATTCTTTCACAATAACCGTCAGGTGGGCCTGCAAGTAATCCGCTTCCGTACAAATGATTAGTTGTGTTCTCAGGGGATGCTCCTTCAGCGCAAAGCTCGCCGCCGGGCTAAGCGGCTTTCCGCGAGTAACAATCTTTCGTTGAAAAAAGCGCCAGCCTCAGTTCCGCTGCTCCGGCACCGGATGGGTCGCCACTGTCGGCGCCGCGGCGTGCAGCCCTCCTCCGAATCCTTGCCTTATGAGTTTGAAAATTGTGCGCCGATTTTCGACAATCGATTTCACCCAAGCGAAGCGGCCCATTTGCGGAAAATAAATTCCCCGGAAGCACATGCGCGCGATAAAGATGTTAATGCGATAACCCAGCGGCTTGTGGTTCAGCGCGTCCACCGCCTTTTCGATGGCCTCCGGACTGTAAGAGCTGGCCCACCCGATACGGACCTCACTGTGAGCTTCGTCGATGCTCATCTTCAGCGGCGTATGGGCCATCGCAAAAGGTATGAACTCTTGCCAGTGCTTCGGACGCGTGAGCCGCCCCGCGGCTTCCAGCCTCTTGTACAGCGGCGTCGCGGGCAGCGGGGTCATCAAGCCAAAAATCGGCAGCCCCGGAGGCCAAGTGCGAATTTCCTTCATAGTTCGCTCGGCCACTCCCACCGTGTCATTGTCCATGCCAAAGATAAACGAGGTGATCGCAAAAACGTTGCGCCGGGCGAGCCGGTCCAGCACCACGGCATATTCGCCCGGCTTGTTGAACCCTTTTTTTACATCGGCGAGGTTCGCCGGATCGATGGATTCCATGCCGATGAAGATCCACTTGCCGCCGGCTGCGGCGATCAGATCAACAAGCTCTTCATCGCGCAGCAGGTTAGCGCTGATCTGGGCGACCCAATGCACTTGCGCGTTAGCGGCGATGATGTCTCGCAACAACGATTTTGTGCGCTTTACGTTGATGGCAAAATTATCGTCGATGAAAAATACGGCAATCTGCCCGCCTTCCTCCCGCGCGCGCGCTTTCAGCAGCAAGAGTTCGTTCACCACGCTTTCATTGCTGCGAAACCGGATGGAGTCGCCAAAAAATCCCGTCACGGTGCAAAACTCGCATCCGTAAGGGCAACCGCGCCCGGACTCGACCGGAATAATTCGAAAAGTTCCCCAACCCGCTCCCACGCGCTTGAGCAACGGATGCAAAACCCCCGGGAGCAAATTAAATTGGTCCAGCTTGATTTTGTCCCAAGGAATCTCCGGATAGGGCTGCAGCGATGGTTTGCGCTCCTGGCCAAAGTCGTCCACTGGTGCGTAAACATCCTTGAGCGTGCCGCGCGCGGCATCCTCCACGATTCGGGGCCAGGTCTCATCCGCTTCGCCAAGAGCAACCGCGTCGGCATGACGCGGACCGCCGTCACGCCCGAGCGCCTCATCGGCCAATTCCGTCACGTGAGGACCGCCCATGACCACCTTTACTCCCACGGCCCGCACTGCGTCCGCCATGCGATAAGCCTTGGCGATCATCCTGGTCATCGCCCCGATGCCGACCAGCGCGATATTATGTTCACGCACGTAGCGCGCGATACTTTCTTCATCCATGGGCTGGGCGTTGCCGTCAATCAGCACCACTTCGTGGCCAGGCGGAGTCAGCGCTTGCAGCAGAAACATCCAAAGATGCGGCATGAAGTTGCGGGTTACACCATTGTCTGGGTTGTACAGTAGGATTTTCATTAAAGTGAAATATTTGCCTTAAAATCTAGGACAGCGGGCCTTCCCAAGTTCTGATGGTCAACAAGAGTTGACATACCCTTCCAAAGGTTCCGCGCAGGGAGTATACGCCGAAAAGTATGTCTGTTTGTCTAAAATTGCACATTTCTCGGCGGACGGTTGTTGTCTCAAAAGTACGGTGATTGGAGAAGTGGATTGCCTACAGGGAAGGGCATGCTGGCGCGATGAGCCAAGTACTGAGGGATGAAACTCAATCTGGGAGCGAGCAGGAAATCGATCATCTTCTGGGCCGGCCGAGATGACTAGCCAGGGCGCTACTCTCATTTCGGGTGGCTCCGCAGGGCGGCGAGAATCCACTTTTGCAAGATGATTCGACATGGTGGTTTTACGTCTCGAAACTGCAGGCCCATACCCACACCTGGCTTGACATAGATCACTGTGCCTTTGGCTTCGAAATATTCACTTACATAGAAAATTTTCACGAAGACCGGAGTGAGTTCGGCGAATGGCGCGGGAGTCTCCAGGTAACAGCCGTGCAGGCTGATTTCTTTGGCGCGAACCGAGACACTGGCACTGGGCGAGCCTTCCGGTGCAATCTCGGCCGCAGCGTCGAACAAAAATCGGAAACCGCGGCGCTCCTGTTCCATGGATTCTAGGTTAGACCATTGGGATTGGTATTGTCGCTCCCTTGATGAAGCGGCCGTCACGCATTACATAACAGGGTCGGTCGTATTTTCTTGGGTTGCGTTGACTTGGGTGAGTCGCCGACCTAAGATGCGTGGAAGACGGGGTTTCCTTTCTGATGATTGGCCAGACGGTGGGCCATTACCGGGTCGTTGAAAAACTAGGCGCCGGAGGGATGGGCGAGGTATACAAGGCCCAAGACACCAAACTGGGACGCCTGGTGGCGCTAAAGTTCCTGCCGAAGGGTTTCTCCACTGACCGACTCGCACTCGCAAGGTTTCAACGCGAAGCCAAAACCGCATCGACTCTAAACCATCCACATATTCTGACGGTCTACGAAATTGGAGAAGAAGCGGGGACTCTGTTCATCGTGACGGAGCTTGTGGATGGCCTGAGCTTGCGACAATTGCTTCGCGAGCCGATTTCAACGGAAAAGGCCATGAATTTCGCGCGGCAGATATTAGAAGGACTGAGCGCGGCACATCACGCCGGGATAGTGCACCGGGACTTGAAACCCGAAAACATCATGGTGCGATCCGATGGATACCTTAAATTGTTGGATTTCGGACTCGCCAAAGAAATGCCGCCCAAGACGGACCGCGATGAGAATAGGACTGAAAAAACAGCCCTGACGCAACCTGGCCTGATGGTCGGGACGGTCAGATACATGTCGCCGGAGCAGATCCTGGGCGATTCGCTGGATCAGCGAAGCGATCTATTTTCATTTGGAGTTATTCTTTACGAAATGCTCTGCGGTAAATACCCGTGGCGAGGAAGCTCAACGGTTGAGTTCCTGCATGCGATTTTGCATGACACTCCGCAACCGATTTCCGGGGAAACGGCAAAAGCACACAGCGAGCTGTGCATTGTGCTTGAGAAGGCATTGGAGAAAAAACCTTCGGGCCGATACCAGTCGGCGGACGAATTTTTGGCAGCCTTAACAGGCAGGGCAGAGCCGATCGGGGCAAGTGTGGACGTTTCGGCGTCTTCGCTGGCGGTGTTGCCGTTTTTGTTTTTTGGCGAAATACCAGAGAGAGAATCGCTTTCGCTGGGGTTTGCGGATGCGCTGATCACCACGCTGGGGAACCTCGAGGACTTGGTGGTTCCCCCGACTTCTGCAATTCTGAACTACGCGGGTGGAAGTGACCCGCTGGCAGCGTGCCGTGCGCTGCGAGTTCGCCACGTGCTGCAGGGAAATATCCAGCGATTGGGGACGCACTGGCGAGTATCGGTGCAACTATACGATGCGGAGGCGAGAAAGATCACGCTGGCCGAGAAATACGATTTCACGCTGCTGGACATATTTGAAATTCAGGACGAGATTGGAAAACGCGTGGCGGAAACGCTGTCGCGGCGATTCCGGCGCGGCTCGGTGAAAGCGCGGGATCGCTACACTACGGATCCCGGAGCGTATGCGGAATTCCTTGAAGGACTTCGCGAGAGTTATTCGGAAAACCTGGAATCGCTAAACAAAGCGATTGCGGCACTGGAGCGGGCCGTCAAAGCAGCTCCGGAATTTGCGCTGGCGCATGCGACGCTGTCGTACGTATGCACCGGCAAGTATTTCGGATTCGAGCCGCGGCGAGAATGGATAGAAAAAGCGGAACTGCATTGCCAGCGAGCGATTGAATTGGATCCGGATCTGCCCGAAGGGCATCCGGCCAAGGCTTATATTTTGTGGAGCCAAGCGCGGAATTTCCGGCATGTGGAGGCGATCGAAGAAATCCAAAAAGGATTAGCGCTGCAGCCAAATCTGGATCACGCGCACAACCGGCTTGGGACGATTTGCGCGCACATCGGGCGATTCAAGGAAGCGCAACGCGCGTTTGAAAAGGCGCGAGAGGTGAACCCGCAGAATTTTTTGAATCACAACATCGCGCAAAGCTACTTGTGGAGCGGGGATTTGCGGCGGGCGGAGAAGGAACTTGAGGTTTGGGAGCGCGAAAGCCCGACGAACAAGTATCTTTTGTGGTTTCGGCCACAGCCTGCATTGTACCGAGGTGATTTGAAAACTGCGAAAGAGCACATCGATCGAGGGACTGAGCTGCTGCCGGATGAGCCCCTGATGATCAGTTTGCAGGCAATGTTGCATGCTTTGCACGGAGAAGGCGCAGCAGCCCTGGAATACCTGCACCGGGCCTGCGAATCGCCGCGCTCGTTCGGGCACACACACCACACGCACTACCAAATTGCGTGTACCTACGCGTTGCTGGGAGAACGCGCGAGAGCCCTTGAATGGCTGGAGAAGACCGTGGACGGGGGATTTGCGTGCTGGCCTCTTTTTCGGAGTGATCCGACGCTTGAGAGTCTTCGGACTTCGGAAGGATTTGTGAGTTTGGTGACCCGGCTGGAACGCGAATTTGGAGATTTCAAGATGGACCCACTTTGAGACACACGGGCGATCTGGCTGAATCTCTGTTTCGTGATGCGAGGAACGATGGCGTCAAACCTGGAGACTGCGAAGGTAGGGGACGCTGGCTTTCATCATGTCGAGGTTCATTTCGACGAAGTAATTTTTTACGCCGCCTGTTTTAGCGGCGGTGAAGATTTTCTTCCAGTCGAGAGTGTCTTGGCCTACCGGCATAATTTTTTTGGTGGCCGCGGACCAGCCTTGGACGTGCATCGAGAAGAACCGGCCGGGATATTTCATGAAATAGTCGGCGGCGTCGAAGCCTTCGCTGATCGTGGAAACTTGGAACTGGAAATTGACGAATTTGGGATCGAGAAGGCCGATCAGGATGTCGTAGGTGCGTTTGCCTTCGACGGTTGATGATTCGAAGCCTTCATTGTGAAGGCCCTGGCGGATGCCGGCTGCGGCCGCCTTTTCGCCCATTTTGTTGTATTCGTCGGCGGCGCGTTTGACGTCGTCCATGGTGGGCTTTTTGGGGCCGCCGAGACTGGCAACGAGCATTTGCTTGAGGCCCAGATCTTGCGCCCAGGCAATTCTATCCGCCTGATCTTTTCTGAGTTCCTCGATGCCGAAGTGCGAACTGATGCATTCAACCCCCCAGTCGTTCAACATTTTGCGGAGCTCGGAGCCTTTGTACTTTGCTAGGCCGCCGAAGCCGGAGTCGTCGTAGCCTACCGGCGAGCAAAGTTCTATGTTTTGAAAGCCGGCGGCAGCGAGCTCTTTGATTGTGCCGGGGAAGTCTTTGGCGATGCCTTCTCTTACGGGCCATGTCTGGCAGCCGATGGGCAGGCCGAGAGGATTGGCGTGGAGTTCGAGGGCGCTGGTGGATAGCAGACTAGCCGCTGCGGCGCTGGTTGCGGCATTTTTTATGAACGCTCTTCTCGATAGCTCTGACATGGACAGCTCCTTATCTCTTAATCTCGTTATCGATGCGCTGGCCTAGACGTGCGGGGCAAGCCCGCCCCTTCAAAAACGTCTTGTTATTTTTCTTCGCCAAAGAGTTTTATGTCTTCGGGGCCCTCTTTGAGCGGGCCGGTGTTGCGTCCTTGCACCAGCTCGCGAATTTGGGCGACGATGTCCGGATTGGCCAGCGTGGTGATGTCGCCGGTATCCATGTGATTGGAAATGGCGGCAAGAACGCGGCGCATGATTTTGCCGGAGCGTGTTTTGGGCATGTCGGGGACGATGTGAATGCGCTTGGGGCGCGCGATTTTGCCGATGATGGTTTCGATCGTGGAGATGACTTTGTCCTGCATGGCTTTGCTCGGAAGAACGCCAGGCTTTAGGGAAATGTAAACTTCGGGCACGCGGCCTTTAATTTCGTCGACCACGGGGACGACCGCGGCTTCAGCGATTTCCGTGATGCTGAGGCAGGCGGATTCGACTTCCTTGGTGCCGAGGCGGTGGCCGGCCACGTTGATGACGTCGTCGACACGTCCAAGGATCCGGTAGTAGCCGTCGGCGGGCAGAACAGCGCCGTCAGCGGCGTAGTACGGCCAGTCGCGCCAGTCTTTGCTCTTCGCGTCCTTGCAATATTTTTTGTAGTACTGATTGACGAAGCGTTCCGAACTGCCCCAAATCGTTTGCATGATGCCAGGCCAAGGATTGCGAATGCAGATGTTTCCGGCTTTGCCGGAGCCGGGCTTTACTTCTTCACCGTTTTCGTCCCGGATGACGGGATAAATGCCGAGGACCGCGGGGCCAGCGCTTCCAGGCTTCATGGGATCGAGCGCGGGTTTCGTGCTGCAAAGGAAGCCGCCAGTTTCGGTTTGCCACCACGTGTCGACGATAACCGCTTCGCCTTTGCCAACCGTTTCGTAATACCAACGCCAGACTTCGGGCTCGATGGGCTCACCAACGGTGGTCATGTGTTTGAAGTGATAGTTGTATTTTTTCGGCTCGTCGCCGCCGGCTTTGCGCAGCATTCGAATCGCCGTGGGAGACGTGTGGAAGATGTTGACGTCCAGACGCTCGGCGATGCGCCAGGGACGAGCGGCGTCGGGGAATTGCGGCACGCCTTCATAGAGGACGCTTGTTGCGGCGAGCGCGAGCGGGCCGTAGACGATATAGGAGTGGCCGGTGATCCAGCCAATGTCGGCCATGCACCAGTAAACGTCCTCGGGATGAATGTCCTGGTAATACTTTGAGGTGCCCGCGGCGTAAGCGAGATAGCCGCCGGTCCGGTGCTGGCAACCTTTGGGTTTGCCGGTGGTGCCGCTGGTGTACATGAGGAAGAGCGGAGCCTCGGCGTCCTGGGAGACGGGCGCAACGATTTTGCCGCGATAATCTTTCAGAACATCGTTGATGAAAAAATCGCGGTCCGCGACAACGGGCGAATCGGAAGTGTATTTTCCCGGATAGCGCTGCCAGACAAGAACCTTTTCGATTTGCTGGCCCTCTTTCACGGCAGTGCGCACGGCAATATCAGCGCTGGCTTTGTGATCGACCCACTTCCCGTTGCGGTGATAGCCGTCGGCGTAGATGAGCACGCGACTGCCAGAATCAGCGGCGCGAAGGCCGCAGGCTTCTCCGCTAAAACCGCCGAAGACGACGGAGTGAACGACGCCGAGGCGTGCGCAGGCGAGCATGGTGATGGGCAGCTCGGGAATCATGGGCATGTGAATAGTGACGCGGTCGCCGGTTTTGAGACCGGCAAAATCGCGGAGCACGGCGGCGACTTCGTTCACGCGTTTGTAGAGTTCTTGATAGGTGATGACGGTTGCGGATTCGCCTTCGGGTTCGGAAACAAAGATCAAGGCGGCTTTGTTTTTGTGTTTGGCAAGGTGACGGTCGACGCAGTTGTAGCAGGCGTTGAGTCTTCCGCCCACGAACCATTTCCAGAAGGGAGGATTGGAGGTGTCGAGAGTTTTGCGCCAGGGCTTGTCCCAATCGAGCAGCTTGGCGTAGATGTCAAAGCATTCCGGGAAGTGCTTTTCGCTGAATTTTTTGACGAAGGCGGGATCGGAGAGATAAGCCTGGGCTTTGAATTTTTTCGAGGGGTAAAAGTACTCTTCCTCTTTCCAATGAACGGCAATTTGCGCTTCGGTGAGTTTGCTCTTGCTGTTCGATGCCTTCGCTTTTGTTTTCTGGCGAGCTTTGGCCACGGCGACAACTCCCCTTCGAAGATCGATTTCGGTTGTGACGCTACAACGAGGGACAGCCTGGTTCAGGCAGGCTCAATTCTTTCGAGCAATGAGCACGCCCGCCAAAAATGATGCTCCCACGCCCGTGCGGGAGTCAATGCGCGCGGCTGCGTGGACCGTAAAGACGTTATTTCATTCCGCCGACTTCGTCCCAGATCTTGCGCCCGTACGTTTCCTTCAGGAACAAGCTTCCCACGACGAATGTAATGCTGGCGATGATCATCGGGTAGTAGAGGCCGGCGTAAATGTTGTGCGTGCTCTCGCATAAGTAAACGCCGATGAGCGGCACCAACCCACCGAAGACACCGTTTCCGATGTGGTAAGGCAAAGACAAAGATGTATAGCGTATTTTCGCGGGGAAGGCTTCCACGAGATATGCGGCAATCGGTCCATAAATCATGCACACATAAATGACCTGGATGAAAACAAGAAAGACCAGCATGGGCACGTTGGGGTTGGTGGCTTCCTTCGCGGGAACGACTTTACCGGTGTCGTCTATCGTGAGCGCGGTCAGTGTCGGGGCGCCGGTAACTTTGTTCCTGACGGAACTGAGCGTCTGAACGTTGTTGCCTGCGGCTCGTTGCATGGCGTGATAAATCGGCAGGTACGTCACGACGGCGAGCAGGCAGGCAGCCATCATGAGCCACTTGCGGCCAATCTTGTCGGAAAGTGCGCCAAAGACGGTGAAGAAAGGCATTCCGAAAAGCAGAGCGTAGGCGACGATGATGTTAGAAAGTTTTGGATTAATCTTAAGAATCGTCTGGAGGAAAACGAGGAGCACATAGAACTGGCCGGTGTACCAGATAACGCCTTGGCCAGCGGTTGCGCCGAACAAGGAGACCAAGACGCGCTTCAAGTTTTCCGGTTTCGTGAAGGCCTCTTTCAGAGGTTGAGCGGAAGTCATTCCGGCGGCCTTGATTTGCGAAAAGATCGGAGACTCCTTCATCCTCAGGCGGATATAAAGGGAAATCGTTACAAGAATGATGGACGCAAGGAAGGGAATTCGCCAGCCCCATGCTTTGAAGGCGTCGGGAGTCATGGCTTGTTGCGTGCCGAGGATGACGAGCAAGGATACGAAAAGGCCGAGCGTCGCCGTGATTTGGATGAAGCTGGTGTAGTAGCCGCGCTTCTTGTCGGGGACGTGCTCCGCGACGTAGACCGTCGCGCCGCCATACTCACCGCCGAGGGCAAGGCCCTGCAAAACGCGAATGGTCAGCAGGATAATGGGAGCAAACATCCCGATGCTCGCGTACGTCGGAAGGAATCCGATCAGGGCCGTTGCGCCGCCCATGATCGAGAGCGTCACAAGAAAGGCATATTTTCGGCCAACCATGTCGCCGATGCGCCCGAAGAACAACGCCCCGAAGGGACGCACCATGAAGCCCACCGCGAAAGTTGCCAGATAGGAGATATAAGCCAAAGTGTCATTGCCGGGCGGAAAGAACTTGGTAGAAAGAACGACAGCCAAACTTCCAAAAATGTAGAAGTCGTACCATTCGATCATGGTGCCGACGGCGGAGGCCATAATCACCTTAGGGATGCTGTCCCTTTTTTCCCCGCCCGCTACGACTACGTTAGCCTGGCTTCCCATGCTTCCTCCTGTTCAAAAGCGATCCACCTTTTGCGTTTCGGCGGGGCGCCCACGATAGTCCGCGCTAGCGGCCGCATGACTCACTTTTTATTGGAGCAGTATTTCTTCCTCTTGAACGCTCTCTGCGGCCCGCAACACACGCGAGTCGAGCATTCAATGGCGGAAGGACCGTAAAACGCACCGTTCATATACGGCCAGAAGCGCATTGTCAAGAAATGACTTAAGCGTAATGGACGGGGCAGCAGTCTGCCTGGTTCGAGTGAAGAGGACAGACTCAAAGAACTGCCGCTGGAGTGGAGAGCGCGAATCGTGGTAGAAGGTTTGCTTGAACTTACACACCGCTATATTTCTCTTTTTTGCCGGGGCGCTGGGTGGGGCAATTAATGCCGTCGCTGGAGGCGGCAGTTTTGTGGCGTTTCCTGCACTCATGTTCACGGGTGTGGCGCCCGTGTCAGCTAATGCCACAAACACGCTGGCGCTTTGGGTCGGCGTCACGGCCAGTGGCGGGGCGTACCGGAATCGATTGAGTATTTCGCGCCGGGTGATGATTCCCCTGATGGTGACCAGCGTGATTGGCGGGCTTGCGGGCGCTTTCCTTCTGATCAAAACACCGGCGCAGACTTTTTTGAAGGTTATGCCGTGGCTGATGCTCGGCGCAACGCTTCTGTTTGCATTCGGCAAACACCTGACGGGACGCATCGCCGCTGGAATTTCCAGCGACGCGAGCCGGGGAGCGATCACGGGCGCTTCGGTTTTTGAGCTGGTCGTTGCAGTCTACGGAGGCTATTTCGGCGGCGGGATAGGAATCATGAATCTGGCGATGCTGGCCGCGATGGGCATGACGGACATTCATGAATGAACGCGCTGAAAGTTGTGCTGGGCGGCGTGATCAATGGTGTGGCGACGGTCACGTTTGTCATTACGGGGGCAATCGTATGGCCGCAGGCCATAGTGATGATCCTGGGAGCGATTCTGGGCGGGTACTTCGCGGCGCATTATGCGCAGAAGTTGCCGCAATCGTGGATTCGTGCGTTTGTGATTCTGGTTGGGGCTTCGATGACGGTTTATTTTTTCGTGCTGGGATATCGTTAGAGAGTTGTGGGCTTGAATAGCGGATGAGGAGCGAGCAATGAAGACGAACTATGCAGCGGTATTTGTCTCGGCTTTGGCGTATTGGGTCCTTGGGGCGTTGTGGTACGGGTTTTTGTTTAATAAACCGTGGATGGCGCTCGAACAGATGACTCCGGAAAAAGCGGCAACCATGAATCCTGTTTTGCCGTATGTCATCACGTTTTTGTTGAATCTGCTGATTGCCTTTGTTCTGGCGCAGATTTGCATTTGGCGAAACGCAAACACCGCGGCGAGAGGCGCGGCGCTGGGCATACTTTTGTGGATCGGATTTGTTGGCCCGATAGCTTTTACGAATTACATGTACGAGATGCGGCCGATGCAGTTGTTCGCGATCAATGAGTTTTTCTCGCTCGTTGGGCTTTGTTTGATGGGAGTGATTCTCGGCGCGTGGACGAAGAAGGCCGCGTAGTGGAATGCGGTGGAATTTTACATCTGAATTGCAGCTGACGGAAGACGGGCACGGCGTGCCGTGCCCCTACAACGGCTTGCCGCGGATGGAGGCGTCTACGAGTTGGATGGTGTGGACGACCGGAATCGAATGGCCCTGGCGGGCTAGGGAAGATTGGAGTTGCAGTAGGCAGCCGGGGTTGCCGGTGGCCACTACTTCGGCATGGAGTGGCGTAATGAGCTGGGCTTTGCGGTCGCCGAGGGCGTTAGCGGCGTCAGGTTGAACTAAATTGTAAATTCCAGCGGAACCGCAGCAGATGGCGCTTTCCGGGATTTCCGTGAGCTCGATGCCGGGAATATTTGCTAGCAATTCGCGGGGTTGAGAGCGCACGCCTTGGGCGTGTTGCAGGTGGCAGGAGTCGTGGAACGCTACGCGGATTTTGAGCGGGTTTCTCGTGGCGCGGGGCGGCAGTTCGGTTAGAACTTCGCTGATGTCCTTGCACTTTGCGGCAAAGGCTTTGGCGCGATCGGCGTAGTCCGGATCGTCGCGAAGCAAATGGCCGTATTCCTTTACATTTGAGCCGCAGCCGGCGGCGTTGGTGACGATGGCGTCGACGCTGGCGCGCTCGAATGTGTCGATGGTTTTTCGTGCGAGCGCGAGTGCACCTTCTTCTTCTCCCGCATGAACCATTAGCGCGCCGCAGCACGGCTGATCTTGCGGCGCTACGACTTCGCAGCCTTCGGCCGAGAGGACGCGAGCGGTAGCGGCGTTTACCCGGGGAAAGAATTCGCGCTGCACACATCCCAGCAGAAGCCCGAGGCGTCGACGTTGCGTGCCTTGTGCCGGCGTGATTTCCGGGACGTGCTCGTGTTGCGTGAGCTTCGGCATGAGCGATTCCATGGATTGCAGGCGCTTTGGGAAAAGCTTCAGGAGGCCAGTGCCGCGAGCTAGCGATTGCAGGCCGGATTTTTGGTAGGCGAGCAGCGGCCAGCGGAGAAGACGGAGGCGTTCCGGGCGCGTGAACACAGCGAAGAGAAAATGGCGATGGAGTCTTTCGCCAAG
>Ga0185299_10005341_pt1 | contig 14597 bp, 14 predicted proteins | sample PaiPotPPA55metaG_FD_128002 | JGI IMG/M metagenome (GOLD analysis project Ga0185299, IMG submission 128002) | Iron sulfur acid spring bacterial and archeal communities from Banff, Canada, to study Microbial Dark Matter (Phase II) - Paint Pots PPA... ...
TGCACGCGCGCGAATATCCCGGCGTCGAACTTGAGCACCAGCTTGCCGACGCGCTCGGCATGCAGTTGGTTCGGCGCCCAAAGCAATTCGATGTCATCGTCACCGATAATCTTTTCGGCGACATGCTGTCCGACGTTGCCGCCATGCTGACCGGGTCGCTTGGCATGCTGCCCTCGGCATCGCTCGGCGAAAAGAACATAAAGGGCGAAACACGCAAGGCCCTTTATGAGCCGGTGCATGGCTCCGCCCCCGACATCGCGGGCAAGGGCGTTGCCAATCCGATCGCGATGATTGGATCTTTCGGCATGGCCTTGCGTTACTCGTTCCATCTCGCGGAACTTGCGGATCGGATCGAAAAGGCGATTTCGGATGTGCTTGGAAAAGGGCTGCGCACCGCCGATATCGCGGGCGGCGCGACAACGATTCTCTCGACATCCCAAATGGGGGACGCGATTCTCGCCGAGTTGCAGGCGTCGGTTTGAAGGTTTTGTGGCGGCCGCGAGAAACCACATATAATAACGCCGGACCTAGGTGTGCCGAAGCATCACAACCGGCCATGGAAAGACCGGCGCAGCGCCCCTAGAACAGGTGGCGGAATACAAAGAATAGAAACGCTGAAAGGGCGATCGCGCAGGGTAAGGTCAGCACCCATGCCAGCGCAATATTGCGCAGGGTCGACATCTGTACGCCCGAGCCATTGGCGGCCATTGTGCCCGCGACACCTGAGGAAAGCACGTGCGTCGTCGAGACTGGCAGGCCAAAACTGTCCGCCGCCGCGATCGTCCCCATCGCCACGATTTCGGCCACCGCGCCCTGGCCATAGGTCAGATGCTGTTTGCCGATTTTCTCGCCCACGGTAACGACGATTCGTTTCCATCCGATCATGGTGCCAAGCCCGAGCGCGAGCGCGACCGACACCTTCACCCAGTCCGGAATGAATTTGGTCGCGTTGTCGAGGCTCTTTTTATAGGAGCCGAGCGCCGCGACTTCCTCCTTCGAAAGCTCGCTCGCCTTATCCTTTTGCAAGAACCGGATAGCTTCGGAGGTGAGATACATGTCGTTACGGGTATTGCCTACCTGCGCCGCAGGAATGAGCGCTATCGCGCCATAGGATTGAACTTGCTTCGCGATATCGCGGATAAGCACGGCGAGGGAGGGATAGGTCCCCCCATTGATTTGATGCGAGGTTAGGTAATTCGTGACCGCCGGGCGCGGATCGCCGAGGACGCTGTAGCCTGCCGCCTTGGCTTCGACGACCTTGGACGCGGCCAGAGAGTCTTGAACGAAAATTGGGACATAAGCCGCCGGCAGCGTCCGGTTCAAGGCATAGGCGGTTGGCACCGTGCCGATCAGGATCAGCATGATGAGGCCCATGCCCTTTTGCCCGTCATTCGAGCCATGCGCGAAGGAGACGCCGGCCGAGGTGCAAACGAGTAGCCCGCGAATCCACAAGGGCGGCGCGGACTTCCCCTTCGGCTCGGTATAGAGCTCGGGCTTGCGGATTATGAATTTCATAAGGATGAGAAGTAGTGCGGCACAGACGAACCCGACGACCGGAGAAAATAAGAGTGCGTAGCCGATCTCCGTCGCCTTGCTCCAATCGACGCCCGAGGTTCCGTCGCGCCCGCGCATAAGGGAGTTGGCAATGCCGACCCCAATGATAGAGCCGATCAGCGTATGCGAGCTCGACACCGGCAGACCACGCCACCAAGTGCCGAGATTCCATATGATCGCGGCGATCAACATCGCGAACACCATGGCGAACCCAGCATCGGAGCCAACCTGCATGATCAGTTCGACCGGCAGCAGTGAGATAATGCCGAAGGCGACCGCGCCGGTTGAGAACAATACGCCAAGGAAATTGAAGCAACCCGACCACACCACGGCGATTGGCGGAGCCAGCGAGTGGGTGTAGATGACGGTTGCGACCGCATTGGCCGTATCGTGGAACCCGTTGACGAATTCGAAGCCGAGCGCGATCAGCAAAGCCACGCCGAGCAGAAGGAAGGGCAACATGCTGGTGACCGGGGTCCCCGATTCTGAAATGTCCGTGTAGACATTATAAGCGGCGAAGAAGAGCCCGAGCGCCATGATGGCAAGAAAAATCAGGACCGTCCTGATCCCCATTGGGTGATCGAGCTTTGGCCGCGGACTTTCGGCCTGCTGGGACGTGATATCTGTCGAGGAAATGGCCGTCATCGGAACGCCTCCCTGCGTGGCCGCGACGAGTTAGACGCGGCGGATAACAGTTCTGTGACAAAGGCCCGCGAACGCGATTAGATGATCATTGGCTATTTCAATGTCGGGCGAGACATGACAATCACTTTGGATATTGGCGGCGGCCAAGCCCGGCCACGATGACGGGGGTCGATGGATCACCCTCTGCGAGACTTCTTCCCACATGGGCGTCATGAGACAATGTAAGATCGTTGCACGGCAAATGCTGAACCGGCGGCGAAGGCCTTGATTTTATCTCCGCCGGGGTGACTAGTGCGGGCGACGCACCGACGAGGTTTCAGATGGAAGATTTGATCGCCCACATTGCCGCCGCCGCTGGGGTTGAACCCGAGATTGCGAAAAAATCGGTTGAGATGATACTCGCGTTCACTCGCAAGGAGGGACCCCAAGCCGAGGTCGATGCCTTGTTCGCGGCCGTACCGGGCGCGGCCGAGGCTGCCGACGCAGCATCCGGGGAGGACGGCGGAGGCGCCATCAATGGACTGATCGGCGCGACGGGCGGCGGCCTCATGGGCTTGGCTGGCCGGCTCACTAGTCTTGGCCTCGACATGAGCGAGATGCAGACAATCGGGCGGCAAGTCTTCGCCTACGTCCGCGAGAAGGCCGGAGACGAACTTGTCGGCCAAGTTGCCACGGCGATCCCCGGTCTTGCCCAATTTCTCTAGAACCTTGGAACGCCTCGGCTTTTGGGACATCTCGCACAGGAATTGGGTAGGAATTTGGCTTTTACAGATCTCGCTGGCGCGACCGGATCATGCCTTTCTTTGCAACAACCATATGGTTTGATGATCATGACCAGCTTCGCGTAAGGCTGCCGATGAAATTAGTTTGCAACCTATTGAAATAGCGTCTTTCATTTTTCGTCATCCTGCGAAACCTTATCAAGGACCGCACGGTAGGTTTCGCTGCAAGAAGAAGAATCCTGCTCTACGCGAGGACGCGCGCAATTGTGATCCGGAGAAAAACCAGTGGGTGACCTTATTGTTTTCAAACCAGCGAGAGGCGGCGCGCGCGTGGCCCCGATTGAGCACGGCACGGTCGTCGTTTTCACCGGTGTTTGGCAACAACGCCATAAAGACAAGGGCTGCGAAACAAAGCGCGCGCTCCGCGTTTCGGCAAGGCGATCGGGGAAAAGCGGCAGCAAGCCGAGCGGCGGTCCGCAAAAATAAACAGTTCGCGCGAGTCGCTTGCGGCGCGGTCGAGCAAGACCACCGGCTCGCGTTCGAGGAACGGATTCGACGATTGGCTTTCAATCCTGCGCGACTTGCTCGACCGCGCAGACGACCGACTTGATGCGCTCTTCTGCATCCGCCCTGTCCCCTGGATAGAGGGCCAGGGCGCTGACGATCACAAATCCTTGCGGTTCCGGCGCAACGAGCCGCAAATCCTGCGATGGATCGTCTTCGTCGTCCTCGGCCTCGACGATTTCCAACTGTGCGGCGGTTAGCACGATGGCGTCGATCTTGCCTTGTTGCGCGGCAAGGTCCGTCATCGAATAAAAGACCTGTCCGGCGGAAGTGCGAAACGAAAATGTGAGAAGCCTGCCGACTTCGATGTCCGCGTGCAACCGCAAACTGCCTTGCGAGAGGTCAAAGGGACAAACGGATTGGACCATCGCGGGGTCCGCGAAAGGCATGACCTGCTTATCCGGGCGCGGCGGTGGCAAGATGGTCAGCCGTCCAGGTTTTGCCAGCTCCGAAATCCGCGCAAATGTATCTTTCGCCACGATCTCCGGCAGCGCGAAAACGGCGACAATGTGGGTAATTCCGGCGATGGCCAAGACGCCAAGGAGCCAGAGAAGCGCCGCGAGGAGGCGATCGATCTGGATCATTCGCACCGGCTCCTAACGAGAACCGGCATATTCGCGGCGTCGAGAGCCGTGGCGGGGGCATCGAGTGCGCTATCATAGAGGCGCAGAACGAGAATGAATTTCGAGGTGTCACCGATCGGCAGCCAATTACCCGGCCGGGCATGGCGAGAGAGGGTAATTTCGAATTGGCCGTCGCTCGCGCGGAGAACCTCGCTTGAGGTAAAGCCCGGCCGGCCCGCCGTGTTGCCGATCGGAGCGCCCGCGGGCGAGAGCAGCGTCAACGTCCAATAGCGGGCCGAAGGTATTTCGCCCTTCAATGCATAATCGCAGGCCGGGTCGAATTCCGCGCCGTTGCTGTCGCCATGGGCGACGAAGCTCATTCCTTCCGATTCGCTCAACGACATTTCACCCGAATAGGCAAGAATGGCGCGGGTGTAGGGATCCGTATCCGAAGTCCCGCTGCGCGGCCACCCGGTCCATGGACCCGCCGCGATGGCCCCAAACCCCTTTCCGCGCTCGACCACAACGAAGGTAACGAAGAGTCCGAGAAAAACGCCAAGGCAGCCGGCCGACAGGAATTTGCCTAGAATTGTGGCGTGCGCCGAGTAGCCTCTTTTCCTCGCAATGGCCATGCCGAGGCTCATCCGCCGCCCCCGGCCGGCCCGTTGCCCGCCGCCGCGGGGATGTCCCGCCGGGTTTCGCTGCCGGCGAGACCGTTCGCCGGGGTGCCCGCGTCGCCGCGCTGCTTTTGCGTGTCCGTCATCGCGGCTTCAATGTCGGCGAGCGCCGAAGCCGTGGCCGCCGGCAAACTGGCTGGCCGGCGTGGCGCTTCGGCGGCAGCGGTCCCGGTGATTGGTGGCGGTACCCCCGCTGGGGCCGGCCTGCCGGGCAAAGGCTTCAATTCGATGCCCTGATGCGCGTATTCCATGACTTCATGCCAAGTTTGCGCGGGCAGGGTGCCGCCGGTCATATTCTCCATCGGCGCTGTGTCATCATTGCCGAACCAAATCGCGCCGACATAATTGCCGGTGTAGCCAATAAACCAGGCATTCGTGTAGCCATTCGTCGTCCCGGTCTTGCCTGCAACCTCCGTATTGTCGAGATGTGCGCGCCTCCCGGTTCCGGCCTCGACCACCTGCGTCATCATCGCAACCATGGTGACGATTGTATCATGATCGATGATTTGCTTGAGCGGTGGCGCGTCGCGGTCGTGGCGGTAGATCACTTCGCCGCGGCTGTTGGCGATCTCGACGGCCGCATAAGGGGGCGCGCGCAAGCCGCCATTCGCAAATGTGCTATAGGCAGAAGCCATATCGATGACCGTGACTTCGTCCGCACCTATTGGCAGAGAGACGGTATCGATGAGCGGCGTCGTCAGACCCATCAGCCGAGCAGTTTCGACGATCTTTGCGCGGCCGCGCTTGGCCTCATCCCAGGTATTGTTGTGCCCTGGCACCGGATATGCCTTACCAATGTCGATTGACAAACGAACCGCGACGGTGTTCAGAGACCGCGCAAGAGCGGTGACGAGCGGTACGCGACCCGCATAGGAGTTTTTGTAATTATGCGGGCACCAATTGCCGATGCAAATCGGCCCATCGACGACAATCGTCGACGGCGTAAATTTGCCGGTCTTGAGCGCCGTCAGGTAGACGAAAGGCTTGAACGAAGAACCCGGCTGGCGTAGCGCGTCCGTGGCGCGGTTGAACTGGCTCTCGCCATAGTCGCGGCCGCCGATCATCGCCCGGATCGCGCCGAGCGGTTCGAGAATCACCATCGCGCTTTGTTTGGCGTGATAGGCCGGCCCGTGCTGGCGAATTTGATCCTCGATGGTCGCGTCGGTGTGCTTCTGCAGATTGCTGTCGAGGGCGGTGCGCACGGTCAGCACGCGCTCGTCGCCGAGTTTCTTTTCCTCGGCGAGTTTTTTCACTTCGTCATAGGCATAATCGAGATACCAATCCGGGGTGACGTCCCGGCTGCGATCGACTGGCGTCGCCGGATTACGCAGCGCCGCGTAAATCTGCCCCTCGGTGACATAGCCTGCCTCAACCATATTATTCAAGACATCGGCGGCCCGCGCGCGGGCCGCCGGTAGATTGATATGCGGCGCGTATTTGGTTGGCGCCTTGAAAAGACCGGCAATCATGGCGGCTTCGGCAAGCGTGAGCTCCCGCACGGATTTGCCGAAGTAAAATTCCGCGGCGGCCTGCACCCCGAAGGCGCCGCCACCGAGATAGGCGCGATCGAGATAAAGCCGCAATATCTCGCGTTTTGGCAGGCGGGCCTCGAGCCAGATCGCGAGATACGCCTCCTTGATCTTGCGCTCCAGCGTTCGCTGATTTGAAAGAAACAGATTTTTTGCCAATTGCTGGGTGATGGAAGAGCCGCCCTGGACCACCGTGTCGGCCCGCGCATTGACGGTCAAGGCGCGCAGCGTGCCGATCACGTCGATCCCGAAGTGATCGAAGAAACGCCGGTCCTCGGTCGCGATCACCGCATGGATAAGATCTTGCGGCAGTTCGTCGAACGTGACTTTATCGTCGTGCCGGATGCCGCGCCGGCCAACTTCCTGGCCATAGCGGTCGAGAAAGGTTACCGCGAGATCGGTTTTCTTCAGCCAGTCGTCGGAGGTTTCCTGGAAGGCCGGACCGGCGAGGGTGAGGGCCAGCAGGCCGAAGCCTATTCCGAGGGTGAGCGTCTCGCAGGCGAGTTCGTTGAGGATGCGCCGCCAGCCCGCAAGATGGAATCCGTCCATGAAGGCCGAAAAGGATGCGTAATTTTCCCGCGCGCGTTCCCGGCTCGCGTGGAGCGAGGAATCGACAAACGCATCAAAAGCAAGCAAAGCCCGCGCGATTTTCCGGCGAAGACGCGACGATCGCATATCATCGAACAAAATTGTAGCTCCAAACCGTGCCGGCATATGGGATGCCAGAAACTTCGCCAGATTAAGGCATCTTCCATTGCGATGGAAACATGCTCTTGCGCGGATAGTGGGTCAACCGTGAGCTGCGTTCGACAAAAAATGCTCCGCCCATCCTCTTGACGATTGCCATGGCGAAGCGCAAGGGAGGCTGGCCACTTTGACCCCCTGGATAGGCAGGTCTGATGCCGCCATCATCGTCGCGCAGCAAACTCGCCGCCACTGGCGGAAAAGACTTCGCGGCAAACCCGCGCGGCACAGTAAAGCTTGCGGACGAACCACCGTTTTGGAAGCAAAAATCTCTCGAGGAATTAAACCCCGCCGAATGGGAAAGTCTGTGCGACGGATGCGGCCGCTGCTGTCTTGTCAAGCTTGAAGACGAGAAGAGCGGTAAAATCCACTTCACCGACGTCGCCTGTAAGCTCTTCAACGCAAAGACTTGCCGCTGCACCGATTATGCGCACCGGCGCCGCAGGGTGCATGATTGCATCAAATTAACCCCGGCCAAGGTCCGGACGCTCAGCTGGTTGCCGCCGTCTTGCGCCTACCGGCTGATCGCGGAAGGACGCGATCTCGCCTGGTGGCATCCGCTCGTGTCCGGATCGCAAACGAGCGTGCACGAGGCGGGGGTTTCCGCGCGAGGACGCATCGGGGGAACGGAAAAAGAGGTCCAACTCGCCGACTATCCTAGCCATATCGTGGCTTGGCCAGGCAAAAAGCCGCGTCCGCCCGCCAAAAAGCAAGCAAGGCCGAGGGCTTAGCCTTAAGCCATGCGATCCGGCGCGACTGACTTTCCGTGCTTCGATTTTAGACGGCTATGCTCCGGCTAAGCTTGCGAAGCCAGGCTTTCAATGGTACCACCATTACGTGGCCAATTCTATAGACTTTAATCCAGGATATTGGAATGAATGAACCAAAAGCCATGGATGCGATCGATAAGCGGATTCTGCGCATCGTCCAAAAAGACGCGTCCTTGTCGATTCGCGAAATCGCCCCGCAGGTCGGACTTTCGCAATCCGCATGTTGGAAAAGGCTACAGCGGCTCGATGCATCGGGCGTGATCAAGCGGCGCATCGCGCTGCTCGATCCGCTGAAGGTCGGGCTCGGATTAACCGCCTTCGTTTCGGTCCAGGTGGGTGATCATTCCGGCAAGGCAATTGCGCGCTTCGCCGCCGAAATCGCCGCGATGGAAGAAGTCATGGAGTGCTATCGCATGGCGGGCGACGTCGATTACGGCTTGCGTGTCGTTGTGCCCGATGCCGCGGCCTTCGATATTTTTTACAAGCGTCTGATCGAAACAATTCCGCTCAAGAACGTTACATCGCGTTTCGCGTTGGAAAACGTCAAATCCGAAACTGCCTTTCCAATTGCTTGCCAGAGCTAACCGCGCGAGGGCGAGCATTGGTTTCCAGACCCGTGCCGCGCCGCGCACTTAACAGGCAGGTGAGGTCGCGGCATCGCGGAAATAGATTCTGTACCAATCCACTGTTTCAGCGAGGCTGTCCTCCATCGAGAACCGGGGGGCCCAGCCGAGCTCGCGCCGCGCGCGCGCGGCAGAGAGATACTGCGCCGGGATTTCCGCCTTGGCCTCGCCGAGAATGACGGGCGGGAGATCGGCCCGGCCCATCACGTCGAGAATTTTCTTGGTAATCTCAAGCACGGAAAGTTGCAGCTCCAGGCTGAAGTTGTAAGCCTGCCCCCAGAATCTCTCGTCGTCCATGGCTTCCGCGAGTAGCAGATAGGCCGCGACGACGTCGCGAACATAGATGAAGTCGCGGATCATCGTGCCGTCGCTGCGCAGAACGGGTTGAGCGCCATTGAGCACCGACCGGATCGTTCCCGGTATGATCCGGTTGAAATTCAGGTCTCCGCCGCCGTAGAAATTTGCCGCCCGCGTGATGCTTACCGGCAGCCCATAGGTCAGGTGATAGCTTTGCGCGATCAGGTCGGCGCAACTCTTGGATACGTCATAAGGATGGCGGCCCAGCAGCGGCATCGATTCGTCATACGGCAAGCGCCCTGCATTGCCGTAGGCCTTGTCGCTTGAAGCGACGATAATCCGCTTCACCGTGGAGATATCACGACATGCATCGAGGAGATTCCACGTCCCCCGGATATTTGCTTCGAATGTCGAGCGAGGGTCACGATAAGCGATGCCCACGATCGGCTGGGCCGCAAGATGCAGCACGGTCTCGATCTTGTACTCATTGAGGGCCCGTACCAGGCACTCATAATCTTCGAGGCGCCCTTGGACGACAAAGTCAGGCTGGGCGTCACGATGGAGGGGTTGTGATGCTCCGCTCGGTTGATTCCGCAGCAATCCGACGACGAAGGCCCCGCGCGCCCGAAGCTCCTTGAGCATCCACGTCCCAAGGAAACCGCCCGAGCCCGTCACGAAGACGTTGCGGCCGTGCCAGAACCCGTTCGGTTCACCCATTGCCGAGCATCTTGTCAAATAACGTGCGCATGGGGTGACGAAGTCATGCAGTGGCCGACTGCAGCCATGGAATTTTCCCCTGCTCGAAGATTTGCTCAAGTTCCTGTTGGTCCTTGTGCGTATCCATGGATTTGAAAAAGCCGTTGTGCCGGAAGGTATAAAGTACACCTTGATGTTGAAGGGCCGGCAAAACCTCCCGCTCTAGATTCTCCCCTTGCCAGAATTCAAAAACAGCCGGGTCGACGATAATGAAGCCGGCGTTGATCCAATGGTCGCGTAACGTCGGCTTCTCCCGGAACGCCAGAACACGCCCAGTGCCATCGGCTTCAATCGTTCCATATTGGGATGTCAACGGCACGCTGGTGACGGTCGCCAGCCCGGGATGCGTTTGGTGAAACGCCAATAAATCTGCGAGATTGACGTCGCAGATGCCATCACTGTACGTGACCATGAACGTTTCCCGAAGGAGATGACGGCAACGCTCGACGCGAGCTCCCGTATCGGCGTCCTCGCCCGTGTCTACGATCGTCACGCGCCAGTCAGCGCGGCGGGTTTCGAAGTAGTCGATAATGATTTCCTTCCGGTAGCCAACCGAGAGGATGAAATCGACATGGCCCTGCCGCGCGAAGATCTCCATGACGCGCGCGACGATTGGCTTGCCGCATACGGGCATCATCGGTTTAGGCATGTACTCGGTGAAAGGCGAGGCCCGCGTGCCGCGCCCCCCGGCCAAAATTACAACCTTCACAGGTGGTCCAACTATGCTCGAACAACGAGAGGCTCGCTTATATCACGCAAGACTGGAATCGCCAGGGGAATCGCTAGTAGTGCATGTCCAGCTCTGATTGATGCATTGAAGAGATAGTCATCGCCCCATCCGGCGGTTTTTCGGCGGACCTTGAGGCTTGCCTCATCGTTGATGGCGTGGATGAGGTTACGGGCGATATGGCGGATGATGGCCATGTTGGTGGCCATGATCTGTGCGCCACCGCGTGAGATCGTCGTGGAAAACGAGATCCTCGGCCCTCTTGCCAAGGCGATATCGAGGTTGTCAAATGTCCGCTACTGTGCGGGCAAGCGCCAAACCTTGCTCGGTCCGCGAAGCGGAGGCATTCATTTGGATGAGGGAACGGGCGATCGGTTTCGCTTGCGCGAAAGCACGACGGACCTCGCGCGCGCGATAAACCGCTTTTCTGGGAAGGACTCTGGCGACACGAAAAAATTCCTTCGCCTGCCGATGGTAAGTGTCATCGTCATCAATTTCAATTACGGACGTTTTCTGCGTGCCGCGGTCGACTCCGTATTCGGTCAGACCTATCCAAATATCGAATGTATCGTCGTCGACAATTCCTCTACCGACGAGAGCGGCGCGGTATTGCGCGCGATCGAGGGGCATTACGCCAATGTGAAGATTATCCGCCGCACAGACAACGGCGGGCAAACGCGGGCCGCGCTCGAGGGGTTTGCCGCATCGGCCGGGCCGTATGTCATATTTCTCGACGCGGATGATCTTCTGCTTCCCAATTGCGTCGAGACCCATGTCTTCGTCCATCTTTCGCTGCGCATTCATGCCGGGTTCACCTCCGGCGATATGCTCCAGGTGTCCGGTGATCAGGTGGTGTTGGGAACAGAGCACGCCTTCAACCGCGTGATGAAAACCGGCCGCGGGATCAAGCCTCGCGCGGTGCGGCCCTATCGGCACCCGTCCGGCGAGACGTGGCCGCCGGAAAAATTCGATTGTCGCGTGCTGGAAACAATTCGCTTTGTGCGCCTCACCAAACAATGGGTCTGGTCGCCGACGTCCGGCAATTGCTTTCGACGCGACGCGCTTTGCCTGTTTGCCGACAACCCGGCGCTGTACAACCTGAAAACCGGCACGGATCTCTACTTTTGCCTTGGAATCAATGCCGTCAGCGGTAGCGTCTTGATCGACGCTCCCGTCGCGGTCTATCGCCTGCACGGCGGTAACATATATTCGCGGAGGCCCCAATTGAACCATGTTCTTTGCTATGAGCCGGGTGGCGCCGGCGACAGCAATGCAAAAGCAAGAGCGGCATTGGTAGATCATGTGGTGGCGCAGGCCCCTCGTTTTGTCGGGCAGCACGACTTTATAAGGATCGAGTTTCTCTGGCTGCTTCGGCGGCTTGACTGCAAAAACCCAGATCCCGACGCGCCACGTTGGGCACGCCGGTCGCGGGTGATAGCCGCGCTCGTCAAAAACTATGATTCGACCTCGCCGCTTCTCGGGGGGTGGCCGGCCAAGGTTTGGCTGGCTTTGTGCTTGGTGCCGTTGAAGGTGATTTTGAGTCTGGGGAAAAATCCCCCTGGAGCGCCCCCCCCGCCGGCTTGAATTACCGCTGCCGGCAAGGTCGGCCAGCTATTGTTATCGTTTGTCAGAAAAATTGAGTTGCATCGTTTAACCTTGCACTGCTCTTCCTATTAATGCCGAAAAATTTGCCGTTGCCCGCCCGGAAAGCTAGAATTGGGCGAATCGTCCCAGCGCGCGAAAGAACATGCTCGACATGAGTTTCATTCTTCCCTGGTGGCTGCCGCTTTCGGTTCTCGTATGGGCCGTCCAGATGGCCGTCTTCCATGGCGTTGGGCTGTTTTTCGAGGGGAGCGACCGGACGGGAGTGCTCGCGTCGTTCAAGGTGCGCGACATCGACCGGCTTGGCTATTTCGAGCTGTTGCCGCGCGTGCTCTTCAATCAAATTCTTGTTCTGCTTCCGGCCATGATTGCGTTCCAGTACGCAGGACTGGCATTCACCGGCGCGCCACATTTGAGCGTTTGGTATTTTCTCGCCGGAATGGCGGTCATGGTCATCGGGCACGACATTGTCCAATATGTTTTCCACCGCTTTGTGCTGCATCGGCCTGGCTTGATCCGTAAGCTCGGACACAGCGTGCATCACTCGACCGGCGCGAGCAAAGCCATCAGCGCCTGCTACATGAGTCCGCCGGATTTCTTTCTTGAGATTGCCCTGCCTTATCTTGTGCCGCTGGCGCTCATTGGAGCGGGAGCCGATGTTTTGTTTCACCTTACCGCCGCCAGTCTCGGCGCGATCGGGGGCCTCTACGAACATTCGGGATATGATTTCGCAGTTCGCTTGCCGCGGCCTAATCGGTCCGGCTCCAGGCTGCAACCCCTGGCTTGGCTCTCCCATCTGGTGACGAGCAAAGCGCACGGCGAGCATCATCGCCGAAGCAATGTCAGCTTCAGCGATGGTTTCGGCTCTCCCGGCATTTGCGACACGATTTTTAAGACCCGTTGGGATATGGCCGAAGCGGCCCAGAAAGTCAGGGCGCCCGAACCCTCGCGCCTTCGATCAAAGCTTCGCCAGAGGCACTGATGCAGCTGCCGCCTATCGACGGCCTGCTCCTGGGCGAATGGGCATCTTCGATCGCCGGTATGACTTTGGCGGCGCAACTGCCCGGACTTGGTCCAGGCGTTGAAATCCTCTTGCGTCGCCGACTTCGTATGCGATGAATAAAGCACGTGGCCCTCGCGTTCCGGGCCACGCAGCAAGTGAAAGGCGACGAAGCCCTTGACCTCGCCAAGCCGTGAGTCCCGCGCGAGGCCACGCTTCCTGGAAGGCTTTGCATTCTTCCTTAATGACTTTGAACCGGTTCATGGCGGTGAACATCTTGGTCTTCTATAAGGCGGGGCGCTTTTGCGCCGATGTCCATGTGATGCGAAAAGTTGCGGCGTTCGTCCTGATGGCGTTTTTCGTTGCTTTCGCACCGCGAGGCGGGCTTGCGCTCGCAAGCGAGCCCCGCGCGACGGCGATTTTCCCGGTGGAGCTGTGGGATACCAGCGGAGAAGGCACAAAGACAGGCCAGGCGGAGCGGCTAAAGCTTGCCACGAATAGGCTCACCGAGCTTTTGGAGCATACTGGCCGCTACCGCAGCGTCGATCTTTCGCGTTTCACCGCACGAGTTGCGGCGACCGAACCGCGTTACAATTGCAACGAATGCTGGCGCGAGGTTGCGCGCGACGCCGGTGCCGAGCTGGCAGTCCTTGCGGTTGTGCATAAGGTCTCGACCTTGATCTCCTCCGTCGACCTTTATGTCGCCGATATCGCGACCGGCAAATATATTGCGCACGCCGATGCTCAGTTCCGCGGCGACGACGACCGGGCCTATGTCCGGGCTTTTGAGTTTCTCGTCAACGAGCGCCTGGACCGCAAATGACCGTTTCCTGATAGGATGGGAAACGCTTTTCCGGCCGCGTTCACGGCTCGAAACCCTCGAAAATAATCTGATCCGCCCAAAGTTTTCCATGTACGAGAGCTTCCCGCGAACGCACCGTCCACGTCATGACCGGCATACCAATTCCCTTTCGGCAGAGCATCGCCACGGCATGCGGCAAATCGGCAAGATTCCAAGATAGAAAATCCGGCCGCGCGAGCGGAAAGTCCCTGAGATCCGCGAAGCTCGCGCGCCTACCTTGCGGCAGACCGGCCCATTCTTGGTCGTTATCGTAGCGCGCTTGCGCGACGAGGCCGAGCGGGCACCGGGCGCCCGCCCCGCGCATATGGACAAGGACCGCCGGGTCGAAGCTTTTGAGGCAAACCGGCCCCGCATAGGCGGCCACGGCAGCCATCCCCCGGTCGGCAAGGCGCATGTCGCCGTCATAACGGCTCTTGATCTCGACGATGACCGGAGTGCGGCCGCCGATGCGGGCGAGAAAATCCGTCAGCGAAACGATCCTTTGATCGCAGTCCTTATAGGGCAGCTGGCCGAGCTCATCGGCGCGGAACGCATCGACGACGCCTTCCGCCCGCAACAAACGGTCGAGGGTAAAATCATGAAACACCACGGCTTCGCCATCTTTTGTGCGCTGAATATCGCACTCGATTGCGTAGTTCTTGGCGACCGCGGCGGCGGCGGCGGCGGGCGTATTTTCGACCAATCCAGATTGTTTGGAATGAAGACCCCGGTGCGCGATCGGCCGCGCCGTCAGCCAGTCCGGCGCATTTATTGTCCACCCCGTCAAGTGCCCGCGATCTCAAACAGGGCCTCGATCTCGACGGCGCTATCCAGCGGCAATCCGGCGACGCCGGCCGTCGATCTTGCGTGGCGGCCCTTGTCGTCCAAGACCTCCACCATGAAATCCGAGGCGCCATTCATCACGCCCGCCAAATTGGCGAAACCCGGCGCGGCATTGATGAAACCGCCAAGCCTTATGCAGC
>Ga0185299_10005342_pt1 | contig 14591 bp, 15 predicted proteins | sample PaiPotPPA55metaG_FD_128002 | JGI IMG/M metagenome (GOLD analysis project Ga0185299, IMG submission 128002) | Iron sulfur acid spring bacterial and archeal communities from Banff, Canada, to study Microbial Dark Matter (Phase II) - Paint Pots PPA... ...
GTAGCTACCGCCTGGGCATTCCAATCTACGATTGTTCCTCTCGAATCCATGCCGACAAATGCATCTAATGCTGTTTCAAGTATCTGGCGGGATCTTTTTTCGCTAGATTCGAGTTTCAGAGCTTGTGCCGAGAAGCGGCGATCAGCGAGCGATGTTAGGACCGTGAGTCCGAGGGCCATAAAAGTAACAACGATGATGCTGGTGGTCCCGAGCGAAGATATGTTAAGGGCGTGCGAGAGGCTGCCCTCAGTCACCGTAGCGGGAGTGAAAGTGGCTGCTGCCATCCCGGTGTAGTGCATCGCGGGAATCGCGACTCCCATTACTATTGCGCTTAAAATCTTTCGCCAGCCGCCGGATCTCGTTTCTCCCCGAAAGTGGAACGTTAGCCATAACGCGACCAAAGAGATCACAATCGCGAGAAGGACTGAAATCGTGACAATTGCTGAAGAAAAATGACACATGGCCGTAAGGCGCATCGCCGCCATGCCAATGTAATGCATGCCTGCGATCGCGCCCCCCATGAATACGCTGCCCACTATGGCTCGAATGAACCCCATCTTCTCGCGGCTTACGACAAATAAGGCGATGGCGGAAGCAAGGATAGCGGCAAGTAGCGACAGCGATACAGTCGGCCAGTCGTATTGAACGGGAATTGGCAGCCTGAAAGCGAGCATCCCTATGTAGTGCATCGACCATATGCCGATGCCCATGGCCACGGCACCACCAATTAACCAGAGGAAACGGATTCCGCCTTTCGCCGATGTTACCCTTCCAGCGACGTCGAGAGCGGCATAGGAAGCGAGCACTGCGATAACAACAGACAGGGCGACAAGGCGGTAGTCGTACGAACCGACCATCGCGAGCTCAGGCGAGGGCATGGCTTCGACTCCGATGACTTGTGAAATAGCCGAGAGGTTCCTTGGAGCCTCAGCGGTTGGCTAGACATCTCTGGTGGCCGATACCGGCGGGAAGGGGTATTCTTACACCAGAGGAATAGTGTGGATTCTATTCTGACCCACACGCAAGCTAAGTCAAGTCGCCATAGATATACCCAGACGGACTAGTTACCTTGCCCCTCGGTCCGCACCAGCTGCGAGTCGCATCGGAACGACGGAATCCCGCCATTTTCGGCGCGGATAGAGTCTTGGCGAAGAACAGGATGCTACCCACGAATTGATTGTATCCAGCGATCGTTCATGTCGAGAGCAGCTCGCGGGTGCCTTGACACCGCCTTCATCCTTATCGACGGCGCCCGACTCCTGTGTGTTGCGGAGGGATTCGCTGCGCGCCGGCGCGACAGGTCATTTTGTCGGCGGCCAGGACGCCACCAGCCGGGCGATTTCATCGTGGCCTCGCGAGTTTGCGACGTCGATTATAGTAAATCCTGGAAAGTCGGCTTCAAGGAAATGATCTTCGCTCTTGCCGGCGACTCTGGACGGAAAGGGCGACCTGGAAACTGCAATCGTGCATGAGCATGGTGAAATCCAGGCAGAGTCTTTAGTGGAGGCTTGATTTGAACTGACGATCCCTTGTGGCAGAGCCCGTGCTCACTAGGCAGAGCGTTCCCTTCGTCCATTCGGAAGGACGACAACCAGAAGTAGCACACATGTAGGGAAACTTGGCTTAACCGAAAATTCTGAGACGTGAACCCCAGGTTGAGACAAATGTGTGCATCACACTCTCGTTTTGAAGCCCAGAAAGGCCTGGAAACCTGAATTAGAGTGCCGGATGGCGCCTGCGAGATGCGGATAAAGGCGGTCTCGGACGTACGTCGCGCTTCTGTGAAACGCCACCGCGAACTTTTCCGGCCCGTTTTGCGATTTCGCAGAGTGTGCATCATGAAACTGTCTCACTTTAGGGGTTCACTCCACGACGCCTGCTTTTGCAGCTGAAATCCGAGATCCTACAACCGTTCAACGGTGCTCGTTGAGTGCGTTCTCGCACCTCAACGACTCACGTGCTGATTCTCGTGCCCGTGTTCTTTGCCCTTATGAAAGAAAGGGCCCTAAAGCGAGGGACGCTAAAGCCGAAACAGGAAGTCGAAGCAAATTAAGGGAACAACAGCGATGAAAGTTAGAGACGGATAGCAAGCGGACGCAAGTAAACTGGATTTTCCTTGACTCTGGAATGGTTCCAGGGCTGAGGCTATTCGCGTGAGAGCAAACGCACCGACAAACCGGCCCTTGAATTCTGGTGAACTGGCGCGATTGGCGGGAGTCAGTTCGGACACGCTACGATATTACGAGCGGCGCCGACTTCTGCCTTCCGTGCCGCGCTCGGCGGGTGGTTATAGGTTATTCCCACCAGAAACGCTCCATCGCGTGCAATTAATTCAAGCCGCGCTTTCGATCGGATTTTCGGTTCGAGAGCTATGTGACATCTTCCGCGAGCGTGAGAGCGGGGCGGCGCCCTGCCGAAGAGTGCGGGAGCTGGCAGCCGAGAAGCTGGACGCTGTCGAAGCCAGGCTTCGCGAGTTGCGGTCCTGCCGGCGCGAGTTACGCAAGGCACTCCTGGAGTGGGACCAGCTGCTAGCCAAGACTCCCCGTGGTAAGCAAGCTCGACTGTTAGAAGCGTTTGCTGCAACTCACCCGAAGAGCGGTACTCGAAGATCTCCCCTTCGAGTACTGGCTCGCGGCAAACAAAAAAAGGAGAAATGATTATGAGATTGCTTCTAGCTGTGGCGCTGTGTTTGGTTGCAAGCGTAAGCGATGCGTATGCTCAACAGACTTCCAGCGATCCAAAAACCGGGACGCAAGAGTCGCACGCTTCGTGTTCAATGCACGACGCGCATACGCAGATGAACGAACAAGGCCAGAAAGGCATGGGCTTCTCTCAGACTTCTACTACGCACCACTTCTTTTTGAATTCGAGTGGCGGAGTGATTCAGGTAGAAGTGAAGGATGCCACGAACGTTTCCGATAGAGCCAATATTCGCGTGCATCTAATGCATATCGCGCAAGCATTTGAAGATGGCGATTTCGATATTCCCATGTTCGTGCACGACACGGTGCCCCCTGGAGTGCCGGAAATGAAGAAGCTGCGGGAACAGATTCTTTATTCCTTTGCGGAGACTCCGAACGGCGGGCGCGTTGTTATCTCTTCCACGAACAAAGAAGCTCTTACCGCCATTCGCAGATTCTTGCGATTCCAGATTGAAGAACATAAGACTGACGATCCGCTGGAACAATCACCAGAGTCGAACCAATAGGCCAACGAGCGCCCCGACAAGTATGAGCCACGCAGAGTTCAATCGAAATCGCAGCAAAAGAAAGAGGGAGGCAGCGAAAAGTATTGCTGTCAGCGTATCTACGATTGAGGCTCGGCCGAGTAGCCAGGTAACCACAGCCATTAAAGCAAGGGAGGCGACGATCACACCATCTAGAAATGCTCCTGCGATCTTAGATTCTCGGATACGTGGCAGGAGAGGACCGCTAGCAGCCACCAACAGGAATGCGGGCAGGAAAATCCCAACCGTGGCGACAACTGCGCCGCTCGCGCCATATAAGAGATAGCCAATAAATGTGGCGGTGGTGAAAACAGGACCGGGAGTTACCTGCCCAATCGCTATGGCATCTACTAGCTGTGTGTCTGTCAACCAGCCGCGATGAACAACCAAGTCTGCACGCAAGAAGGCCAACAATACATATCCGCTTCCGAATATAACCGCTCCGAACTTTAGAAAAACAAGAAAGAGCGATCCCAGACTAAGGGGAACTGCAGCCCCCAACGCTGCACTGGTTGCAGCGGCGAGCGACTTTGGCCAGCGCGCGGCAGAACGCAGAATAGACAGTGGAGCCAATACAATTTTTCGACCGCTAGGAATGAGTTGGTCGGCTAGGACAACCGCGCCGCCTGCAATCAAAAGTAACAGAAGCGGATGCAATCCCCACGCGGACAGACCTACGGAAATAAGACCCACGACAGCGATAGACCAAGTCTTTATGGCTGTTCGTCCAAGCCCCCATAGAGCTTGAAGGATTACGGCAATGACGACTGGCTTGATTCCATAGAGGATGCCCGACACCGCGGGTACCTTGCCGAAATGCACGTAGACCCACGCGAGAACCCCTACCATGCACGCCGCGGGAAGAATAAAACAGACGCCCGCCACAATCAGCCCGCGCCAGCCGCCGAGCAAATAGCCGATGTGAATTGCTAGTTCGCTGGAGCTTGGTCCTGGAATCAGATTGCTCGCACCGAGCATGTCGAGAAACTTCTCGCGCGAAACCCAGCGGCGCCTGCGGACGAGTTCGTCTTCCATAATCGCGATATGAGCCGCGGGCCCGCCAAAGGCCGTAGTACCTAGCCGTAGGAAAAATTCAGCGAGGTCGGAGAGTGAGGCTCTGTTTAGGGCAGCGGGAGACTCCGCACTAGGCATAATCGAATAGCGTCATGAATCCGAAGTCCATATGAAGCTGCTGGTGGCAGTGGAACAGAGTTAATCCTGGATTGTCGGCGACGAAATCCACTTCGGCTTCCTGGTAGCCTCCAAGCATGAAAACATCTTTCATTATTCCAGACGTGGGATTTCCGGCCAAGCTGGTCAGCTCAAAGCTGTGACGATGAAGATGTATCGGGTGAATGTCGTCACTCGCGTTGCGCATGCGGATGCGGTAACGCTTGCCTTGCTTCAAATGAAATGAGGCGCGAGCCATGTCGTTGCTCATCGGGTAAGACACGCCGTTGATGGTCCACCGGTTGAAGCCTTCCTCGGCTGCATTGTCTTTGGCGAAGGTCATATCAATCGTGTCATCCGGTGAGGGAGCGGTCGTTCCTGGATTCGCGAAACGCGCATAGTTCCACTTGAAGGCCGGCGGAGCGATCCATTGCCCTTGCCCTTTTCCCGTGGCTCCGGCGTACTCCACGATGATGCCCATGCCATGTCGTCGATCATCGTTGTCGAGGTCGCCCATGATCCAAACGCCTGGATGCTTCATTTCGACGATGGCGGATATCCGCTCGGCGGTGCCAATCCACAACACAGGGACCTGCGAGGGGTTCGGCACAGGATTGCCATCGAGCGCCACAACCTGAAACGAATGACCCGGCAGAGCAAGGCTGCGAATCTCGGTGGCGCTTCCGTTCAAAACATGAAAAAGAACTCGTTCGCCGTGCTTTACCCGAATCGGTTCGCCGTTACCAAGCACGCGTCCGTTGATGGTGAACGAGCCGTACCCGACTTCATATCCGTGAGGCATGCCTTTGGCGAGCGACGCTTTCATCGCAGATTCACCAGTCTCTTCGAGTGACTTGTTTCGAGTTGCCGGAGAGAGGAAATCCTGCGCCATGTCGCCGCCGCGGCTGAATATGGGTTCGAATTCCTTCAGAACGAGAAACACCTCGCGGTCGTATCCGCCCGGATCGTGTTTTGGTTCGATATAAACCGGGCCTACTTCGCCGCTGTATTGGCCAGCGTAAAGGTCTGCACCCGCACGATTATGTGTGTGATAAAACCGCAATCCTGAAGGATTCGGCGTGAACGTGATGCGCCGTTTGCCACGCGCAGGAACGAATGGCGTGCCCTCTTCGGCAGCTCCGTCTACATCGGTAGAAACTTTCTGGCCATGCCAATGCAGTTGCTCGGGCTCGTCTGTGTCGTTATATATCGTAACGGTTGCCGAGTGACCTTCCTTGAACCGCAGAAGTGGTCCCGGAAATTGCCCGTTATACGATTTGAGGGAAATGATTCGTTTGGGAGCAATCTCAATGGGAGATTCTTTGATGTGCAATGTGTAGTCGGCTGCACTTAAGTCATCATGCACCGCTGCTTGTGCAATGCGGGGATCGCGTGCGGAGAGATGCGAAAGGCTTTCTCCACGACAAAGGACTATCGCTCCAGCTGCCAGGCCGGTCGCCTTTAGAAATTGACGCCTCGCCTCCTGAAAATCGCTCATGAGCTCTCCCGAAAGTCTAAGGGTTGCGCTTAGCGTCAAGCGACCAAGCTCCGCCTCCCACTGAAATGAGGAAAAGCAGCGAACACAGCATCGCAAAATCGGTACGCATGTCACTTACCATGTACCAGAAACCTTGATTCACACGAAATAGCTCTGGGATCTTGGTGGTCACAATTGCGGTGGAGATCACAATCAGGAGTGGAATCGCAGCCGCTCGCGTCCATAGCCCGAGCAGCACCAACAAGCCACAGACAATCTCGAAGGTTCCCACAAAGTGCGCTGTGAAATGAGGGTGCGAAAACCCAATCCTAGTGAAGCGGACTACGCCCATATTGGGATCGATGTACTTCAGAATGCCCTGCGTAAAAAAGACGAGCCCTACAGCTAGGCGAATGAGCACAATGCCCGCAGGCCCCGTCGCCGGCCCGAAGAAGAATCGAAAAGGTGACTTCATCTGTATTTCCCATCCTTTTCCGAACGGAGAAGCGTGTTCACGATGGGAGCGAACATGGTCCCGAGTTATGCGCCTGCGACGGACAATGATGAGTCTCTGAGAATTTGAACGGCCACCCAGCAACTCAAGAGCTCTAGGACCAAGAGCAGCACTGCACTCATCCGGAAAACGAGAGTCAATTCGCCCGGCGCCATCCGGAAAACATTGTCAGAACCGGGGCTCAGAAAATGCGAATACCCACCAATCGCTAGTGGAACAGCCAAAAAGAGAAGTAGCCACGCACCTACTTTGGGGAAATGTGCCCATAACAAAATCACAGCAATCAGAGGAATCAGATTTGCAAGACTCGCGAAAAGCGGCACTTGCTCTGGCGTCAAAGTGGACCCGAGTCCGGCAAGGAGCTCAAGATGCCAAAAGACCACTACGGCATGCGCCAAGACAACCAGCGTCGCGTACCAATATAGTTTCCTCATTGCAAGTGCCCTGGGGCAACCGAGGAGTAGAATTGAAATGAATCACGAGTGTAAAGGACCATTGGGAAAAGGTCTACACCACCAGGGCCCCCGAGCGGCGGTTCTCCAATGCGAATGTGCACGACTCTGCGTCGCGACTCTTGCAGCCGCGAGGCCCGAGGCTGCCGGAGCACCTGCTCACTAGGCTGGTGGATCTCGTTCGTGCACACTTCGTCGATCGGACAGACTTCGACGCAAACCGCAGACTGAACCCCTTGTTGAGACAAACCTGTGAATCACACCCCTAAGCGAGAAGCTGTCACATTCGGTCACCAAAGAACGTTATCACCCCGGCTAGTGGCGCTCCGGATTGCGTCTTTCTGCGGTTTTCAAACTCCTCAGGCGAACAATAGCCCAGGGCCGAATGTAGTCGAGACCGATTGTAATATCGGTCTATGAATTCCTCGACCTTCTGACGTAGGTCTTCGAAATCCCGATACTCACTGGCGTAGATCTCCTCCCGTTTGATCGTCTTCAGAAAGCTCTCGCATGTGGCGTTGTCGTATGGATTGCCCGGTCTACTCATGCTTGGCAACATTCGGTGATCGCGGAGTTTTTGCATGTATTCCCGGCTACCGTACTGCACTCCCTGATCTGAATGGTGTACGACTCCCGGTGGTGGTTTCCGGTCGGCAATGGCTTGCTCTAAAGCGGACAGCGGAAGCTGCGCTTTCAAGCCCTTACCAAGTGCCCAACCGATAACCTTCCGGGAAAAAACATCCAATACCACCGCGAAATAAACAAACTCGCGGGTTAGGCGGACGTAGGTTATGTCAGCAGCCCAAAGCTGGTTCGGTCCGGACAATGTCATTCGACCCGCCAAGTTTAGGTGAACATCGGCGACACGAAGCGAATGCCCAGGGGGCCGGAACCACTGCTCTCGAACGGTAAGCAGATTATCCTCGCGCATGATTCGCGCGATCCGCTTGTGGTTTGCAACCATGCCTTGCGTCCGTAGCTCGACAGTGACCCTTCTGTAACCGTACCGCCATCGATGTTGTATAACGACGCTCTGGACGGCCGATCGCAAGGCCATTTCTTCCTCGGCCTGCCATCCCCGCCGCAAATATCGGTAAAAACTGGCCCGACTTACCTGGGATAATTGGCACATTCGCTCGACACTCAAGCCGCCTTGCAACGGCATCCTTGTTCTTATTTCGTCGTAGATGCCTTGTCGCCAGAAGTGTGTCTCTGCCGACGCCGAGCCCCTACTCTCTGCAAGGCATGTCTGAAAAAATCCACTTCCAGCGTTTTATTCGCCAACACCCGCTTCAGCTTGGTGATTTGCCTACGCAAGATCAGCTCTCGGGATCGCGTATAGGGAGGGTCTATTTCTTCGAATCGATCGCGCCAGTTGTAAAGCAATCTTCGAGGTATCCCAAGCTCCCGAGAAAGCCCGAGTACGTTGTCGCAGGACTTCATTCGCTCGAAAGCCTGGCGTCGAAATTCATTACTGTATCGCTGCCCTTTCTTTCGCTCCACTTTGCGGCTCCTTTCTCACAAAGTGTGCATCATAAACTGTCTCACTCTAGGGGTTCACCCCAAACAACGCCCCATACTGCAGGCCGAATGACAGACCCACAAAAATTACAAATACTTTACGCCGCCCTCCGTTTCCTTTCAGTGAATATGTTTACTTAGCTTTACTTTTTTTGTTAATCTCGTTTAACATGTGAGCCCTAGAGCCGCAAATGACAGTACGCACTATTCTTACAGGGTCCGTTTTCGCGGGTTTACTTTTATCTCTTAGCCCTATAGGTGCACTCGCACAAGGCGAGACCACCAGTGCGATAGTTGGCCAAGTGACTGATGCAACCAGCGCCGCCATTCCGCGCGCTACAGTCATCATCACAAATCGCGAGACCGCCTTACAGCGCGGCGCCAGGACCGACGAGGAGGGCCGGTTCAATTTTCCACAGCTGAAGCCCGGCACCTATTCGGTCAGGGTGGAAGCAGTAGGCTTCGAGCCGCAGCACAATGACAATGTCGTTTCGGGCCTGGGACAAAAGCAGACGGTCAATTTCACGCTAAAAGTGGCTCAGTCAAATCAAACGGTTGAGGTAAGCAGTACGGCTCCCCTCATCAATCCAGAAAACCCGAACACATCCACGAACCTGAATGCACCGGCGCTGGAGAACCTTCCCAATCCGGGCGGCGATTTAACCTACCCTCTTCAGTTTGCCCCTGGCGCGCTGATCAACACGGCAGGCAGCGGGAATGACTTCGTCGGCGGAACGAACGGGTACGGCAATGTCGAGTTCAATGGACTGCCCGCTCTCTCAAACGGCTATATCGTCGACGGTCTGGAAACGAACGACCCGCTGACAAATCTGAACAGCGGACTCTCGACAAACCTCGTCCTCGGACTGAACTCGATATCGGAAGTGACGGTGAACACGCTTTCCTACGCGGTGGACGAGGGAAGGTACGGAGCGTCGCAAGTCAACTACGTTACAAAGTCGGGCTCGAACCAGTTTCACGGAAATCTTTACGAGATCTGGAATGGCTCGATATTGAACGCAGCGGACTATTTTACAGACGCGACACCGGGGAATCATAAGCCGCGGTCAACCGTCAACCACTTCGGCGGAAGCGTTGGAGGCCCAATTGTTCGCAACAAGCTGTTCTTCTTTTTCGATAGCGAGTGGGTTCGGATTGCGCTTCCGATTGTGACCGCTACGACCGTTCCGACTTCCGCCTTCGAGAGTTACGTGCTGCAGCAGCTCCCGTTGGGTGGAATCGATTCCGTCACGGGGTCGGTTTATCAGCCGTCTCCACAGTCCGTGCCGTTCTATCAAAAGATGTTCTCGCTGTACGGCAATACGAGCGGAACTCCTCTCGCGGTACTTGGCTGCCCGTTCGATGTTGGTGGAGGTCCGCCGGGAATTGCGAATGATGGGAACGGTTGCGCGAATCGCCAGAGCGTCTCTCATTCGAGCGATGACCACGAACAGGTACAGACGGCTCGCGTCGATTACAACATCAATGAGAAAAACACCGCGTGGTTTCGCTTTCAGGCGGATACCGGGCTCCAAGCCGCCTACACCGATCCTATCAACCCGTTGTTCAACGCTTTTTCTCCCCAACCGCTGTACTCGTTTGCAGCTGGATACACGCACGTCTTTTCGCAGAACCTCGTGAATTATTTCAATCCGGCGTTCTCGTGGTACGAGAGCCTGTTCGGGCCCGCGGATCTTCAGAAAACGCTTGCTGCATTCCCGATTGTCTTGCAGGGCAGTGGTGCGAATGCGCCGTTCACAACGGTCGGCGGATTGGACAACACATGGATACAGGGGAGACGCGCCTCCCGGTTCTTTATCAATGACAACCTTGCCTGGAGCGTTGGGACGCATGAACTACGGTTCGGAACTAATGCGCGAATCTTGCGGCTGAATGACTATGACTTCGGGGAGGGATCGGTCCACACCGTGACGTACACCACCCTGCCGCAATACATTTATGGAGTCGCATCCACGGCGACAGAGACTTTCCCGACATCAGCAAACCAACCTTTTAACTTCCTGAACCTCGACCTGTATGCGCAAGACACATGGAAAGTAACCAAGAAGCTCACGTGGACTTTCGGAATACGCGACACGCTAAACTCCAATCCACTCAATCCGCACCGGCATATCGCTCGTTTGAGCGGCTCTTTTGATTCCATTTCGCATGACGTGAATCAGCCTTTGAACGCGGCCATTCAAACTGGTCTCCGCAACGTGTTTTCCTCAACGCCCCTCGCGATCCTGCAGCCAAGGACCGCGATCGCGTGGCAGTTTGAGTCCAAGTCGGTGCTGCGCGCCGGCTTTGGCGTCTTTAGCGACATTTTGCCCGGCAGCATCGCCGATACCGTTGGTTTCAATCCGCCCTACGTCAAATCTTTCGAGGGCGGACTTCTTGGAACTGTCGGCGGCACGGCAATCGCGCCAGGAGTTCCTGACAGTGCGATTGACGCAGTCGTGGCCGCCAATCAAATTTTCACTTCAGGATTTGCGCAAGGCCAGCCTTCCTGTGCGTCCGCGCAAGCGAATCCTGCAACTTGTCTTCCCCCCGTCGCCATCACGGCGGTACCGGATGGAGAACTTCACGCTCCATACTTCATGGAGTGGAGTCTTGGCCTGGAACACCAATTCGGGGCCACGGGAAGCATCCACGCGCAATACGTGGGCACCCGCGCTGTAAACCAGCCCTATCTGACGCAAGTGAACGGCTATCAAACGGTGTGCGAGGGGTGCTTTGCACCGTTTCCTTACGCGCAATCCACCGATCCCAGATTCGGCGCAGTGACACAATTTTCTACCGGTGCCAACAGCCACTACAACGGGCTGCAAATGACCGCAATGAAACGCATGGGTCACGGCCTCATGGGACAAATCAACTACACCTGGAGCCGTTGCATGGACACGGTCTCGAACGGCGGATTCCTGCAGTTCTCGGCAGGAGGAACCCTGTCCCCGCTCCCGGGAGATCTGGCGCGCGACTACGGTCCCTGCGACTACGACATACGCAACAATCTCAACGCTCAATATGTCTATCAATTGCCGGTCAAAATCCAAAACCGGCTTCTCGGCTATGCACTGAACGGCTGGCAGGTGTCGGGAACCGTGTTTTGGCATAGCGGGATCCCGTTCTCCGTCCTAAGCACGCCCTATTCAGCAAGTGGAAATGGCATCGTGAACGGCAGTGGACCCCAATTCGCAACCGTCGTTCCCGGTGTACGGCTCTACGAGCACAATGCTATTCCAGGCGTCACACAACCGGGCACACTTCAATGGCTCAATCCCGATGCCTTTGTCTCGACCGTTGATCCGAGCACTGGGGCATGCTTGGGAGGTGACAGCCACATGACCTGTCAATTCGGGAATCTCGGTCGTAACGCGTTACGCGGCCCCAATTTCGCGTGGAGTGACTTTTACCTTACAAAATCGTTTTCGTTGACCGAGGGTGTGAAACTGCGGTTCGACACACAGTTCTTCAATGTCTTCAATCATCCTAATTTTGCTCTTCCGAGCATGGTGCTTGCCGGCATTCCGGGAAAGCCTACTACGCAGACAGGGTTTGGAGCGCTCACTTACACCACGTCTCCGCCGACCGGCCTACTCGGCGTTGGCTTGGGCGGTGATAGCACGCCGCGCATGATCGCGTTCGAATTGCGCCTGGAGTTCTGAACTCCCGAATTCAACTTCACTACTGTCTCAAAATGCGGGGCAGTTCATTCCCGCAAAGTGTGCACGATCAAACTGTCTCACTCCAGGGGTTCATTCCAAAACGCTTGTGGTCAAGTCGTTCAGGGAGCAAAAACATCAAGCAGCCCACGGCAGCTTTCACGCGTGCGAATACGGCTAGCGGATCGCGATAAGTAGACCGCCGCTTAGGCCGGCCGACCGCTCGTGGGCCGGTCCGAATCCGTATTCGTAGCCCGGTTCGAGATACCAGCCGCAACGTCGTTTTTTCGAGGGCCAGAACATGAAATCCAGCACCGCCTCGCCTGCGACAAAATTCGTGGTCACGCCGGCCTGCCGCAGATGGACCCACTCCGGGCCGACTCCCGCCATGAATTCCACTTTCTTCGACAGCGTCCAGGGCTTCTTAAACAGAAGATCGACATCCCATTCTGTCGAATGACGACTGAAAATCGGCGTTACACCCGCCTCGAGTTCAAGCCACTTCTCGATGGGCGTTACTTCGACGGCCGCCGTGGGTGCGACATTCGATCCGCCCGACCTAATATCCCAACCTGCCGACGCCCCGAGCTCAACCACCGCGATCTCTTTAGGTTCATTATCGACGGACTGTCCGAAGGCGCTTGTGCAACCCAACAGCAGCAACATCCCCAACAGCGCGTTTTTTCTTAGGGGAGTAGTGCCTTCCATAATTTTTAGGGTGTTTTCCCGCATACGGCCCGGTTTGAACGCCGCTCGTAGCAAACGCGGATGGCGGGGCTGACAACGAATCTTTTTTCGCCAACGACTGCTCATGTTAGCCTCTCGCTATTCAAGCATGAGGTCTATAGCGACTATAGGGTCAAGCGCATGAATTCAAATGAGCGATTTAGCATCGGAGAACTGTCGAAGGCGACCGGAGTCAAGGTCGTGACGATACGCTATTACGAGCACGTCAACCTCATGCCTGCTCCACCGCGCACACGTGCAAATTACCGAGTCTACAGCCGGGAACATCTGCATCGCCTGCAGTTCGTCCGGCGCTGCCGGGACCTGGGTTTCACGCACGACCAACTCCGGGATCTTCTGCATCTCTCGGTTCAGTCACGCATGAGATGTTCGGGCATTGATCGCATCACGGAAAACCACTTGAACGATATCGAAGCCAGAATCGCCGATCTGCGTCGGCTTGCGGCGCAACTGCGCCGCATCAAGAACGGCTGTCCAGGAAAAGGCCGCATTGCCGACTGCCGCATCCTCGCCGCGCTCAAGCCGTTGGAAGGGAAAATACCTGCTCACCCACGGGGGACTTACGTCTGATCCAGCAAACGGGGATCTCCTGCTCACTAGGCAGGATGTTCCCTTCGTCGATTCGGAAGGGCGACGACCGGTAGTAGCACACATGTGGAGAAACTTGGGTTAACCGAAAATTCTGGGACGTGAACCCCAAGTTGAGACAAATGTGTGCATCACACTCTGGTTTTGAAGCCCACAAACGCCTGGAAATTTACATTCGAGTCCCTGATCGCGCCTGCGAGGTGCGGATAAACGGCGGTCTGGGACGTACGTCGCGCTTCTGTGAAACGCCGCCGCGCACTTTTCCGGCCCGTTTTGCGATTTCGCAAAGTGTGCATCATGAAACTGTCTCACTTTAGGGGTTCACTCCAGCGATTTCTAAGAGAACGTGCACAGTAAAGTAGGACCGGCTCACTAGGCACGTGTTCTCACCGTTCTGCGCAAGTTCGACGACTCCTCAGACAAAGAAGGAATTAAGCATTTCAACGTCGGAAATGAAGGTATCGAGACGACGGATTTTGCTCCCGCGAAGCGAGCAAATCGTAGTCAGATGCTCATCAAGAATCTTGTCGCCACGTTTGCCGGTATTGTGGAGGTGTAACGCGACGTCCTGATAGCCAAAGACAACATGTTCCAGCTCGATCTTCACCTCATAACAGTGAAGAGTCTCAGATCGCTTAAGGATGGCGTCCACACCGTGTGCTTCGCCAGACATCAGGCTCTTTCCCGGCAAGCTCCACACAACGTCATCAGTCATGATGGACTTCAATAGGTTTGCGTCGCGATTGCTTAGGCCGGTGATGAAACTCTGAGCAATGTCTTTTTTTTCTGTTTCGGTCATTTCATCTCTCCAAATCCTGGGCTTCAGGAATCATTCAGAAGAATTAACATCAGTGCGCTGTGGGGTCGGGTGGAACCGGAATTGGAATATCGGTCGCCATCTTCCAACCTTGCGGCGTCTCGATCCAGATCAACACCATCACAAACGGCTTAGGAGCTGGGTTTTGCCCGCCGTATGCCACTGTGATCCGAACCGGCGCGTAGGTCTCAGCAATTTCAGGCGTGAGAAAGACAACTTTTTCTTCTTCGTAGATTGGATCGATCCGAAACGGCTGCTGATACATGTCGTGCAAGTGCTGCAGCACATCCTCAATCCCCCAATATCGGGTGCCAGCCTACGGGCGCCTTGGCAACAAACAAAGTCGAGGGAGAATTCCAGATCAGCGCTCGCACGGAGGGAAGGTCGTGTTTGTTTTCCGCGCCAATCAACTGT
>Ga0185299_10005343_pt1 | contig 14590 bp, 10 predicted proteins | sample PaiPotPPA55metaG_FD_128002 | JGI IMG/M metagenome (GOLD analysis project Ga0185299, IMG submission 128002) | Iron sulfur acid spring bacterial and archeal communities from Banff, Canada, to study Microbial Dark Matter (Phase II) - Paint Pots PPA... ...
GATAAGTGGGCATGTGCGCGACGAACAGGCCATTGGACGCTCCCACCAGTACCGTCGCCGCAATGCCTGTTGCGACGGGCTTGAGATGCTCGCGAAACAACACGGCGAGCGGCTCCCTATGCCGTGCACCCACGGTTTGCGCATATTCGGTCGTCTCCACCAGGCTACGGCGCAGAACGAAACTGAGCAGCCCGATAACGCCACCCAGCAGAAAACCGATGCGCCATCCGACCGAGCTGGCTTGGGCCGGTGTGAATATCATTTGTACCGTCAGGTTAATTCCCGCAGCAAGCAGCAACGCCATGTTGACGGCGAAAAACACCATGCCGCATAAGACGCCGCGGTTCTCGCGCGTTATTTCCACGGCGTAGACGACCGCGCCGGGCAGTTCGCCGCCAACACAAAAACCCTGCGTAAGGCGCAGCAGAAGCAAAAACACGGTGGCCATCATGCCCCACGCACGGTATGAAGGGAGCATTCCAATGAGCAGGGTGGCGAGCGCTGCCACCATCGCCGAGACGGTGAAGACGGACCGACGCCCGTATTTATCGCCGAGACGGCCGAGGAAAATTCCGCCTATCGGTCTTGAGAGATTACCAATTGCAAGAACCGCGAACGACAGCGTATCCGCCGACATGCCGGCGTTAGCCGGAAAAAACTCACGGCCTATCTCGTGCGCGAAGAATCCGTAGATGACAAAGTCGAAAGTCTCAAGCGCGCCCCCAATGCTGACGAGCAAGATCGTCCAGCGCTGGCGGGCAGTCATCGTCTCGTTTCGGATCGGGAGAGAATCGTCGAGCATAGTCCTCCTCGAATCATCGGGCACGCACCGCCGTGCAGGGACTAGATCGCCTCACAGCGTTTTCCGCGTGTGAGTGCTGACGCTCTACTATCCTAGGACGCGACCGCATGCCATATCCGCCATTCTGGTAAGAATGTTGGCCGACGCCCGGGAGTGGTGCATGGAGTGGGATATGCAGGAAGGACTAGCTGGAGCGACCCGCTTGCATGTGGCTCATTGCCAAGCCAACGTTTCCAGTGGCTTAGGCATTCCGGTTCCGGAAGAGAGGTTTGATTAGCGCGGATAGGTGCCCTTGGCGCGGTGTCGATCTCGGGTCGTCCCGCACTGCGCGTAATAAGCTAAGCACCCCGACACTTGTTGATGGATGCGGCGCAATCTAGCGTGCCTTGCGTGATATTGCACCGGATCGGACCGACGCTTATTTGCCCGCGATAAGGGCCGGTCCCGTGCATGAAACCAGATTATTTCACCAGCAGGCGCGTCCGGATAAAACCGGGTTCCTTGCCCAGCGCCTGTATCAACTCGCTGGAGGGTGCTTTATCCAGGTCCGTTACCACGTAGCCGGTCTCGCCCTGGGTCTGCAGATGCTGGGCAACAATGTTGGCGCCCTCTCCGGCAAGCCGCGTATTAAGCGTGGCGAGCGCACCCGGAGCATTGCCGTGGACGTTAAGCAGACGCGCGGGCGCGTCCAATGGTCCCGGATTGACATGCGGAAAATTGACCGACCCGACGGTGTCGCCTGTCGTCAAAAACGAAATGAGTTTGGTCGCGACTTCGGTCCCGATGTTTTCCTGCGCTTCCTCCGTGCTACCGCCCACATGCGGCGTCAGGATCACATTCGGCAGGTGCTGAAGCACGCTTTTGAAGATGTCGGCGTTGGTCTTCGGCTCCTCCGGGAATACCTCGATAGCAGCCCCGCCCAGCCGCTTGGCCTGCAGCGCTTGCGCGAGCGCGTCGATATCGACGACCGAACCGCGCGATGCATTGATCAGGATCGCGCCGGCTTTGAAACGCGCAAGCGTTGCCGCATCGATCATGCGGTTCGTCTGGGGTGTCGCCGGTACGTGGAGCGTCACGACATCCGCGTGCGATACCGCGTCGGCAAGCGATTGTGCCGCGCGAGCAGAACCCAGCGACAACCGCGCTTGCACGTCGTAATACACGACCCGCATTCCCATTGCTTCGGCAAGCACGCCGACCTGCGATCCAATATTCCCATACCCCACGATCGCAATGGTCTTGCCCCGCGTTTCGAACGATCCGCTCGCGCCCTTGGCCCATGTCCCGGCATGCGCCAGCACGCTCTTCTCCGGCACGCGGCGCAGCAGCAAGATGGCTTCGGCAATCACCAGTTCCGCCACCGAGCGCGTATTCGAAAATGGCGCGTTGAAAACGGGGATCCCCGCGTGCGCAGCCGCGGTCAGGTTGACCTGCGAGGTTCCAATGCAGAAGCAGCCTATTGCGAGCAGGTGACGCGCGGCATCGATTTCCTCGCGCCGCAGATGCGTTGCCGATCGAATCCCGATCAAGTTATGTGCTTGAAGTGCACGCGTTAATTCCCCGCCGGCGAGCGCACCCGCGCGACGCTCGACCTCCAGTTTCGCTTCGCTGAAACGCGCAACCGCGGTGTCGTGGATATTTTCGAGTAGAAGAACAGAGGTCATAGAACGCTTATAGGTCAGTGACGTGGGCCATTCATATGCCCAACAGGTGGTGCCCGCGTGATGTCCGCATTTTTCATGGCTTCGATCACGCCGGACGGATCGGCGCCCAAGCGTCAGGCATCACGATGATGTTACCGCTTGCCGGACATTCATATTTTCCACCCTACTGTTCATGTGGCTTTTGGGCTCTCGTGTTGATGGAAGGCCTTAGCGAGAATAGGGTCAACTGGCTAAAGGCAGATCGTTAAGCGAAGCGGTATCCTTAGCGTTTGTTCACGCAGAACCCGCAAAGGAGTTCATGCCAATGAGCGCGTTCGCCAAACGCACGTCCCGTACCTACGCAATGCCCGAACGAAGCGACCGCCTCGACTTCTATATTCGCGACCAGGCCTTGCGCTCAGCCATCACGGAACCGCACAAGCACGACTACTTCCAGATCCAGATCAATCTGGGTGGCGATACAAAGCAGCAGATCGACGATGTGACGCGTCCGTTCCCAACCGGTTCCGTCGCATTCATCGCGCCGCACCGGCTGCACGTGATTCCTCACCCCGAACACTCGCGGTTCGTCGTGATCAACTTTGCGCTGGACTTCCTCGGCCTGGATGTCGATGCAGTCGATGGCCGGATCGACCTCGGCAATATTCCCGTCATCCGCTTTCCGGAGCTAGCGCCTTTTCGTTTTCAAGACGAGATGGATTTCAGGCTGACCGATTCCGATCTCGTCGAGGTCGAACGCATCGTTCACCTCATGATGGAGATAGACGGTGCACGCGGGTTTGGCGCAACGAGCCGGCTTCGCGGTTACCTCCTGCAATTGATAGGACTGGTTTGCACGAGATACGCGGACCCGCTTCTGCGGCTGGCGGCGCTCAACGAACGCGCAGTCAGTCGCCACGACTCCATCAGCAAAGTGATGCGCCATGTTCTGGAGAATCTCGAAGACGACACGCTATCGCTAGGGTCAGCAGCCGATGCAGCCGCGTTGACACCCGGCTATGTAGCCCGCCTGATGAAAAAAGAGACCGGCAGAACCTTTGTGCAATGGGTCACGGATCAAAGAATCAGCCGGGCGAAAGCGTTGCTTGCGGACGATACGCGCCGCGTCAAAGACATCGCGTTCGTGGTCGGCTTTCGCGACGAGGCCTATTTCACCAGACGCTTTCGCCTGGCTGTGGGGACGTCGCCTACAGAATACCGTGCGTTGCAATTCGAGTTAACGGCTGTTGCGCAGCCTATAGGTAACCCGGGGTAACCCGGCCGGGGATAGAGCAATTTAATCCAAGGCGTGGGGCGGATTTGTCCTGCACGGGACAGCGCGCGAAGCATATTGTTTGTGGGTGTCGCGGTAGTTCGCGCCAAACAACCTCTACCTTCGAGTTCGCCGATATGACCGAATACGTCTTTCCCGCTCCCCAGACCGTTGCTGTGCCCGTCGCCGGCTCGAGCGCCTCCTTTGCTGTACGCCGGGTCTTTTGCGTCGGGCGCAATTACGCCGATCATGCACGCGAGATGGGAGCCAACCCCGACCGCGAACCGCCGTTCTTCTTTACAAAGCCCGTCGATGCCGTCGTGCCCGCGGCGGGAACACTCGCGTACCCGATGTTGACCGAGGATCTGCACCACGAGATAGAGATGGTCATTGCCATCGGAAAAGAGGGTCGGCAAATCGAACCGCAGGACGCACTATCGTACGTATTCGGATACTGCGTTGGCGTGGATCTTACGCGGCGCGACCTGCAAGCGGTCGCGAAGAAGATGAGCCGTCCGTGGGATTGGGCCAAAGGCTTCGACGAATCTGCGCCGGTAACACCTATCCGACGTGCCACGGAAATCGATCATCCGGGTAGCGGCGCCATCTGGTTGTCCGTCAATGGCGAGACGCGGCAAACGGGTGATCTTGGCGATATGATCTGGCCGGTAGCGGACATCGTCAGCCACGTCTCGCAAGCGGTTGTCATCAAACCCGGCGATCTGATTTTTACCGGCACGCCGGCGGGTGTCGGCGCATTGAAGCCCGGCGATAAAGTCGCTGGCGGTGTTGATGGGATTGCAGAATTTCACTTCGAAATTGGCGGCGCTCAAGGCTGAACTTGGCGGCCTTTGCTCACCTTGACGCTGCTTTCCGCCGACCGTCTTCCTGGCTTATATCAAGTCCATGCACAGCGCTCCCGAATACTCTCACCTAAGCATCGCTGACGAGTTTTCACTGTGGCTAAGCGCGGCTACGATGCGCTGATCTTCACGATACGAGATGCAGACAGTGAAGACGTTCGGAGGAATCGACTCAACGGCCGGTTAAGACGCGCTCGCCAATTCGCTTCCAATAGATTTTGGTCCCGGTCAGCCCTCCATGCGGCTTTAGCGCATAGTCCGGAATCTCTCCGGCAAGAGTGAACCCGAGGCGTTCATAGAGCGTCGATGCCCCGCCGTCGGTGGCGGTGTCCAGGACCAATAGCGTGCGCCCGCGCTTCACGGCCAGGTTCTCGGCGGCCTGCATCAGCAACCCTGCCACACCTCGCCCCCGATGACTCGGGCAAGTCATCAGCTTGGCAATTTCGGCCCGGTGCGGCTGATTGGGCGGACAGTCGAGCAACAGGGTGACCGTTCCGACCAGCATCTCACCGTCCCAGGCACCCAGAACAATTCGCTCGCCGCGAGTCGCTGCCGCCAGTGCGTCGGACCAGAACGCTTCTGCCACTTCAGGCTGCAGCGGGTGCATGAAGCTGACCGAGCCGCCGTTAGCAACCGTCACCATCAAGAGTTCGCTGAGCATCTTGCAGGGCTTCGACGAAGCGCTTAGTTCGCTGATTTCAATCTTTGACATGGCGGCTAAGTCCGGGCGAGAACGACAAGATAGGTACAGGCAGTAGTGGTTTCATTAGCCAGGGTCACTTCCGACGGCGGGCCGAATCCCAGGCAATCACCGGCGCCCAGAACATGTCGTTCGCCGCCCTCCAGGATGACGAGATCGCCTGCCAACACCCACACAACCTGGCGGATAAACGCATAAGACGATGGCGGCAACACCACGTGTCGTCCGGCCGGCAGATCGACCTGGACGATCTCCACCGGGTGATCTGGACTATTGAATACCTGCTTGCGGAGATAGCCGGTTTTGGGGTCGCGCCAGAGCGGCTGATCGACGGCACGCGACAATCGATCCCCGTTGCCTTCTGCCCTCACCAAAAGGCCCGCGAGGGTCAGGTCGAAGGCGGCGGCCAGTCGCACCAGCGTGACGGCTGTAGGACTCATTTCCTCACGTTCAATCTTGCTGATCGTCGCTTTGGCGACGCCGGAAGATTCAGCCAAATCCGCTAGCGACCATCCGCGCGCACTTCGCTCAAGCCGAATGCGGCGAGCTATGCGGGGTCCGGTATCGTCTAGTGTTGATGCCATATCGTCTATCATAGTAGACGATATGATCGCGTGCAAGCTGTCCTTGGAATTCACCTTGGGCAGCTTATATCGGCTCGCGAGTCGCGCGTTTTATCGTTTGATCAGTGGCGGCATCGATTCCAGCGAAGCGCCGCTGTAAATCGCTTCGATGCACGCCGGCCGAAGCCGGCGCGATCTATCGTCGATATGCGTCAGACCGGCTTCGTCACCGGCGCTACGGCAGCCGGATCGCTTGTGCCCGCACGTCCGGTCTCGACGTGGCCCGCGATGCGGCGCTGGAATGCCGTGTTACCCGACATCGTGACCTGCAGGTCGTACCAGTTACTGCTGCACGACAGGTCCCAGTGATCCTCCGTGGTCTTGAGCGCAGGCACCCTGAACGATCGCGGCGGCTGGCCGTAGGCAAGATCGGTGACGGTGAAGTCGGCCGGCGCGGTGCCCTGGTTGCTGATCGTCAGATAGACGTTCCCGTTAGCCACGTCGTAACACGTCACTATCTCGGCTGGCGTGGCGGCGTCAGTTGCGACCGCACCCGTGAAGCGCCTGAAGTACCCGTTCGGACCGAACACGCTCAACGAGTATTGACCGTTCTTGTCGACGGGCCAGGTATCGGAAAGCAGCTTGCCTGCCTCGACGGTATAGCGCTTCGGCATCGCCGTTGCGTCGGCGGTGTACACATAGAAATTCGCGCCCACTTTGCCGGTATTCGCGAAGGTCAGCGTGTACGTCTGGCTTTGCACCTGCAGCGCACCGTTCACATGCAACTCATAAGGCAGGGGACGCGCCGGACGCGTGCCCGGCTCTTGCGCCGCGATAACCTGCGGTGCGGTAGCGGCTGGCGCCGTCTGGTTAGTCGGCAACGCGCATTGCATATCGGCCTGTGCAATGTATCCCGTCGTACTTGGCAGCGCTGGCACGGTGGCATCGGATTTCGAGAAATCGAACGCCGACGTCAGGTCGCCGCATATCGCACGGCGCCACGGCGTGAGATTCGTCTCGATCACCCCAAAACGCTGTTCGATGAATTGAATCACCGACGTGTGATCGAACACCTGCGAGCAGACAAAACCACCCTTGCTCCACGGCGAAACGACCGTCATCGGCACGCGCGGACCGAGGCCGTAAGGCAGGTTGTCGGCGGTGTATGTACCGGCCTGCGCCGCGGTCACCACGGTATGGCGTTCAAGCGTGATGTCCGCCGTACTCAAGCCCGAGCCCGGCAAGGTAGGCGCTTGCGGCGGCACCATATGATCGAAGAAACCATCGTTCTCGTCATACATGATGAAGAGAGCTGTCTTGCTCCACACGCTCGGGTTGGCGGTCAGGGCATCGAGGATCGTCGAGATGTACTCCGCGCCGTAAAGCGGCGTAAATTTCGGGTGCTCCGAGTAGGCCGCTGGCGGCAGCAGCCACGAGACCTGCGGCAAGGCGTTGGCCACCACATCCGCCTTAAGTTGCGTGATCGTGCGCGCGGTCATCGCCTTTGTGTTCAGCGACGAACCCGCCGGCGCATTCACGTAGTTCTGGAAGTTCGCCAGCACGTTGGTGCCGTAGTTGCCGGTGTAGTTATCGAAGTTCGTTCCCTGCTGGTACACCTGCCACGAAATGCCGGCTGCCTCCAGCCGCTCGGGATAGGTCGTCCAGTTGAAGGGCGCCAGCTTGAGCGTATCGAACTGATTATCCACATAGTCCGTGTTGTCGAGCAACGGGCCGCCACCCGCACCGGTCGGGTCGACCATGCCGGTCATCAGGTACATCCGGTTCGGATGCGTGTTGCCGGGTATCGAGCAGAAATAGTGGTCGCAAACCGTAAATGCATCGGCAAGCGCGTAGTGAAACGGGATATCCGCGCGCACGTGATAACCCATCGTCATATCGGTCTTCTGAACCGCCCATTTGTCGGCGCGGCCGTTGTCGATTGCACCATGCGTAGTCGCCCATGTGTGCGGCAAGCCGCCAATACATTGCGCGTTGACGGCCGGGTTGGTCGTGTCGTAGCGGAACGGAGCAATGGTCTGCGCTTGATTCTCCTGGCGCGGCTGGAACCATACCGGCAGGCCGTTCGGAAGCGTCACGGGGAAGCGGTCGTTGTAACCTCGCACACCACTCAAATGTCCAAGGTAATGATCGAATGAGCGGTTTTCCTGCATGAACACGACGATATGCTCCACATCGTTGATCGTGCCGGTAACGGAATTCGGTTCGATCGCCAGTGCCTTGCGGATCGAGTCCGGAAAGAGTGACGCTGCCGCGCCGGCACCCGCCAGGCTGGCAGAAATTTTCAGAAAATCGCGGCGGCTCTTCGTGACCATGCGCTTACCTTTTTTGTGTTCTGCAGGGAATGATTGGTGGCTCGCGAGCGTACGGCAGCCGTTTTTATGAACTATGTCGATGGTATCGAAAACGTTCAGGATGACGAAGCGGGTGTCGTGCTGGGCGGACAGCTCATCTTGGTGGTCACGGACGCGCCACCGCACGCCGATTGACTGGGACTATCCGAACTGCCGCAGGCAGACAGCAACAGTCCGGGAAGTATCGACGCGACTATGAGCGCGCAGAGTCGAAGTTTCGACGTTCGCATGGCATTCTCAGGAAGGATCGGAGTGAACGGATACGCCAGGCGCGCAGCAAGCAGAGCGATGCACCGAAACGATGGCGCTGAGAATACATTCCGTTTATGACAGACCGTTGGTAAGGAACGAAAAGATATTGAGCGAGGAAAGGCGCGAGGCAGATGTCTTGAGCCAGCTCGATTCGGTGGGATGCCGTGCTTTGGTTACGACTCCCGAAAACACTCACCGATGAAGGTTCGCGATGTATGAGCGAAGCTCGTAGAAGGCTATTTTCGAACATGACGTTCCGAAACGTTCACGATATCAAGGTGAGCTGATACGGGAGCCAGACTTAAAGCGCCATCAGTCCCGGATGCTTGTCCAGTTTTACTAAGTAGATAGTTTTGATCTGGACTACGTATCGGATTCTGGATCGAGCATGTAAAGCGGTGGGGACGAGCGCCGGCAAGCCCGGGAGCCCGTGACCATGAGCGGCAGTTTCAAGGTGCGTAAGGACGTCATTGTCACCAAAACCGGATTCGTAACTGAAACCCGAGCGTAAAGGGAAGATCGCTGGAGGGAATCGGAGGAATCAGGATGATGTTAGCGCCGACACGCCCGTACTCCGCCATGATGAGCGGCGCGAGGACCGGACCCAGCTTGTGATCGTGGCCGATGCCCCATTTGCCATAGTCGTATCCCGATATCAAGCCGCCCATCGCGGCCAGCCGGACGTAACCCCAATGCGCGAATTCCGGCGCCCAGACACCGCCGCCATAAAACGACGGCGCGGAAAGTGAATTCCGAAAATACCCGCCGGTCAGCGCCCACTGTGGCGCAACCCAGCATTCAACGCCAATGCCCGGATTGAACTGATCGAAGTGTTTTTTAGGATGGACGTGATACGAACCGATCATCGCGTCCGCCCATAAGCCGTCACCGCATACTCCGGCTGCCAAAACATTGGATGTCGCGCCAAATGCCGCAAGTGCCGCCAGCAAGAGTGGAACGTGGATTCTTTTTGAGATTATCGCTGACGTTTTCATTCGGCTTAAAACCTGTGCGTTCCGCCGTCGCAGTCTTCCCGACAACGCCTTTTTATATGAAGTTCGAGCGGAACTTTACATGAACGTTATCTGCATTTGTGTGAAATCGGGGCATGAGATTTTCTCCTTGGACACATCGGGGCGTAGGAATTTCTTGGAGAACACGCTTTGACGACGTTGGTCGTGCGGAACGTCAGGCAATCGGCTTCGTGGGCTTAGCTGTGCCCGGCTCCGGAACCCGAAACTTGATGCGCATAAAGTTTTCCGGCTGATAACCCGGTAGCCGAAGGAACGTTCAAAACAAACAACGGTTGATAAACGTCTAGTCCTGAACATGCGAGGCGTTCACCGAGAGAGAGTAGACAGAAAAGGCCGTCCCAATTCGCATTGGAACGGCCAATTGGTTTTAACGACGGCGGTAGCCCAGCGCATGGCATGCGGTCCGCTAATCGCGGCAGCCGGACGCAATCAATCAATGCTTCTTGAAAACATCCTTTACGTCTTCGCGCGCGTCGCCGAGGCCTTTCTGGACCTTGCCGGCTGCTTGCTGCATATCGCCCTTTGCTTCCCGGGCCTTGTTGCCAGTCATCTTGCCGACAGCCTCGTTGATCTTGCCCTTGGCCTGATTCACCACGCCATCTTTCTGGTCCTTGTTCATCTTGATCTCCTTTCGTATCGAAACGCAATTCCCGGTCCAATGGAATTCGCGGCGCATGTCAGGGAAATTACCCTGAACATGTAATCAGAATGGCAATTTTCAGCGCCGTGGAACAGCCGCGCACGTCTGATTCCCGCGTAGGCGGAATCGCACATACGCGCGCGGCCGTCAGCGCGACGCTAGAGGAACATTGCAGTAAACACTGTATGTTTGTACAGTACACATCTGGCGCAATGGCACGAATGGAGGAGATAACAAATGGACTTCGACGAAGATCGTATGGACACCCCCGAATTTGCGCGCACAGTGCGCGACCTCGAGCGGATCACGCGCGATATAGCAACCCGCTACATCGTGCAGGGCGTGCCGTTGACCTGGCGGCTCTTGCTGGCCATTGAAGCGGAAGCACTCGCGGACCTGGGTTTTGCGGGGCGGCACGAATCGGCACTCCGAGAGTTGTTTGCGCGTCCGGCCGACATGAGTTTTCCCGAAACCGATGATCTCGTCGATTTCGGGACATCAAATGCATTGCCACCGGTGTTTGTATTTGCCGTGGATGCCTACGATTGCGCCGCGCGTGCCGGACACCCGGAACTGGCCGTAGCCGTCGCACATTGAGAGACGATTGCCTCGGGCACTCGAATACATCAATAAAAATTGTCCGGTGGACATCGCCGTCAGTCACCGCATAATCTGCTGCATGGAGTTTTACAACTAACGGATTTACGAATCAATGCCCGCACCTGCCGAAACTCACGGGATTTTCGATCATGAGCGTGCCAACTGGTACGCAGATCCGCGTAGTGCGTTCGACTCCTGGATGGCGCAACAAGCATTCAAAGCATCGTCCGCGGACGTCTACCGGGCGCAATGGGGACTCTTCCTCGAATGGCTCAGTGTCAAACGCACCGATCTCCGAACGGTTGATCGGATAGACATCGAGCTGTTCGTCACCCAACTGGATGTCCGAAAACCACAGCGTGTGCGGTATCTGCGCCTTATTGAGCGCGTACTCGACCATGTGCGCCAAATCGAAATGGCATCGACGAACCCGGCTCGTTTCATTGCCCAGGACGGCGAAGCTTCGTGGCGCGACGCGCGCGAGAACGAACCAACAGGATTCCTCGCCCACGGTGAACGAGCAGCCTTGGTTAGTTATCTTTTCTCGCCGCTAGGTGATTTGTCGGCGGGACAGCGTTGGCGGGAGCGCCGTGACCGTGCGCTGGTTGGCGCATTCCTGGGCGGTGGGGTAAAAACAGGTGAAGCGGCAGCGTTGACCGTTAGTAACTATGCCTGGAATCAACCGTGGTTAATTGTCGAGGCCTCGAATTCCGCATTGAATCGAGAAACCCGGCTCGCGCCATTTGCAATTGCGTTGCTCGACCATTGGATCAGCGAGCGAAAAACAGCAAGATTGCTCGGCGACCTGCTGTTTCCATCCACCCCCTCAGGACGCCCGATGCACAAAGCCACCATGCTGCGCGCCGTCGATGCCGTGATCGAGGCCGCCGGCATTGCCGATTCGCGAGCCGCGCGCGCCAGTCCACAAACCTTGCGCAACACGTTTGCCGCCGACTTGTTCGAAAGCGGCACGGCACCAGAACGCGTTGGGCAATGGCTGGGCTTTCAGCAGCAGATCTCGGCACATCGGTTGTATCGAGCTTGGCAAAACTGGACAGGTGAGGAAATACGGGAGCGGGATTTAGCCAGGGCGCGGGAAAGCGATCAAGAGGAAAGCCGCGGATTCGAATAACGTTCGCCTCCCGAAAAGGCTCACCTCTCGGTCTGCTCGCTTGCGTCGACCATGTCGGCGGAGTGAAAACGGGCTACGGCGAGTAGTCGCGACGAAGCCGCGCCTGACGAGCGATCGCAATCCGGACAGGACAACTCGAACTCATCTCCGTGCTGGGCAAGTTCGGGTTCTCCGCTTACACACGTGGGGCAGTGGGCTGGCACCGCCACGAAACCATCGATGTCGGTTCCCAACGCGCGGATTTCCTGCGTCGACAGTCGTCCTTCCTCGACCAACGAGCAAATTAGCCGGGCGACGTTTGCGCTCATTCCGCTTTGTCCGAGCAGGGCGTCACGTTCGAGGGCCAGCGCGTCGATTTCGTCCGATTGCTCACGAATTCGCAGCTCTAGGCGATCCGCGCGTGCCTTTGCGATGCTAAGTTGTTGAATAAAATCAAATTCCTTCTGACTTGCCTGACGTACGCCCGCTTGATAAGTAGCGGCCATCCCACGCAACGAATCAAGTTCCACGAGCATGGGCTTGACCCGGCGCTCAGCTTCGCTGATCGCATCCTTGATCTGTTGCGCGTAATGCTCGGTGTTATGCCGCAGTTCGGCGTTCAACGCATCCACGCGGTCACGCAATGCGGCGTTCGCGGTTTGCTCAGTTTCAAGCCGTTGGGTAAGCGCGGCGTGTTCGCTTTCGAGCCGATGAATCGATGCCTGCAGACCGCTTTGTGCCTCCAGTTCACGGCCACGAGCCGAACCCAATTCAATCTCCAGGGCGGAATTGCGCGCTAACGCGGCCTCCGCACGCGCTTCGCTTCGACGGAGCGCCTCGTCAACCGTTGCACAACGCACTTCTGCATCGCGAAGCCGGCTTAGCGCAGCATCGATGTCGTCCTTTGCTGCATGGCGCTCCGTTTCCAGCAATTCGATCGCAAATCGCTGCGCTTCCTGAAAAAGCTGGCCGAGCAGTTCACCCGCTCGTTCCTGCAATCCTTCCGGAAGCGCTCCGCCTTCGATGCGAACACGCGACGCGGATCTGATCCGAGCCCAAAACGCATCGATGTCCTTTGGGATATCGCTTGCGCTTCCGGTTTGCGTCAGGTCTCGGACGATGGCCATTGAAGGGCGGATGCCGAAATCGAAGAAAAGCCGTTTGCACGCGTGCTGTGACAGATCCTGTCGACGCGCGCCGTTGGTTCGCATAGTCGCGAGTTCCGTCCGCAGCGCGAGACGTTCTTCGTCATTCATAAGAGGCTCCGAATCAATTTCGTTCGTATAATAATACTTTACGTATCAAATGCTACACATTTAGGTTTAACCCACCAAGCAACAACGATCTCCACTTTTTTATGAGCTGCGCGCTTGGTATCACACAACCGTCACAGTGGCATCCGTGAAACATGTCGAGGTTAATCCGTCAAGTCTTTGATTACTAGCATCTTTTTTTGTCTATCCCGTTTTCGCTCGTGTTTCACGGGGTTGTTGTTTCACGCTTCTATTTCTCGGACCTCTCTGCTGCTTGAGAGTATTAGAAGTAAACACCTTTGAACCCTAGTTAAAAACGTTAACGCCACGGCAAAGCCTTACCAGATAAGGCTCTCCGAGATCATCGGTGAGTGTTTGCAGGATAGAAGGTGAGGTAACGCGGGGGTGATCGGTGTATAGGTTCGGGGGCTAACGTGAGGAGTCACGGGAGCAAGTGTGAGCGAGTTCGGGAAGGTGCTGTTTTCGCAAGGTGAGTAAATACAGGGGCCGCTCCGGCCGCCACCCATATGCTGCGGTACAGCGAGCCTGGAATCCTTTATTTCTTCAGTGAGCGTTTGCAGGATAAAGAAAATTTGCAAATTCCAGCAAGATTTAGGTAAATTTTACCTATAGGTGAGACTTTGCAGGGGTCAAACACATCCCAGGGTGAGCCTATTCGGGCGTGATCGGGGCCGAAGTCATAGTCTGCGAGGCAAGCAATCCGGTTAGGGTGAGGAAATACGGGAGACCGGTGCCGCTCCATTTGGACGGCCGTATTTCCACTATCTCGCTAATTTTAAGGGGTATTTGCGTTGAATCGAGCTAGAGGTGAGGGTTTCCAGGAGCAGGCTTGGATCGTCTGCGATCGCGCAGATTCCGTTGGTGACGCTCAAAGGTGAGGCTTTTCGGGATGTGGTGGTCTCAATGTTGCGATCCGAAGGAGCATTCATGCATACATCTTTTCTGCCAGCTTAGTTTAAGTATTTGATTTAAATAGATTTTATGATGTCGCCATACGTCCGTATTGCAGCAAAGGTGAGTATTTTCGGGAGCAGCAGCACTGAGTTGAAGTCTATCTTTGGCGTACAAAAAAACGGGAAAGGTGAGCTTTTACAGGATTATGTTTGGCCGATTTGGGGCGCTACGCGGGGTTTTGCAGTGCTGAAACCCATCAAATCTTCCATTCATGACCGCAAAGGTGAGTGTTTGCGGGGGCCGGTAGGTAGCACGTGTCGATACAGCGCGCCTCGGAAATTCCTAAAGGTGAGGTTATGCGGGACCGCAGGCGTGAGGTTCGGACACCTGTTCACAAACACCAACTCGGCTGAATAGGGCTCTCCGGTAGGTCTATGGTGAGCTTTTGCGGGATCGATTGGGCGACGACTGACGTGCTATAGAGGGTTAAAGCTTTGATATTTCGACGATTACCCCAATTTTTCTGCGCTTTCATGAATTTTCGCCTTCTGGGAAAATATCGTAAAAAC
>Ga0185299_10005344_pt1 | contig 14589 bp, 18 predicted proteins | sample PaiPotPPA55metaG_FD_128002 | JGI IMG/M metagenome (GOLD analysis project Ga0185299, IMG submission 128002) | Iron sulfur acid spring bacterial and archeal communities from Banff, Canada, to study Microbial Dark Matter (Phase II) - Paint Pots PPA... ...
GCTTTTGAAGTTTACGCTCCCCGGGTCGGTTCAACAGCAGCTGCGAGATCATCGAAGCAGCTAGAGGCAACGAGACGGTAATGAATCTTGCGTCGGCAACTGACTGTACGCATGGCGAGAGAATCACAGAAGGCCACGTCGATGCCACGCAGTTCGATATCCTGATTCTGAGCTATCAAGAATTCTCGAAACGTGTGCCGCCGCCCGATTGCTGGAGCAAACAGGCTGCGCGCTGTCTTCAACAAACTTTCACTGACGGAGACAGCGCCGATGATAGACGGTTTTTTCAGGTTACGGATCAGATCAACGTGCTGGTCGGCACCGGAATAAACGATCGATATCGAAGGACGGCTCGGCGGAACGCGTGACGTCAACTCTCCGATGATGTGGTTCGGAGCGAAAACCTGGGCACCCACGGCCAGCCCCGGTTCTTTGGCAAACTGTTCTGGCGAGCAACTCTCTACCGGCCATCCAATTTTTTCTTGAACCTCCTGACGGATAACCTCGCGAAGACCCGGCTCCTCCTCTACGACTAGAAAATGATCTGCTGGTTCGGCCAGGAGGCGATGCCGAACACATTCGGTAAGCGCCTGCAGCGAATAGCCCATTTGCTTAGCACGTTGAATACTTTCGTTGATCAGTTCGTCGAGGCCAGATGGTGACTGCTGGCTCAAGTCTTTTCGGGCTCCCACGATCAGTCTGCTGCCGCGCTGTCGGGTCACCCAATCGCGACGGACGAGATCCTGATAAGCTTCGCTCACCGTATTGTGATGGACTTTGACGCGTCGTGCGAGCGACCGTACACTCGGCAGTTGCTCCCCTGCGCGGAGCTGGCCCGTTGTAATCAAAAACACAATCTGCTCGGCAAGCTGTTGCCGTAGCGGAACGTCGCTGTTCTTACTAAGCGAGATCTGCATTGGAAATGGAGTGATTCTACCTCTTTCTAGTTCCCCGACATCGCCCGACTCGCTGGGATTCCATGTGTGTTTTCTGGTCGAGTGTGACACTTACGGAACTGTCACCCTCTTCGTTGTGCCAACTGGAATGTCCACATAAGCTCAACACTAGAAATTCGCTATTGCGCAATTGACGAACTCGGGAGGAGCACATGATTCCAACGGTCATCATCGCCGCAGCAACCCTTTTCTTCTTTGGCGCCGAACGCATTCTTCCAGGGCGAGAGTTGCCGGAAGCTCCGGGCTGGTATGCCCGAGCTGCCTTCTTGAATATCTGCCAGCTACTCATAATCTTAGCGGCAGGGCTGGCTTGGAATCGTTGGTTGCAGCAATGGTCTCTTTTCCACATCTCGGATTCGATGCCTCCCGTGCTGCAAGGCTTTGTCGGATGGTTTGTCGGCACGTTTTTATTCTACTGGTGGCACCGTGCCCGTCACGACGCAGATTTCCTCTGGCGCGTGTTGCACCAGGTTCATCACAGCCCTAGTCGAATCGAACTTCTGACCGCCTTTTACAAGCATCCGGTCGAAATAGCAGCTGACTCGATAATTGCGAGCGCATTGCTGTTTTCCGTATTAGGAGCGTCTCCCGAGGGAAGCGCCTGGTTCAATGTTTTCGCGGTACTTGGAGAATACTTTTATCACAGCAACTTACGCACGCCGCATTGGTTCGGCTACTTCATTCAGAGGCCGGAGCATCATTCGATCCACCATCAATTAGATGTTCACGGATTCAACTATGGAGACATCACGTGGTGGGATCGCCTGTTCGGCACATTTAGAGACACTGATGAGTTTAGTGAACGGTGTGGATTTCCAAACGGTCACGAACGGAACCTGGGTCGGATGCTTTTCTTCCGGGACGGCTATTAGTCCCGTGCGTCGCGCATCTCATGCTCGGTTCATGAACCGAGCGAGCGTCTTTCTGCTTGTGATTGGATTGTTACAGATGGCCGGCGATCTGGTTCGAATACCGCAGCTGAAGGGACTCGCAGCCGCAACGGCCGCTTCACCGGCTCCGAAAGTTTTCTCCAGCGTCCAGGGACTAGAAACATTCTCTTCTGATTTCTACATTGAGTGGAAAGATCGGAATGGCGTCGCGCACGCGATAAAACTTACCCCCGAGATGTACTCGCGCATCCGAGGCCCTTACAACCGGCGCAACGTATTTGGTGCCGCACTGTCTTATGCGCCGGTGCTTGCGAGGGATTCTCGTACCAGACCGATGTATGACGCGGTCGTTAGGTACGCTCTTTGCGGACCGGCCCCTCTTCTTCGTGAAATAGGAATCGATCCCACCGATCTCTCCGAACCCCCGGTCATTCGCCTGGTGCCTCGTGCCAATACTCGCTTCGGCAACACACCGTTTTTAATCACTCCATCTTGCCAATGAGAAACGGATGGACTGGCGGACAGTACAGCGTCTATCGTACCGTTTTTGGAGTTTATCTAGCCGTCCATTACTTCTGCCTCGTAGCGTGGGGACAAGAACTCTTCTCGAATAAGGGTCTGCTATCTATTTCGTCACTGAGTCCGCTGGCTGACCTGTTTCCAAACGTGCTCGCGATTTGGGATTCGCCGTTTTTTGTTCAAGCGCTCCTGGTCGTGGCGACCTGTCTTTCCTTACTTTTCGCGATCGGACTCTGGGATCGGGCTGCTGCGGGATTGCTTTGGTATCTTGGAGCATGTTTCTTGGGCCGAAATCCACTTATCGCGAATCCTGCGCTTCCATATATCGGATGGTTGTTGCTTGCGCATACCTTCCTTCCGGAAGCTCCTTTTGGCTCTCTCACGGCCCGAATTCGGGGAAAATCGAACGATGATTGGCGGATGACGCCTTCCATCTACCTAGTCGCTTGGATAGTAATGGCCGTTGGCTACACGTTTAGCGGCGCTATGAAAATGGCGAGTCCATCATGGTGCGATGGCAGCGCTTTGGAACGGATACTCTCAAACCCATTGGCTCGGCCTGGAAATCTTCGACTCTGGCTCCTCGCGCTCCCGCCCACAGTATTGAAATGCGCCACATGGGCCAGCCTTGGATTGGAAATTGGATTCGCGCCGCTGGCATTGTTTCGGCGCGCTCGTCCATGGATTTGGAGCGCTATGTTATGCCTCCATCTTGGGTTGCTGCTACTTATCTCGTTTCCCGACCTGACAGCTGGAATGGTTTTTCTCCACCTATTTACGTTCAATCCGGCCTGGCTTAGCGGTGAACGGCATTTCAAACGAATTTCATATCTCGACTTCTGCATTGTTACACCGACCGCTTTAGTAGCTGTCGATTCCATCGGAGCGCGCGGAAGGGCCGGGCACCCGGCTATTCCGAACAGGACGTAGGTTATCGTCGCAAATATTCTGCTATGATGCGGCTAGAGGCGGCTATGAAATCCACAGGAAAGAAATCTAAACAGGCCGGAGCTAGTGGGTCAGGGTCGCGCGATAAGGCTCGCAAGACACGCGACGATATTCGTGCTCTGGGGAAGATTGGTAAGAGCAGGACTCCTTTGGCGGAGAAACGCGCAGGCACGCGAGCGCAGCGTCGTGTGACGAAGGAAGTATTGAAGGAAGTTCAGACGAAGTTCAACGGCTAACCTACCGACTCCCAGACCGGGAGTCAACAATCCGCAGGACTGAAAACAAACACAGCGACCCCATTCTAATCGCGAACTTTGAACCAAATGAAATCGCGACAAAATTGGGGGAAAAAACAAAAATTCAAACTCGAAAACATTGCGCGGGTGAGGCTGCGCAAAAGGTAGAAATTCAAACTCGACTACATTGCGCAGGTGAAGCGGCGCAAAAGGTGGAAATTCAAACTCGACTACATTGCGCGGGTGAGGCTGCCCGCCGCGGCGGGCAGGCGCAAAAGGAAGGGAAACTTTCCAGAGCCAACGAATCTTCGCGGCCTCTTCCCCAGCTCGACTACTTAACCTCCCCGGCCCAGTTTGCTTCTTCCCCGCGATTACTTTTCTTCGGAGGGGGTGGCTGTGGCGGGGCCTTCGCCTACGATTTCTAGGACGGCTTCGGAATCCTTTGCGCCGTCGTAGTGAATTTGTTTGCCGAAATGGGTGACGAAGGTGCCGGCTGGGAGGGGGACGGTGCTGTCCGGATCGAATTTTGGTCCGGTGCCTACCCACCAGGTGCCCGAGATCACGGTGATGAAGCGGTCGTTGGGGTGCCAGTGCGGGTGGCTCATGTGATGCGGAGTCCATTTCACCAGCACTACATAGAGACCCGGCTTCGACGGATCGCCCTGCAGGACGGCCATCTTGGCGCCGATGGGATCGTCCTTCCACGGAATCTGGTCCGGCAGCTTGTAGGCCAGCACTTTCGGATCGAGATTGTTGGCAGCGGGCGTCGGCGCTTGTGCCGAACTGCGCGATACGATCGACACCGCAAGCGTCGGCGCTTGTGCCGAACTGCGCGATACGATCAACGCCGCAAGCGTCGCTATGAGTACTGCTGCCGCCCCGCACTGGCGCACGCGAATCATCGACATAATTCCTCCGTGGATTTGATTTCAATCATGTTTTGGGATTGTAGAGCTTCTGCTACTCGTGCCGCAACGCGATCATGGGATCGAAGCGAGTGGCGCGGCGCGCGGGGATTCCACAGGCGAGGAGCGCAACCGCAGCGAAAAGGAGCATCACGATTGCGATGGTTGCGGGATCGTGCGGTGTGACTCCAAACAGGAATGCAGCGAGAAGCCGGGTGATGGCGGCAGTGCCCACGAGGCCAATTGCAATCCCGATGGCTACCAGGGCGAAGCCTCGCTTCAGAATCACTCGATAGATATCGCGCGGGAGGGCGCCGAGAGCCATTCGTATGCCGATCTCCTGGAATTGCTGCTCTACTGCGTAGGACATCACACTGTAAAGGCCCAAGAGCGCGAGCAACAGAGCCAGAGCGGAGAACAAACCGAGAAGCATGGTGCGGAAACGCGGAAGGGCCACCGATTCTTGGACAACCTGGTCCATCGTGCGCGGATCGGTGATGGGCTGTTGCGAGTCGACTTGCTGGATCGCGTGGCGCACGCCTGGAAGCAGGCTGGAAGCGTTTCCCGACGTGCGCAAGATGAAGGTCATGGCGCGCTGCGGAAACTGTTCGAAGGGCTCGTACACTTGAAACGCTTCCTTATCCTGCAGGCTGAACTGTTTTACGGAGGCGACCACTCCAACGATCTCGCGCACGGGCTCGTAGTGCCTTCCGGTATGGACATGCTGGCCGATGGGGTTTTGGCCGTGAAACAGCGTGCGCGCCAGAAAGTCATTGACCAAGCAAACGTGCGGCGCGGAGGCGGCGTCCTGTTCCTTGAAGTCGCGGCCGGCCAGCAGAGGGATGCCCATGTTGCGCAAGTAATTCGGTCCGACTAGATAGTATTGGGCGGAAGGCAGCGATCCGGTCTGGGGCTGTTCGTTGATTCCGAAGGCCCAGACTACTGCATCGCCGCTGACGGGGAGGAGCGAGGTCATGGTGACGGATTCCACGCCCGGAAGGGATTGGAGGCGGCGCCGCGCTTCCTGGTAAAACTGAGTAACCTGCTCCGGCTTGGTATATCGGGCGCGCGGCAAGCTCACCTCAAAGGTGAGACGGCCTTCCGTCGCCACTCCTGGCTGGACGGAAGAAAGTTTCGCAAAACTACGGAGGAGCAAGCCAGAGCCAACCAGTAGAATCATGGCCAGCGCGATTTCCAGCACGACTAGCGCGCCCCTCACTCCAGAACGGCCTCCGCGGCCGGTGCTGCCAGATTCTTTGATGGTCCCGATGAGTCCTTCGCGCGAAGCCGCAAAGGCGGGCGCAAGGCCAAACAAAATTCCCGTGGCAATCGAAATCACAAACGTGAACATGAGGACACGAAGATCCACATGGATGGATTCAGCGCGCGGAAGCAAAGTGGACGGGAGCGCAGCGAGCGCGCGGGAGCTGACATAGGCAATGGCCAAACCCAATACGCCGCCTGCGGCAGCCAGCACCACGCTTTCAGTGAGCAATTGCCTGACGATGCGCTGCCGCCCCGCGCCGAGGGTCATGCGGATCGCGATTTCTTTGCGGCGCACCGCCGCTCGAGAAAGCAACATGTTGGCGGCATTGGCGCAAGCGATGAGCAGCACAAAACCAACCGCGCCCAACAGAACGAGCAGGGCGGCATGCACGTCTTGCACGGCAGACTGCTGCATGGAGCTAACGATGACGGTCCACCCGGCATTCGTATCCGGATATTGCTTTTCGAGCTGTGCGGCAAGGCCCTTCATTTCGGACTGCGCTTGCGGTAGCGAGACTGCTGCGCGGAGACGAGCCATCACTTGGATGAAGTGGGCGCCACGCACAGTGGCCATTGAGGAGTCGAAGGCGAAGGGCGTCCAGTAACGAATCTGGTCACCACCAAATCGGAAACCGGCGGGCATGATTCCGATGATGGCGTAGGGTTCGCCGTTCATCGAAATGCTGCGGCCGACCACGCCAGGATCGGCCCCAAAATTCGAGCGCCAAAGCGCGTCGCTGATCACCAAAACGTGATTCTTGCCCACGACGAAATCATCGTCGCTAAAGGGCCGACCGAGGACGGGGCGCACGCCCAACGTTTCGAAAAATCCCTTGGTGGCTGCGGTGCCGGTCCACTGCTCGGGGGAATCGCCGAGCATGACGTTCGAAGTGTCCTCGGCGAACGCCACCATTTGCTCGAAGGAGCGGTTTTGCGCGCGCCAATCCAAAAAATTGGCGGGTGAGGCGGAGAAGCGCGGAAATCCCTGCTGCGGATTGCTTTCTTCGAGATAGACGAGCTGTTGAGGTTGCGTATACGGCAGCGGGCGTAGCAATACGGCGTTTACCACCGAGAAGATGCTGGAATTCGCGCCAATCCCGAGCGCGAGAATAAGAATCACCAGCGAGGCGAAGGCTGGCGCCTTGCGGATCAAACGCACGGAGTAGCGAAGATCCTGCATGAGCGTTTCGATCATCGGGAGACCCTTTCGTTCGCGATAGACTTGCTTGGTTTGAAAGTTTGACGCGGTAACAGCCTAAAGGGTTAGGGCATGAAAATTCAAACCGGAGGGGGAAAGTGTGTCCCAGTAGGCACGCTCAGTTGGACATAAGGCGCGAGAAGTCCGGCTGCGCAATGAAGTGCGAAAAAAGTGTCGGATTCTGGCGTGCCGACGACCTCCGAAGACCTTTTTGTGGTTTTGGATGCGGCCTTTTCAAGGTGCGGTGCACGTCTATCCACGGCCAAGCTGCGGAGCGTAGCCATCCAATAAGTAGTCGCAGCGGGGACGAAAAAAACGAGAGGTCTTGGGATGCAACAGTCTGTGCCAACCACGGAAGGAACTTTCCGAGCCCTGCGAAAAGTGCATCTCATCATGCTCCTCTCGGTATTCCCCTACGTTTGGCTCGCCGAAAGGGCCGTCCGGCATATCCACCACAGCCCAGACCGAGGATTCGCTTTAGCGATTGAATTACTAGCCGCGACAAGCATTGTTGCTGCGATGATTCTGCGGACGACGCTGATCCAACCGGCGCTCGATGTCCTGCGGACAAAAACTGACGATAAAGTCTCGCTTGTTCGTTGGAGATCCTGCAGCATACTCAGCTACATCATGGCGGAAGTCGTGGTGGTATTCGGATTCGAAATGCGGATTCTCGGAGCAACGCTTACCCAATCGGCTGCATTCTATATTTCCGGGATAGTGCTAATGCTTTTCTTGCGTCCTCGGAAGCCGTAGAGGTTCGGCTCCACTCGCGGACTCTTCCGCAGACTCGTTCGCCGCGGCGAACGACCGGCGCGGCCCCGAATATTCCCTGCTAGAATCGGGGCGCGTATGGAGGGGGCATGAAGATTGATTTGCTGGCGATTGCGGCGCACCCGGATGACGTGGAGCTCACTTGCGGCGGCACGGTGTTGAAGATGTCGCAGGCCGGATACCGCACAGGCATCCTCGATTTGACCAAGGGCGAAACTGGGACGCGCGGCACGCCGGAGATTCGTTTGCGCGAAGCGGCGCAGGCGGCCAAGATTTTGAAAGCCAGCGTGCGTCGAAATTTGGGATTGCCGGATGCGCGGCTGGAAATGCGCGAAGATTACAAAATGGCGATTGCCGAAGTGATCCGCGAGCTGCAGCCGAGAACCGTGATACTTCCCTACTGGGAAGGACGCCATCCGGACCATTACAACGCGTCAAAACTTGGGTATGAAGCTTGCTTTGTCGCGGGGCTGAAAAATTATCCGTTGAGCGGGCGGGCGTTTCGGCCTTTTAAGGTTTTGTACGCGGCGGCGGATGCAAATGCGCGGCCTACGTTTTGCGTGGATATTACGAAACAATTCGAAAGGCGGCGGCGGGCGATTTTGGCTTACAAGTCGCAATTCGAACCGGCGGAGAAGGAGCGCAAGTCCAAAGTGTATTTGCCGCTGGACGAGCTGGAGGCGCGCATGAATCTGATGGCGGCGTCGTTTGGCCGCATGATCGGGGTGAAGTATGCGGAAGGCTTCATCGTGAAGGAAGTGATGCGGGTGGAGGATGTGGTGCAGATGCCGGTGCGATCGATCTGACGAACAGAGCCGACGGGAACGCGCGGCATAAAAAAGGCTAGAGCAGATTCTTCGTCCGCCGCGGCGGACTTAGAATGACAGGTATTTGGCCTTGTAACGGATGCCTTAAGACGAGATTTTTGCGCTCTCTCGTGGCACTCGCCAAAGAGCAAAGCTAGAACTGGTCGGATTCTTGAGTGTAGGTGAAACCTGGGAGGGCTTGCGTGGGGCCGCGTTGGTCCACTTTGACTTTGACGGTGCCCTCGGCTTCGGCGCCGGTTTTGCGAAGCAGGGCGAAGGTGGCGATGGCTTCGTTGTAAACCTTAGTAATCAAATAAGATTCGCCGGAATCGTCTTTCTTCCAGACTTGGCCGACTTGGATCTTTCCAACGGGCATAGTACGAATGTAGACAGATTCTGGTTGGGCGTCAATAACAGTGCGAAGGCGAGATTCGCAGGGGAAACGTCTAGCGCTGGCCAATCAAGCGACCATGCTGATGACGAACGAGATACCAGGCCTGCCTGCACGTAGGCTGACGGCCCCCGCCACGGGGGGCACGCCGGCGCTACATTTAAACCTAAGGCATGACCCGAATGGCAAAAGTGGACTGGGCGCGAATGTAAATTTTTCGCGGGCGGGAAACTAATTTGCGGCGGGTGCCATCCAAGCAATTATCGTGACGGAGCTAGGGTGGGGTGTATAATCCTGGCAAAGTTGCTGGGAGGTCCCCATGAAGAGAAGCCTAGCAGGGCAATTGGGAACGCTAATTATAGCTGCCTCGTTGCTGAGTCCTGCAACGATCGCCGGACCAATTCAGCAATCGTCCACGCCACCTCCTAGCCAGCAGCCGCAGACTCCAACGCCACAGCCCGAGCAGACTCCGCCATCGGCGCAGACTCCCCCGCAATCTGGCCAGCAACCTTCGGCCGCGCCAGCGCAAGGCGGGCAGCAGCCGCAGTCCGGTCAACAGACTACTCCGCCGCAGACTCCGACGCCGCAGCCAGAGCAGACTTCGCCATCTGCGCAGACTCCCCCGCAATCGGGGCAGCAGCCTCCGGTGTCGCAAACTTCGAAACCGGATGAATCAACGGCGCAGGATCAAAGCGCGCCGGGAACGGGCGACAAGAATCCAGATACGATGCCGATCCAGCAGATGCCGACGGACCCGAACGTCAAGTCGGGCTCTAAGCAGGATGTGAACGCGATCGGGAACCGCAGCGTTGGGCATGGCCTAAATTTCTATTCGCTGGAACATGAAATTGCGCTGGGGAAGCAGTTGTCGCAGGAAGTGGAGAAGCAGGCGAAATTTATTAACGACCCGGTGGTAAACGAGTATGTAAACCGCGTGGGACAGAACCTGGTGCGCAACTCGGACGCGCAAGTGCCCTTCACGATCAAGGTGATCGATTCCGACGTGGTGAATGCGTTTGCGCTGCCGGGCGGATTTTTCTACGTCAACAGCGGACTGATTTTGCATGCGGATGAGGAGTCCGAGCTGGCCGGCGTGATGGCGCACGAAATCGCGCATGTGTGCGCGCGGCACGGCACCAAACAGGCGACCAAGAGCGACATCATACAGATGGGCGCGATGGTGGCGACAATCTTCATTCCCTACACCTGGGCCGGATATGCGATCTACCAGGGGATGAACTTTGCGATTCCGATGACGTTCCTTAAGTTCACGCGCGTGGATGAAGCGGAAGCGGACTATCTCGGGCTGCAGTACATGTATAAGGCCGGCTACGATCCGAACGCGTTCGTGTCGTTCTTTGAGAAGGTGCAGTCGGACGAAAAGAAACAGCCCGGAACGATTCCGAAGATTTTCTCGACGCACCCGCCAACGCCCGATCGCATCGTGAAAGCGCAGAACGAGATTGCGACCATTTTGCCCGCGCGCGAAGAATACATTGTGACAACTTCAGAGTTTGACACGGTGAAGCGGCGCCTGCAGATGATCGAGATGAATATGAAGGTGGATGACAAAAAGAATCCGAACAAACCTTCACTGCGGAAAAAGACCGATCAAAATCCGAACAAAGGCTCGTCGGGCGGAAGCGATCCGCAATCAACGAGCAGCGATCCCACGGCGGCCGATCCGGATCGTCCAACGCTTCAGCGACGTCCGGATCCAAACGCTCAGCCATAACAGCGTGGCCGTCTAGCCCGAAAATCTGCCGGCGTTAGGCCTTATAATCTGCGTGTGCCACTTCTAGCTTTCTATTTCTTCGTCGTAATGGCTATCTTTGGAATGGCGATCGGTGCGATTACCGGGTGGCTAAGCTCTCTGGTATTGAAAAACGGAACTGGCGGCGTTCTCAAAGATTCATTTCTAGGGGCGTTCGGTTATTTAGCAGGATTCTACGGATGCATATTCATGCCCTGGCCCCGGAGCACTAGCTCTGAAGGCTTTGCAGGCGCGATGAGATTAACAATGAATTTGCACTCCGAGCGGGTGTCCGTCGTTGTAGCGATGGTCTTGCCGGTGCTGCACGAGTGGTATCGTTCGAGGCGAAAGCGTACGGTTGCTGACTGACGAGTTAGCGGGCGCGGACTTCGGCGCGTTATAATCTCTGTATGTTTCCCGTTTCTCCAATTCTCGTTCTCATTTACTTCATTGGATATGCTGCTCTTGGTTTGGCAATTGGTGCGCTCAGCGGGTGGCTGTGTTCCCTGATAGTGAAGAGCGGACCTGGTGGCATCATCTACGATTACTTTCTGGGTTTGTTTGGCTTTTTCGCAGGACTCTTTGGCTGCCTAGCTATGCCTTGGCCTCAGAACACCATATCTGAGCGCTTGGCGGGGGGCGGAACTATGACTTCAACAATGAACAGATATCAGCACCCTGAGCGGGTCGCTATTGGGATGGCTATTCTCTTACCGGTGCTGCACGAGTGGTATCGTTCGAGGCGAAAGCGGATGGTTACTGGGTGATGAGTTAGCGGGCGTGGACTTCGGCGACGCCCAAGCGTTTAAGGCCTTCCGAGTAGTACTTGCGATAGAGGATGTCCCACTCTTCGCTGCCTTCCAGGATTTCTTTTTTCTGCGAAGAGATTTTCGCGCGGACTTCGGTGTCAACCTGCTCTTCGAGCTTCAAAAGCGATGACAAAATTGTAACGATTTCCTGGCGGATGGTGTCGCGGTCTTCCACGAAATCGACCTCCGGGCTGGACACCAGAAGATCGATGATTCGATGAGAGATGCGAACGGTTTTTTCGCGAGTCAGGCGCATATCAACGGAGGATTAATTTCCTTTCACGTGCGAGCTGGCCTTTCACTTTCTTGAACATTTCCTGGTAGGAGACGCCCGTGCGCTTCATTTCGTCGGAATATTTCGCCAGAATTTCGCGGACTTCTTCGTTTACGCGGTCTTCCACGGTAACTTCGTCGGCCATCACCTGACGCACCTGCTGCGTGAGGCTTTCCACGTTCTTTATTTCAATCATTTTCTGGGCCGCGAGGCGTTTCACCACCTCTTTGGCCATGTAGCCGACATAATCCCGCGACAGAAGCATTCTGTTTCGCTCCGCAACTTATGACGAGCATTTCAGTCTACTGGCTGGCTAATCAAAGTGTCAAGGCGGGGCGTTTCGAGCGGCGAACTAAATCGGGGCGAAAATTTCGAGTTTGTGGAATGCGATAGCGCTTGGCCGAGAGCACCATGGCAAAGCCTCCCACGATTACGCCCGCAATGATGGAGAGCGTGGCGACTACGTCAAAATCGTCGCCGGTAACCGGACGCGAGCGGGCCACGATATGCGTCCAAGACATGGATAGGGCGAAATACATTCCGATGCAACCAGCCAACAGGCCGCCAATCGCCGAAATTGCCGGGACAACCACTCTGCTCGCTCTCGCCACGTTTCCCCCTGAACTCGTTTGCAAATAATGCCACGAGATCTTTTTTTGTAAATGCGGGGATCGTGCGCTGCGTGCCCATTCATACAATGGCTTGCAAGCGCCGTCGAGGGCTTACGGCGATCAGAGGGCGCGCTCGTAACGCTTCATTTGTTCTGATAATCTGACGGTGGAATTTACTTCGCCAATCGGTTTCGAGCGAGCAGTAAATCACCAGAAAGAGAAAGCCTAGAGTGACTACTCCTATCGTTTCGGCGCGCGGAGTAAAGCGCGTATTCAATTTCAATGGCGGGCCCGCAACTTTGCCGCTTCCGGTGCTCGAGAAAATCCGCGAAGAATTGCTGGACTACCGCGGCACGGGAATGTCCGTGATGGAAATGACGCATCGCTCGCCGGAATTCGAAGAAATACTTTTCCGCGCGGAACGGAACCTGCGCGAGTTGATGGCGATACCGGAAGATTATGCGGTGATATTCCTGCAGGGCGGCGGAAGCCTGCAATTCACGATGGTGCCGATGAATTTGTGTCTGCCTGGCAAACCGGTGGACGTGCTGCATACGGGGATGTGGACGGCCAAGGCGATCGTGGAGCTTAAGAGAGGCGTTCCCTACCGGCTGGCGGCTTCGACCGAGGCGGAAAAGTTCACGCGCGTACCGCGCATGGATGAAATCACGCTCGCTCCGGACGCTTCCTATGTGTACATGGCGTCGAACAACACGATTGAAGGAACGCAGTGGAGCGATTTTCCGCAGACGGGCGAGGTGCCGCTGGTTGCAGACATGTCGTCGGATATTGCTTCGCGACGCATCGATGTGAGCCGCTTTGGATTAATTTTTGCGGGAGCGCAGAAAAACCTGGGGCCTTCGGGCGTTACGGTAGTGATCGTTCGACGCGATCTGGCTGAGCGCGCGGATAAGAATTTGCCGACGCTGCTGCAATACCGGACCGAGATCAAGGAGCGCTCGCTGTTTCATACGCCGCCAACGTTTGCGGTGTACATCGTGGGTCTGGTGTTGGAATGGCTTGCCGCGGAAGGCGGAGTGGCTGCGGCGGAGAAACGCAATGAAGCAAAAGCAAGAATGCTCTACGACGCGATCGATGCCAGCGGCTTTTACTCTTGTCCCGTTTCGAAGGAGTCGCGTTCGCGCATGAACGTGGTGTTCCGGGTTGCGGGCGGGGACGAAAATGTGGAGAAGAAGTTTGCGGAAGCGTCGGCCACGGCCGGCATTACGGGTGTAACCGGGCACCGGTCCGTTGGTGGAATGCGAGTGTCACTCTATAACGCCGTAACGCTCGGCGCTGTCGAAACGTTGGTAGGTTTCATGCGGGAGTTTCAGCGCAAGAACGGTTAAGCGGATCCTCGGTGGCTAATGTGAGAGCTCGCCGTCAGCGTTAAGCGTGGCCTTGTAAAAAGAGCCACAATAGTGTGGTAGATACGCAACAGTTCCTTGACAGGGACTAATTTGGCCTCTAAGCTGGTTTTCTATGTCAAATCTGACCAATCGGACTGATATTTCACCCTTTCCGGATCTGGATCCGACGCGGAAATGGCTCCGAAACGACCGATTGGTCACTGTAACTCCGACTCCAGCAAGGATCGAAGCGCAACCTCCTCTGGATGAGTACTTTAACTCCCTATTTACCGCGTTAGGGCCTCAGCATTGGTGGCCGGGCAAGACACCCTTTGAAGTGATTATAGGCGCCATCCTCACGCAGAACACCTCCTGGAACAATGTTGAGTTGGCCTTGGCCAATCTCCGGGCTGCTGATGTGTTTACGCCAGCCAAAATGGAGATGCTAAACCTGCGACGTCTGCAATCGTTGATTCGGCCGGCGGGATATTTTCGGCAGAAGGCGCGAGCGTTGAAGGCCTTCGTCAGATTTTTGCGCAGCGAGCACCGTGGCTCGTTGAAGAGAATGTTTGCGACGCCGACCATTTCACTTCGAGAGAAGCTTTTGAAAGTGTGGGGCATCGGGCCGGAGACGGCTGATGCGATTCTGTTGTATGCGGGACAGCATCCGGTTTTTGTAGTCGATGCGTACACCAAACGCATCATGGCGCGGCATGGCTGGGTCGGCGAGAAAGCGAAATACGAAGACGTGCGCTGGATGTTTGAGAGGCAATCGCTGGGAAACGTGGAACGCTTTAAAGAATTTCACGGATTAATTGTGCTTGTAGGAAAGAAATGGTGCCGGAAGAGCGTTGCGTTGTGTGAAGAGTGCCCATTGGGACGCTACAAGGAGGAAGGCCGGTGA
>Ga0185299_10005345_pt1 | contig 14587 bp, 14 predicted proteins | sample PaiPotPPA55metaG_FD_128002 | JGI IMG/M metagenome (GOLD analysis project Ga0185299, IMG submission 128002) | Iron sulfur acid spring bacterial and archeal communities from Banff, Canada, to study Microbial Dark Matter (Phase II) - Paint Pots PPA... ...
CGAGAGTGTTACGAGATCGGCGTTGAATCGAAGATGAATGATCTCGCGGACCTGCAAAAGCCCATCATCGGACGTCGCCGAATCAACACCGAGCACAACGCCCGAACGCTCGGGAAACCGAGAATCTGAAAATCCGTGTACGGCCAGGTGAATGATTTGGAAGTCGCTCAACCGTTCGGCCTTGAAAGCTGTTTCAGTAGCTTCTGGTCCTAGCAGAAGGGTTGAGTCATTTCCGAGTATTCTCTTGATATCGAGAACCTCGTCCCGCGTTTCCGGCAGATCATATAGCGGTGTACGGAAAGAATCAGACATGCCCCGGAGCAGTCTTTTCTCCATACCCGTTGGTTTCACGAGTTCTGCTGAGACGTTGCCTTGATTCTGATACGGCGCATTGCCAACCGCGAGCAGCATTCTACGGTGAACGTGGGAGGTCCTGGCGTTGCGCAGAACATACAGGACGGTCGAGGCAGGCGCGTAGCTGATGATCTTGTTTTCAAGCAGGAGCGAGTTTGAGGTATCACGCAGTGTCTCAAATGGCAGCAAATGCAAAATGCCGTCCGGTACGATCACGAGCCTGTCCGCTGTTGACTGTTTCCTGAACGCGGGCAAGAGAATAGCGTAGAGTTGGTTTGCAAGGCTTGGATCGCTGCGCTTTTCGCGAATGGAAGCGAGATACCGGCGCGTCAGGTCCTCAATCCGCCCGCGGCTTGCGCTCAGCTTCCCCAAGCCCGCCGCGTTTCTGGAGATCCAGAGGCAATAAGACTGTGGCTCGCTGAGCACATATTCCAGAATCACTTCGTCGGCACGAAGGCGAGATTGAATGTTCTTGAGAGGCGCGGGCCGCTCGAACCATTCCGGTGTATCCGTTTCCTGCCCGGTACGCATCAATCCCAACCTGCGTTCATATTCGACGAGTTGGTCAAGAAGAGCCGCTCGCTGAGTAGCATCTTCAGACTGCATGAGCCGCAACTGCAATGTTGAAACTTCGCTTTCCAGTTCGCGCACTTGGTCGGATTCGTTTTGGTTAGGTGAGGTCCCGTTTTCAAGCAACGCTGCTGGCGTCCGACCCCGGACGCGCTCCAGTACGCTGAAAGCACGTCCAACGTTTCCTGAACGGGCCTCCAATTCGAAGTGCATGAGGTAAGTGTCACTCATTGCGTCCGCCAGCGAGCTGTTCCAATATGCCTCGCTGGTGTTGACGAGCATTCCGTCGATTACATCCTCTGCCTGGCCATACAATCTTTCGGCAGCAGTTGCGTCTCCCTGACGTGCCTTCAGGTCGGCCAGTACGGTCAGATCGCGGGGTAGGTAGTAGCGGTCGCCGACCTTCCTGCTTACATCGACGCCGATGGCCGCACGGTCCTCGGCAGATCGAAGGTTGCCATCGTCGCGATAGATTCTTGCCAGATCAAGCATCGCTTGTGCCGCCATCCGATAGAACGTGTGTTGCCGTCCTAGATCTCCCCCTCTCTGCAGAAGTTTGACAGCATCCTCGCGGCGTCCTAATCGCAATGCGAGTTCGCCTTTGTTGATGAGAATCTGAGATTGGTGACCGTACTTTTCGTTTTGAATGGCGGTAGAAAGCGCATAGTCCAAGACGCTTTCGGCTTCATCCAACTTCCCCTCTCCCGCCAAAGCCCAGCCCTTGCCTTCGTAAGCCATGTACGGAAAGCCGCAGTCGGGATTGTCCCGACTCCTCTTGATCGCCCGCTCGAAAAAAGCGAGTGCCTCGCCGTATCGCCGAACTTCGTTGAAACCGTTCCCAAGCATTTCGAGAGTGCGGACCTGACCGCCTAAATCGCCGCTCGCCATTGTGGACAGAAGCGCATCGCCCACCATTGTTGAGGCTCGTTTACTGTCGCCTTCGAGGAAGGCGATGATTCCCAACTCTCCCTCCGCCCGCGCCTCCCACTGTTTTTCGCCGAGAGACTCTGCAAGCGTCTGCGCCTCTAGCCAGGCCCGTTTCGCTGATGCGGCGTTGATTTCGAGGTCCGTGTATCCCTTTTGAACCAAGCACCACAGCCGCAGCTCAGGGTCTGCCTTCGTTGCCGGCTGGTCCAATTCCTTTTGGATCATCTGAGAGACATCGACGTATGACATCGTCTCTGACCGTGCGCGAATTCGTCCGACGCGAGCGTAGATTTCATCCCTGGCGTCGCCCTTTTCTTTGAAGAGCTCCTCTGCCCGAGCGTAGAGTGGCTCTGCCTTGGGCCAATTGAAAAGCCAAGCGAGGCGGTTTGCTTCTGTAAGCAGTAGGTTGGGGTCAGTTGAAGCTGTCGGGTTCGCCAGGAAGTGGGTTGGGAAGGGACTACGCTGGAGCTTCCGAGAAGCATACAGCCAAATGTATTTATGAGATATTGCGCCAAGCAGAGCAATAGCGAGGGATATGAGAAGGAGCGCTACTCGAAGACGTCTCGGTACGCGCATTGTAGACGCAGGCCCGGTCGCTTGATGTCATTTGGCTGTTAAATCGCTAGATGCCGCGTGTGGGCTTTGGGTTTCCTCCCGTGACGCCTAGCGGCTGCGCCCATCCCCTATGGTCGGGGGCTACAGCCTTCCAACCCAGTTCCAGGCTTTTAGTTGCGTGTTGGCGCACAAGATGCGCCGTGGTGGTCGCAATTCCGACCGCGCGGGCTGGGTACCCTTTTTGGTGACTGGCAGAGAGAGGAATGTTGCGGCGGGACGCCCGCTGGCGCGGGCGTCCCACAGTGCCAGTCACTCGGTCGATACCGCCGTCAGAATTTCGGCGCTCGTGTGCTGAATTCGTTCGAGCGACGCCGCCAGAGTTTCCTTACTGCCGTCGTACAGATGAATGTAATCCACTGAGCTTCGGGCGCTAAGTCCGATGCCTTCGCAAACCACAAAGGCCACGGCTTCCGCTTCGGTCTCCCGCACGCGCTTGCTGGTTTCTGTGCGTTGCTCCCCCTGATGCAGAAGTGCATGGGCCAATTCATGCGCCAGCGTCGCAAATTCCTCAGCGGCTCCCTGTCCGGGTAGGATCACAATCTTTCCCGGTGAGCATTGGCCTTGTGCCGGATAGATCGCGTCGGAGTATTCAAGTTGGATTCCACTGCCCGAAACGAATTCCTTAATCCGGTTGGTGTACCGGGATGGATCGCCTTCGGTGTTGCCAAATTGCGGCAAGGGCTTGCCGTCTGTGTCCGCCATATCGAATACGTAGATCGCTCGAAAACGGACCGCTTCTTTTTCTTGGTCGTCGTTCGTCTGTTTTTGCTCGGCTTCTTGTCGGATCACGACTGGAGCAAGAATCATGATTCCCCTGGCACCCTTCTTCACGAACCTGCCCAGACGCTTCCAGGTATTGAATCCTGCAACGTGGCTCGCAGCCGGTCTCTGCGACGCGATAAGCATGATGTTGTGCCACGAATAGCGATGGAATCGCGCCATTGCCCCAAGATATTCCTTCAACTTCTCACTGTGGCCCGCTTCCAGGGCATGGCTGAGTTCTTCGATTGCCTTGCCTGCGATCTGCTTTGCTTGCTCGATTTTCATAAAGCTTCTCCTTGTTTCGGGGAGCTTTGCTCCCTTCACCGAGCAGCCAGGGAGCAAACGACGCGAAACAGGAGACGGAAGCGTAGAGAGTGCTGCGTCCAGGTCGAAACGAGCCGCACGCTTGAGTGACACAGCGTTCTTTTGTGGCGTGAAAGCTGCTAGTGGAGACCGTAGCTTAGATTCTTGGGCGGGGACGCGGAACTCTCGAAGCGGCGGAAAAACGAGCAGCGACAAAGTGCGTACGGACAAACACGTCGATCAATCGGTATGAGAACATCCGCCAGGGGGATTCTTCTTGAGAAGCTTCTGATCCCGATCAAAATCGAGGGAAACCCAACGTTTTCCAAAAATCACTGGGACCTCATAGCTCAGTCGGAGCCAACAGTCCCCGACGCAATCGAGTTGGTTCCCCTTATCAGTGTGAGGTAAAACGAAGGACGGACTCTCGTGCTCGAAGGGCTTCAAAACCTCAGACATCGGTTCACCTATGCAAGCCTTGTCGAACGAGTTCAAGAGTTCGTCTTTGAAAATGTGGTCCGGCGGATCGGCAATCGCCGTAAGAATTATCGAGATCACGAGCAGGCCAGTCCGAACCTCTCGTTTCGGGTGCGCCCACTTCCAGTTGTCCAACACCCATGTCGATAGAACCACCAGGACAATGGCAAATGCCAATCCGATCCAGGTATCGCCTGCTTTTACGTCCTCCCATATTCGGTGTTCGACATCGAAGTAGATACTGCTGCTGAAATAGCGAACCACAAGCCTCAGCAAGTCGCACGCCAACTCAATCACTACGCCAAAGACAATCGGCAACGCGATCCCCAACACCGCAAGTGGGATTAGTCTAGGTTTATCGGTGGTCATGATTCTCTTGCTCCGTCACCAGTGGTCCGTGCAGTTGTTCTAGCTGGACCACCAAGCCACTGCTTTTTGCCAGAGCCACGGTTCGCCGTTCAGCTTCGCGCTAAGACGCCTCGCGTTCTTTTCGATGTCGTCATATAAGGGATACAGAGTTTTTTCTGCCTGACTCAACTTCTCCGCCACCTCTCTCGGCAATGAGTTCCCCAAGAACCTGTTCCAAATCTCTACGAATTCAACGAACGCCGGGTAGTGCGCGATTGTGGATTCCTCTGCATATCCCATATTCGACATGAAATGCTCAAGCATTTTCCGATACGTCGGAATGATTTCACTTTTCAATTGGTCATCGCTGTATTGCTGGAGCTTCTCGTATCCAGCCCACGCCCGTTCGTCAATCTGCTTCTTCGCTTCAGGGTGGGAAATGCCAGCGAACTTCTGCTGCCACTCGCCCGCTGCTATTGCAGCAACCTTAACCCTTAAATCGCTCTTGGCTTTTATGTCGGCCCGCATAGCTCGTAAGGGAGCGTAAAACTCCAGCAACTGTTCTTTGAATCGCGCGTTTCGTCGTTCTATCCTTTGGTGACGCCCTGTTAGCCAACTTCCGGCCACCACACCGATTAGACCCCATCCTGCGGAGACACCGCCCTTGATAATCTCAGGCCAATCGAGCATAGAAAATCTCCATACCGCTTTGCCCGGAAGGATAGGAATCGCATGCGGCGTTGTGAGGAGAGTATCACGCAGAATTTTTGAGCCTGTCTACTAGACCAGTTCGCCGCCACGCCCTGGCTTCTTCCTTCTCGATTTGAGGGGAGAGGGTATGTTGGTGGGCGAAGACAAAGCGAATATGATATCATGCGATCCCATGATCGGCTTCAAAGAGCGGACGTGGAGAATCACGCTGTATAAAGCGCGAAATGCAGGCGGACGGTCGCGTGGCAGATGTTGAAATAGAGTCCTTCGATGGAGCGCGTCCCAAACATCCATCCGGGGACATTCACGACTCGCATGGTCGGTTGTCGTTTGTAACAGCCAACGGGAAGGAAGTTCTCACTGGCGGCGTGGCGTTCGTAGCAAAAGAACTCTGAAGCCAGCGTAGGATATTCCGCCCAAACCGGGCAACTCCTTAACTGGCCACAGCTCTCTTCGATGGGATATTCTCGCTAACGGCATAGTGCGACACTCGTAGCGATACGGGACAACGAAAACGCTTGACATAGGAGAACCTATCTGCTAATGGTCATTAGCGACTCGGATTTGAAATCAACGCGGGAGGCGGCTGAGCAACTTGGAATACATCACATCACTCTCCAACGATATGTTGCGGCGAAGAAGGTGCCAGCGCCCAGCCTGCGTAGGGTCGGCGGCGTTAGTGTTCGACTTTGGAGTAGCGACGATATCGAGAGAGTTCGGAAGATTTTGCCAACGATAGCAAACGGGAGACGGCACAAGAAGAAAGCGAAGAAGGCGAAAAGGAAAGACTAATCGAGCGGGACGCGCAGGTGTTCGAAGCACCCGCGCGTCCCTGACCAGCGTGCCTGTAAGGAGGCGACGGTGGCTGCAATTGAAATTATCGATTTCCGATTTCGAGCGCAACTGCGCTCACGTGTTGCATCTTCTCTGGCGGTGTCCTGCCGGCCAGAGGGAAGATTTCCTACCTCCGCTGCAACAAACTCAACAAGTCACTCCTGTCATAATCGCGGTCGGTGTTCATGGTGTCGCTGGTCTGAAGCGTTTGTGTCTATAGGCACTGGCAACAGCAGATCGCACAGACCATAGGAGAAGAAGATGGCTAAACGCAAAGCTGACAAATTACCGGAGCGCCCGGTTCCTCCGCCTGCCGACCATTATCCGGGACTACACGGAAAAGTTGTTGACTGGGCAGCCCATCGTTTCGAAGAGGGCGGGTTGCTCTTTCTCCGCGTCCACTTCACGGATCACACGGAACTGTGCTGGACCATCCGAACAGCGACGGTCATCGCGGAAGCAGACCTCTGTGATTGGAAAAGCGGGGACGAAAAGCAGCTCAAAGTGTTCACGAAGGGTGAAAGTGACCGGGAATAGAGGGGTCAAAATGCAAAAGGCTTACCTGTACGAGGCGATACATCTAGTGAATCGTGGAATCGACGATGCGATCCGAGGGCTGGAGCGCCTAAAGCGCGCCAAGGTGCCGTCGCTGAAGGCGGCATACTTCGACGAAAAACTCACTCTGTTTGAGACGCATCGTGCGCTTCTCAATGGCTACTTCTGCAACAACATGGACAGCTCGGAGCAGTGGGACGAGGCCCGATTTGCCAAATTGCACCGCGAATACGAGAAAAAAAATCTCGACGAGGTGCAAGTTTATCAGGATGTCCACGCCGTCGAGGAGAGCCGGCGGCTTGAGGGAAAGCCGCCAAAGGTCAGGTTCCTGACAGAGCTAGAGCAAAAGGAATGGCAGCGGCAATACCCAGGCGCTCCTTCTGGAACTGGATCGGCATTATCCGAGAAGGCCACTGGATGAAATCCGAGATGACGACACGAAGTCACCGCAAAAAGAAACTCGATGCTCTCGACAAACGGATAGAGCAGAAATATAACCGTTTTCGCAAGATGTATCCCGAAATTCGAGGCAAGAAGGTGGACTTCGTTAAGCACTGGATGGAGGAGGGCATCCTGTTCTTTGGTATCCGATTCATGGACGGAACAAACTTCTGCGTTCAATACGAGCCCACTGCCGAACTCGCGGGAATAGATTATTCGGACATGAGAACCGGCGATACCGTCATCCTGAAAGAGTATTTCCGAAGACGTGATTAGTGATGCTCGAAGAATCAGACAACCCTGAAGTCCTGCGCGAAGAAATCAGAAAGATGGTCGCGGAAGTCCAGGATCGCGACTTGCTCCTGTTTCTGCTCTGGACCACGAGACGTATATCCAAGAATCAGCCGCTGCCTCCGCTTGATGAGATCAAGCCTCTTCGAGACGCGTTTATTCGCGTAGCGAAGGCAATCCGCGAGCGAAAGAAGGCGAAAAATGCCGACATAGACTTGGTCATGAAATGGATAGGGTCAGATGCCGTTGACCTAACAAGGCCGCTCGCGAAAACGATGAAATTCTATCGGGACCAGATGGGACTTTCCCGCCTCCAGTTGAGTAAACGTTGCAAATTACCCCTCCGAACCATACTCGCAATCGAGCGAGGGCAGGTTAAGGACCTGACACTGCCCCGACTTCAGCGATTGGCCGATGGTGTTCATGTGCACCTGGGCGAGTTTGTGGACAAGATTGTGGAGTTCGAGCGTGAAGAGAATGCAAAAGAAGAATAGAGGAGCACAAATCCAGCAGCGCCGCCGTGCAGAGTATGCTGCACTGCGCGGAAAGGTTGTTGACTGGGTCGAGGACTCGCAGGAGGACGGCTTCGTCTCATTCACCATTGGGTTTACAGACGGTACTCACTTCGATGTCACGTGCGGAACAAAAATCGTACATGCGTACTACGCTGACATGTCCTCAGGAGACGAAGTCAGGCTCAAAGAGTTTCGGAAGTTTAAGCCATGAATCTCAATACTGTTCGTCGCGCACTCGAAGAGGGATACGAAGACCGTGGTGTTTTTGAGCCGGAGGAGAAGTTCTGGCAAGCGGTAAAGCAAGTCATAGATATGCTCGGGAGAAAAGATCGCCAGAAGGTATCAAAAAAAAGCCGCACACAATCGATCTCAAAGAGGGATAATGGAAAAATGTAGCGTTGGCGGCTCCGCAAGGAGGTACAAGATGGACTTGCGATGCCCGAGTTGCAACAGCACCGACCTGAAGAGGCTGTCTCTCGCCTTCCAAGAAGGCCGTTTCGAGGTAAGCACCAGATCGCGTTTGCGCGGTGTGGTCGTCGGAGCAAGTGGGCCGGACGTTGTGATTGGCAGAGCGACTACGCGCGGACTGCAACAGAGCGACCTTTCCAAGAAGCTCAGTCCTCCGACAAAATGGTCATACAGCAAGCTGATCTTGTGGTCGGTCGGAATCTCCTTCGTGGCGCTCGTTGTGTACGTGCGTTCCGTCATGTCACACCCTGGGCCTGCGTCGTCTTTTCCGGTAACTCTGTACGCCGTGATTTTCCCCGTAGTCTTAGCAGTCCTCTTGGCGGCAATTTGGCGGCACAATCACTTAACGTATTCTCGGGAATATACTGAGTGGAGTCGCTCCTTCGTTTGCGAAAGATGTGGCACCGTGAGCCAGCACGACCTCGCCCACGCTTCTGCTGCGTAACGAGATGTAAATCCCCCGTCGCAAAGACCTAGTGGAGCCGTTGCTCCGCTAGGTCAAAATACTGTTTGGACAGCTCGATGCCGAGGAAGCGGCGATTCAGGTTTCGTGCAGCCAGAAGCGTTGAACCTGAACCACAGAACGGGTCGAGAACCACGTCGCCCGGATTTGAGAACGATTCAACCAATGGCGTCAGGACGCTGACCGGCTTCTGAGTGGGATGAAGATTGTTGCCGGTGTATTTCCATTCCAGAACGTCTGGGATAGTGCGAACTGGTTTGTGCGGATTGCCCTTCGCTAGCAGGTAGGCGTTCTCATGCTGATAGCGGAGGAAACGCTCAGTGGAAGCATAGCGCTTGATGAACGTCAGATGGCCGATCACTCGAAAACCCACTTGACGCCATGCGGCGAGGAATTTGTCCGCTTTGTGCCAACCATAGAAGCTGACGCAAAAGCGATTCCAGCGGAGCACGCGATAGATTTCCTGGAAAGCAGGCTTGACCCAATCGCAGTTGTTGTCATTGGGAACGCTGCGCCCGTCGCGCGATGAATAGTGCGCCAAGTACGGTGGGTCCGTGAGAACAAAATCGACACGGTTGGATGCCATGCGGGAAAGCAACTCAATGCAATCGCCGTGTAGCAACCTATTTGAAAATCCATTATTAATCTGAGAATTGATTTGTTCTGATTGCATTTTCCGTTCTCCTGTAGGTGATTTGGTTCCTTCACCCGAGCACAGGAACCAAAGCACCGGGCCACAGGAGGACGGAAGATTCAGTAGTGAGAGGCTGGAGCGGGAGGCAACGGGTGTGACAGGAGAGTAGTCTGCGACTGGCGCAGGCGTGTGCTAGCGTAAGCCGACACTGCTAGAATTCACTCGGCTTCTTGTGGTCGCGAACGTTGTCATAGCTGACTGCCATGTGCTGACCGAGTCTGAGATTAGCGGTAAAGGCGATAGGCTCGCTATCTAGCCATCCAAACACGAGTCGGCTCAAGGCGTCGCAACGGTCCACTCTGAGCCACATCCACTCGGGTTCGCCGCTCTGCTCATCCTTGATTTCGAACTTGACGTAGTCGCCCGCCGCGATTTCCATGCAATATATTCCGGGAGGATTCTACAACGTAGAATCGAGCAGCGCCTTCCACATTGGACGACGCTTGCGGCATGATTCATGGTCTGTGGCTCCGTGCGAGCGAAACCAAATAGGCGAACAAAAACCGAATAGTTCCGTGTATACTCATGGCTGGGTTTCTTGCTGGTCGGCATGGCTCCGGCATTTAGCTCTTGGATGCACGACCTCAGAGAATTCTGGCGTAGACATTGATATCGTGATTAACTCCTAAATGAATGAAAAGACAGCCCAAAGTCCCCTCCTTTGCTGGCTTGAAGCCAGCTTCACCTCTTTGTTCGAGGATTAAGAAGGCGAACACCAGCCGCAATACGCGCCACGAAGTGGCGCTCCAAAGCGAACTCTCTGAGTTGGGGCTCCGGTTCCAAAGAAACGTTGGCGATGTACCTGGTCGCCCAGACATTGTGTTTCCAAAGGCTCATCTCGCAGTGTTCTGTGATGGTGACTTTTGGCACGGACGAAATTGGAGCGCGTTGCGGAGAAATTTGACGAGGGGAACGAACGCAGAGTATTGGTGTGCAAAAATCGCCAGAAATATTGAGCGAGATAAAGAGGTCACAAGCCTGCTGAAGAGGTCCGGCTGGCGAGTGCTGCGGGTTTGGGAGTCCGACATCAAGAAGAATGCTCGTGGGGTAGCAATGGAGCTCGGAAAGATTCTGCGCGATCGGTCGTGACGCCTACCGATTTTTTGGGCGTTCCGTGTCGGGACTGGATATCGGGAGAATGCGATTTATTGATTTATTTGCTGGCTTGGGCGGCTTCCATGCAGCCCTGAAGCAACTCGGTCACGAGTGTGTGTTCGCCAGCGAAATCGACGAGGGCCTTCGGGATTTGTACTTCAAGAATTTCGGATTACTCCCGCAGGGAGATATTCGCAAAGTTCCGATTGAATCGATTCCCGCACACGATGTCCTCTGTGCCGGGTCGCCGTGCCAGCCGTTCTCCAAGGCTGGGGATCAATACGGCTTCGATTGTCCGAAGTGGGGAGATCTTCTTGAGCACGTCGTCAAAATTCTCCAGCACCACAAGCCTCAGTACTTTATTTTGGAAAACGTACCAAATTTAGGCAGACATGATGGTGGAGAAACGTTCAAATTCCTCCGTGCTCGGCTAGCTGCTGCGGGTTATAAGACTGACTACGAGTATTTGTCTCCGCACGAGTTCGGCATTCCCCAAATTAGAGAGAGAATCTTCATCGTTGGCTCTCTCCGATCATTGGCGCATTTCTCCTGGCCTCTCATTGACAAAAAGGCGAAGCCTGCACTGACAAACATTCTCGACAAGAATCCAAAGGACGCAAAGCCGATTCCGAAACATCATCTAAAATCGCTTCGCGTTTGGCAGCGGTTTTTGAAGGCCTCGCCCAAAGCGGTTGAATTGCCCTCGTTCCCAATCTGGTCGATGGAATTCGGTGCCACTTACCCCTTCGAAGACAACACGCCACATGCTGCTAGCACGCGAAGCCTACACAAACTAAAAGGATGTCACGGCAAGCCACTGAAGGGACTTTCCCGAGATGCCATCATGACGGCCCTACCTTCCTATGCCAGAACGAAGAGGAAGAAATTCCCCAAATGGAAACAGGGTTTCATTCGCCAAAATCGCGAGTTCTTCAAGGTGAACAAGAAATGGATAAAGCCCTGGATGGGGGCAATTCTGGAGTTTCACCCGAGCCTTCAGAAATTCGAGTGGAATTGTAAGGGCGAGAAGCGAGACATTTGGAAGTACGTTATTCAGTTCCGCGCTTCGGGCGTGAGGATCAAAAGACCTTCAAGCGCACCTTCGTTGATAGCCTTTACCACAACACAGGTTCCAATCATTGCTTGGGAAAAGCGCTACATGACGACCCGCGAGTGCGCGCGTTTGCAGAGCTTGGACGAATTGAAGCATTTGCCGGTAGCGAGCACGCGCGCCTATAAAGCATTGGGAAATGCGGTTAATGCAGAGGTCGTTAGAAAGATCGCCGTCTCTCTACTCGAACAGCCGTCCGCGCGAGAGGCGAAGTTAGGTACTAAGAACGAATCGCTGCGACGGGCAGCTTCCGCATAACTCTTCTTGGGTGACGAATGCCACAGCATTGCGACGATGAACGTGTGACAAAAGCACCGTATCCCCGCTCGTGGCAGAGTGAGAATCTTGTCCGTGCCGCGCATAGTCAGAAGGTGATTCATGCCTGGCTCTAAACAGAATGAGGTGATTGAAAGTCGCCGGGTCAACATCCGGCCAGGCGTAGGGATTCTTTCCGTGCTACGCCACTTGAACTACAAGCCCTGGTTCGCGATGGCCGAGTTTGTTGACAACGCGCTCCAAAGTTATCTTCAGAACCGAGAAGCCTTACACAAGCTCCACGGCGAGGACTATCGCCTCAAGGTCGAAATTGAATTGGATCGCGGCGGAGATGAACTGAGGATCAAGGTCCGCGACAATGCAGCTGGCATTGCTACCAGCGAATACGCCCGAGCATTCCGCCCAGCCGAGATTCCAACTGACCGGACCGGACTCAGTGAATTCGGAATGGGAATGAAAAGCGCAGCGTGTTGGTTTGCCCCTCGTTGGTGCGTGCGCACCTCAGCATTAGGTGAATCAGGCGAGCGAACAATCAACTTTGATATCGCGTCCATTGTGCGCGATTCCATTGAGGAGCTCGACGTAACAGAGACCGCGACTGCTTCTTCGAGTCACTTCACAGAAATCACGCTTTTAGACCCGTACAACAAGCTCCTGAGCAGGACGGGAGGGAAGATCAAGGATCACCTTGCCAGTATTTATAGAATCTTTCTGCGTGAAAAGACGCTAGAACTGTGGTTTGAGGGCGAAAAGCTCGACTATGAACTCCCAACAATTCTGACATATCCGTACTACAAAACTCCTCAAGCGTCGCCGCAGCGCTGGTACAAGGAATTCAGCTTTGATTTTGGTCTCGGCCTGAAGGCTTCGGGCTTTGCGGGTCTGCGTGAAGTAGCAAGCACCTCGACTGCCGGGTTTTCACTATTCCGTAGAAAAAGGTTAATTGAAGGAAGTTGGGACGAGCCTTATCGTCCCGACTACATTTTCGGTAGCGGGAATTCGTACCGAAAACAGCGACTCTTCGGCGAGATCTCGCTGGAGGGATTTGAAGTCAGCCATACAAAGGATGGTTTCAAGTGGGAGGATCACGAGCAAACGTTTTTGGAGCTCCTGCGAGAAGAACTCGAAACCGCTACCTTGCCGATATTGTCGCAGGCAGAGGGATTCCGCGCACGAGTCGCGCAGCGTGAACTACGCGCAGAAGCCGATAAAGCGAACAGTCGTGTGGCTGAGACGATTCAAAAGGAAGCCCCTCCCGTGCTCGCGGAGCAGACTTCATCGAAGCCGGTCACTGAATCGCTCCCCACTACGATGCCGAGCGAAGCGACCGCCAGCCTGCGCGTGATCGAACTAGACCATCGAGGAGCGAAATGGAGAATCACGATTGTGCTTTCGATGGACGCTGGGGTTGACGATTGGTTGTCAATTACAGACAAGCCGCCTTCCAAGACTGGTCCTCGCGAGATAGCAGTTAGAATGTCCCTGGTTCATCCCTTCATGGTTCAGTTTTGTCGGCCCGAATCTACAGAAATCGAAGCGTTGGCGAGAGTTGCTGCCGCTATCGGTTTGGCTGAGATCACAGCGAGAGATGCTGGCGTGCCACAATATGGAACTATACGAAGGAACATGAACCAGTTACTACGCGAAGCCCTGAGCAAAGCCTAGAGTGAGGGTTTTCCGATGAATCAAGTTAGACCTAATACCGGCGAGACGATTAGCCCGCAAGATGCGCTTCCAGCGGGCAGTCTCTGGACCCCAGTACAGGGCCAAGAAGTCAGAGACTTGATAGCGCACCTGAAATTTGACCGCGAGAGTAGTGAAAGAATTGTGTCGGAAGCTGCGGGCGTCCTGAGCAAGAGCATCCCCCCGACAGCGACACAGCAATCCACAACAGGTCTAGTGCTCGGATACGTGCAAAGCGGGAAAACCTTGTCATTTACGACCGTTGCGGCCCTCGCCCGTGATAACGGCTATCCACTAGTCGTAGTGATAACCGGAGTGGGCACAAATCTCCTCGGTCAATCTACAAAGCGATTGGAGGACGATCTACAGCTCCAGACAAACCGAAAGTGGCGACTTTTCCAAAATCCAAAACCAGACGAACGGCAGAGTATCGCTGATGTGCTTGCTGATTGGAAAGATCCGAGACTCCCGGATCAACGCAGACAGACTGTCCTAATTACCGTACTGAAAAATACCACCCATCTTCGGAAACTGATCGCGGTGCTGCGGGAACTTGATCTTCAAACCGTCCCGACACTCGTCATAGACGACGAAGCTGACCAGGCGGGTCTGAACACTCGGGTTGTTCAGGGTGGTCAGAGCACGACGTACCAACGACTTGTCGCTCTGCGGCAGTGCCTTCCCCATCATTCATATTTGCAATACACGGCAACCCCCCAGGCTCCCTTGCTCATTAACTTGATTGATGTCTTATCCCCTCGCTTTGTAGAACTGCTAACGCCTGGAGAAGCCTATGTAGGCGGCGAGACCTTCTTCGAGGAGCAGCCCGAGTTGGTCCGAGTAATACCAGCGAACGAAGTTCCGAGTCGTACCAACGTATTAAATGAGGTTCCCCCGTCGCTGATATCTGCTCTACGATTATTCTTCTTGGGCGTCGCCGCTGGATTCGTGTTAGGCGACGACCAACGCACCGGCAGTCGCAACCGCTCAATGCTCGTGCATCCGTCCCGTGAAACACCGGGACACAGTCAGTTTTTTCACTGGATTTCCCAAATTAGGCAACAATGGCTTGACATTCTGAGCCTACCGGAAAG